>ENA-UEQE01003058-UEQE01003058.1-human-gut-metagenome-genome-assembly--contig:-NODE-3058-length-11158-cov-3.998105_pt1 | contig 11158 bp, 4 predicted proteins | sample MGYA00242934_ERZ507935 | MGnify/ENA primary metagenome ERZ507935 (study PRJEB26167, sample SAMN06115423) | human gut metagenome | host: Homo sapiens | place: China:Anhui | collected 2015-03-30 | study... | reverse complement strand
GGCTGGTTAGATATCTCTAACTTGGTGGTAGTTTAACATCTCTAACTGCGCTTGTCAACCCCTTTTTTCAAATTTTACCTACCACGTAGGTGGGGAAGAGGATGTTTCGCCCGTGAGGGGGAGATTTCCGGCGTTTGCACGCCGCCGGAGGCAAAACAGAAAAACTGCCGGCAAAAAGTATCCCTCCGGAGACAAACAGCAGGCACGCAGGAACCACCCTGCGTGCCTGCTCTATGTTCATGAGATCGTCTCCGGTACTGCGGTCAGCTCTCCATCATCAGCTGAATGATCTGCTTGTCCGTCTGCGCCATGCCCAGTCGGGCCAGCCGACCCACGTTGGCGATGGTGTTCTCCACGCCCTTTTTCACGATGCCGTCTCCGCCAAAGAACTGGTTGCCGCTGCGATACATGGCCAGCCCCAGCAGTCCGGCGTCCACGGCGGCGGCGATCTTGGCGGCGCAGCTGGCCTTGGCCCCGTCGCAGATGATGCCGGAATCCATGGCTACGGTATTGACCACCGTGTGGGCCACGGTGTCGTAATCCCCGCCCTGCAGATACGCCAGCCCTGCGGCGGCGCCGCATCCGGCGCTGACGGCCCCGCAGTAGGCGGACAGCCGACCGATGCCGGTTTTCAGGTGGATGGTCACCAGATTCGCCACCGCCAGCGCCCGCAGCAGCTCCTCATGACTGCGGCCCGTGGCACGGGCGCAGACGATCACCGGCACACTGGAGGTGATGCCCTGATTGCCGCTGCCGGAGTTGATGACCACCGGCATCTCGCACCCGTTCATCCGGGCATCGCTGGCGGCGGCGGCGTAGGCCCGCATCCGATAGGACAGATCCTCCTCATGCCCCCGCAGCAGGGTCTTGCCGATGTTGGCCCCGTAATCGTGGCGCAGTCCCTCCTCAGCGATGGCCATGTTACACCGGATCTGCTGCTCCAGCACCTCCTCCACGTCCTCCGTGGAGAGACAGTCGGCAAAGGCCACGATGCCCTCCACCGTCAGGCAGCTGCGGTCCGTGAGACTGCCGGAGCCCTCGGAGATCTCCCGCTCCAGCAGTACCTGACCGTCCCTCCGGACGGATACCACATTGGTGTGATGGCCCACAAGGCGCACCTGAGCGCTGTCCGGGCCGTGGAAAACCGTCACCTGAATGTCGAAGATATAGGGCGTGTCGGCGTGGCGCACCTCCACCGGCACGGCCTTCAGGAAGGGAGAGATGGCGGCGCTCTGCTCCTCCGTCATGGCGGAGAGCACCTCCAGCTGGGCCTCGGCGTCTCCGGCCACAATGCCCGCCGCCGCAGCTGCCGGGATGCCCCGCAGCCCGCCGGTATGGGGGACTACCACGCTTTTGACGTTCTTGATGATGTTGCCGCTGACCTCCACCAGCACCCGGTCCGGCAGTGCGCCCAGAACGCTGCGGGCCTTGGCGGCGGCGTAGGCGATGGCGATGGGCTCGGTGCAGCCGGTGGCGGGGCGCAGCTCCTCCCGGAGGATCTGCACATACTGCCGGTAGTACGCATCGTGTCGTTCCATACGATCCCTCCTGCTCTTTTTCGCCCATCTTACCATATCCCCGTCGGGAAGTCAATCTTTGTCCACGAATAGCGCACAAATCGCAAAGCACGCAGACCCCCACGGGATCTGCGTGCCCGAATGATGCTTATTGCTCCAACAGTGCCTCCAGCTGCAAAAGCAGCTCCAGCACGCTGTGGAAGGAGAAAACGGCGCCGCCCTTCAGGTCACGGAGCTGCCCCTGCCAGCTGTAATGCCGGCGCAGCCGGACCTCCAGCTCCACATCGGCGGGGGCCGCCGCAGCGGAGGGCTTTTCCGGCACGGGACTGTCGGTGGCGGTGTTCATCCACTCCTCCAGCAGGACGATGAGCCGGGCCAGACTGGTGAACTCCGCCCGGCAGCCCAGAGCGGCGCTGTACACATAGCCGCAAAAGCCGTTCTCCCGGCTCTGGAGCGTCAGGCGAAAGGCCCCCAGACCCGGCGCAATGCTTCGGTTTTCTTGCATGGAGTGATCCATCCTTTCTGAAACCGGCGGCGGAGCCGTCCGGTGGGGTGTCAGTCTTTGGGTTCGGCCAGATGGACCATGCCCCGCAGATCGATGGCCCGAGTCCGAAAGACGGCGCTGCTTTGGGCAAAACGCTGGTGCATCGCCTGCTGGAGCCGCTGAGCGATGGCGCTATGGGTCTCCGACCCGGCGCCCGGCAGCAGTACCCAGTATTGCCCGGCGCCAATCTGAGTGAAGGGGTCGCCGGAGCGCAGGCAGCCCTGCAGGATCAGCTTCATCTGCTGCATATAGACGGCATTTTTCTCCGGCTGCGCCTCCCAGCCCTCCAGACACAGCATCAGCAGCTGGGCCTTCAGGTCGGGGTCACGGCGCATGGAACGCAGGTACAGCAGCACGATCTCCCGAAAGGTGCCGTTGTCGCAGGCCAGCGCCCTGCTCTCGCCGTCACCGGCCAGCAGGAAGGTCTCCAGAGCCGCCGGCCCCATGCCGCCGCCGTACAGTTCCTGCGAGGCGGTGAGGCGGGCGGCCTCCAGCTCCGGGGAGGGGGTCAGGCCGTAGCTCTCCTGATACAGCTTTTGCAGGGCCTCGTAGTGATCCAGCGCCTGCTGGGCCTGATGGCTGCGGGTGAGATTCTGCATCAGCAGCAGATTGAACTCCTCCGACAGAGGGTCCAGATGCACCGCTTGGGCGCACAGGGCCGCCGCCTCGGCGTACTCCTGAGTCCTCATCAGCTCTTGCACCAGTCTGCGGAACAGCCGCACGAACAGGGAGCGATAGTAGGCGTGGAGATCGGCACACCACAGTTCGTCGGCCGCATCCGGCAGAAAATCCCCCTGATACAGATCGGCGGCCTCCCGGCCCAGTGTCCGGAGCTCCTCCGGGTCGGAGGTCTCCAGCGCCCGGCGGGCCAGATCCTCAAAGACATCCACGTCCAGCCATGTATCGGTCCCGGGAACCCAGCGGTACAGGCCGTTTTCGTAGCGAATCATGCCCTTGGTGTCGGAAAAGTCCAGTGTAGCCATGGCATTACGTGCCCGGCTGGCGTTATTTTGCAGAGTGCTGGCGGGATTGTTGCCGCTGCCGTCGGGCCACAGAAGGTCGATGAGCTCCTGAGCGGGGATGCCCCGATCCCGGTGCAGGATCAGGTAGGCCACCAGCGTCCACAGCCGCCCGGAACGGCCGGCGAGACTGACCATCCGGGGCTCCTTCATGCCGGTCTGCTGCAGGGCAAACCGCCCCAGCATCGTGGCCCGGATGTGTGCGATCTCTCTCATAATCAGCCTCCTCTATGGGGGTGCGGTGCTCTGTCCCGGCCCCACGCTGCGATCATATCATGGAGGAACAAGGGCGGATCTGCATCCGTCCTTGTCCATCGGTGGTACGATCACTATATCACAATTCAAACCGCTTGTCACTCGGAAATTTTGGGCCTTGTGCGCCGGGATGCACGACTGCCCGGCGTATACAAGGGGATAAAAAGCCGAGGAAGCTGCCCGCAGGCAGCTTCCTCGGTGAATGAGTCAGCCAGTGATCGTTTGTTACCGGCTGCGCTTTTTGCGGGAGGGAATGACCGTCACAGCCATACCGGAGACGGCCAGCAGGGCCAGCCACAGCACCAGAGTGCTGCTGTCGCCGGTGGCGGGCTTGCCGGGCTCCACGGGAGTGGTAGGCTCCTCAGCGCCGCAGCGGCTGCACTTGCCATCCTTGTAGTCGTGGCCCAGAGCGGGCAGGGTCTCCGTCTTGGTGTCGGTGTACTCCTTGTCCTCGAAGGTGACCTTGGCGGTGTAGGTGCGAACGCCGGTGGTCTCGCAAGCGGCGGGCGTGGTGACAGCGCTGGTCACCTCTGCCGTGACGTTTTTCACATGGGTGGCATCGTTAGCGCAAGTAAAGGTGGCAGAAGCGGTGAAATCATCGTTCCACTTCCATACCGGCTCACCGTAAGCATGGCCGGTGGCGGGGATGACCTCGGTCTTGGTATCGGTGTACTCCTTGCCCTCAAAGGTGACCTTGGCGGTGTAGGTGCGAACGCCGTCGGCCTCACAGGTGGCCTCGGTGGTCACGGCGTTGGTGACGGTAGCCGTCACGTTCTTCACATGGGAAGCGTCGTTGGCACAGGTGAATGTGGCAGAAGCGGTGAAATCATCGTTCCACTTCCACACAGGCTCACCGTAGGCGTGGCCGGTGGCGGGGATGACCTCGGTCTTGGTATCGGTGTACTCCTTGCCCTCGAAGGTGACCTTGGCGGTGTAGGTGCGAACGCCGTCGGCCTCGCAGGTGGCTTCGGTGGTCACAGCGTTGGTGACGGTGGCCGTCACATTCTCCACATGAGCGTCGTTGTTGGCGCAGGTGAAGGTGGCGGTGGCCTTGAAGTCATCCGTCCAGCTCCACACCGGCTCGCCGTAGGCGTGACCGTTGGCACAGGGGTCCTCATCACCGGTGACCAGCTTCACGTTATCCACGGCGAACATACCGTCGCTCTCGGTGTACTGGGCATAGGTCTTGTAGAAATGGAAGGCAAACTGTACGTTGCTGGTGAGATAGGCGGCGGGTACTTCGATTTCCGCCGTACCCTTAAACCAGTAGCCGCCGGTAGCATCCAGATCGGCAGCATCCCAGATGGTGGTCCAAGTCTGGCCGCCGTTGATGGTGGCCTCCACCGTGAACTTGGCAATGTCGTTCTGAATCATGTACTTGAACAGCAGATAATCGAAGCACAGAGTAGGCGTCTTGCCGGTGAGATCCACCACCGGGGAGATCAGATACTCATTCTGCTTCTTGCCGCTGCCGGCAGCCATGGGCTGCACCTCGCCGATGCCGTAACTCTCATACTCGTAGTAGTCGAAGTCGATACGGGCCTGACGGGTGGTGTTCAGATTCCGGTTGGTACCGGCATACCATGTGCAGCCGGTGTTCTCCGACTTCACCGTCCAGCCGTGTCCGGGGAACTCGTCCTGCTCAAAGTCGTTGTCAAACTCTGCGGCAGAGGTCGTTTTGCTGAAGGAAGCGGAGATGGTGTGGTTGGCCTTCACCTCGTCGAAGGTGTAAGTCTCCACAGCGCCTACGCTGTTGCCGTCCACCAGCACGTCAGCGATCTCATAGCCGTTGTTGGCGGTGATGGCGAAGGTCTGGGAGGCACCCTCCTTCACGGAGACGTTACCATTGGGGGTGATGGAGCCGCCCTCGCCGGCAGTTGCGGCGATGGTGTACTTCTGGGCAGCCTCGCCGGTCTCCACAGCCATCAGCTTCACATTGTCGATGGCCAGCTGACCGGCATTTTCGTCGTTGGGATGGACATAGTGGAAGGCGAACTGAACGCCGTCCACGTTGTACTCGGCGGGAACCTTGATCTCGGCGCTGCCGGCCACCGTCTGGGTGGTCTCGCCGTGATAGGTCTCCTGGAAGTTCCAGATAGGCGTCCAGGTCTGGCCGCCGTCGGTGGACACCTCCACTGTGGCCTCGTAGGTCTTGTTCTTCATACCTGCGTAACCGTAGATGTAATCAAAGGTCAGCAGGCCGTCACGGGTGGCGGACAGATCCACTGCCGGGGAGATCAGGTACTCATCCTGTGCGCCGGATTTATCCCAGGCGTTGGAGATATAGGCGTGCAGGCTGTCGTTGCCCTTTTCCTTCCAGTAGAAGTAGGTGTAGGACTTCCACGTATTCTTTTCATTGCTGCTCTTCAGCGTCCAGCCGTGGAAGGGGAACTTCTCGCCGCTGACGCTCTCGAAATCATTCTCGAACATCACCTGCGGCACGTCGGGGATGACCTCGAAGTCCGCCGTCACGGCGTAGTTCTGATCCATGGTCAGGGCGTAGGTGTTGTCGGTGACCTCCACCTTGCGGCCATTGACCTTGACGGAAGCCAGCTGATAGCCCTCATCCGGTACGAAGGTCACGTTCACGGTCTCGCCGGTGGCGACCTTGGTCTGGCCCGCAGGCTGAACCGCACCGCCCTCGCCGGCCACGGTGGTCAGCACGCTGATCTCGGAAGCCCCGGCAGGAGCCGTCAGCTTCGCATTGTCCACCACCACCGAACCGGCGCCGGTATAGGCCGTCTTGTAATAGCGGAAGGCAAACTGTACGTTGGCCGTCTGATAGGCCTCCGGCACAGTGATCTCTGCCAGACCCGTCTGGATACTGCCGGAGCCCTGAGTCACGTCATCCTTGGCGTTCCAGATAGCCGTCCAAGTCTTGCCGCCGTCGGTAGAGGCCTCCACGGTGAAGGTCATCTTGCCGCCATACAGCGCCGTACGCTCGAAGCCGTAGTTGAAGGACAGGGTAGCGGCCTTGCCGGTGAGATCCACCATCGGGGAGATCAGCAGCTCGTCCTGCTTGTCGCCCGCTTCGGTCTCATCGTAGTCGTCGGCATCCACAATGGCCTGCTTATCATCGGTACCCGTAGATACGAGGGTGTTGCGGGCCTGATGCCAGTTGTAATACTTCCCGTTGCCGTTGGTGTTCTTCACCGTCCAGCCCTGGCCGGGGAAGGCAGCGTCGTCAAAGTTGTTGTTGAAGATAGCGATCTCCCCACCGGCCTGTGCCTTCTGGAAGGTGGCGGAGATGGTGTGATCCGTACCCACACGCTCGAAGGTGTAGTAGGAGATGGGGCCCAGATCGGTGCCGTCCACCACCACATTGGCCACCTCGTAGCCCGTGGCAGGTACCACGTTAAAGGTCTTGCTGGTCCCCTTCTTCACCAGAGTGGTACCGGCGGGGTCGATAGCGCCGCCCTCACCGGAGGTGGCCGTCACGGCGATATAGTCCTCACGGACATCGGCGTACAGCTGGACATTATCCACGGAGATCTGGGCGCCGCCCTTACCGGTGTAGACAAAGGCGAAGCGCAGGTCGTCGCAATTCTGGAACTTTTCGGGGATGGTGACCTTGGCCTGCGTGGCAGCCCAAGCGGTAAAGGCCCCGGCATCCTTCTGCAGGTTCCAGACCTCCTCCCAGTTCTGACCGTCGGCAGAAGCCATGACCTGCAGGTTGCAGCGCTTGTAGTCCACGGTATAGACAGGAGTGGTGTAGAAGTTGAAGATCATGTGGACATCCGTCTCCACACCACTGATGTCGGTGGCACGGGAATACAGCCACTCGTTCTGCTGGAAGTCATCGTCGGCATCCACGGTGGCGGTGTAATCCACGTCACGATACCACGTGTTGACGGAAGCGCCCTTGGACTCCATGCTCCAATCGGCAGGCAGCCAATCGTTGTCGAAGGTCTCGGTCCACAGCACGTTGGTGGGCTTCACGATGCCATAATCGTCGCTGTTGCCGGGCACCTTCACGGTGTAGCTCTTGGAGTTGCCTGCGTAGTCGTGAACGATCATGCCGAAGGTCTCGCCCATACCGGTGACGTCATACTCCTTGACGTGGCTGGTGAGGCCCGGCGTGGTCTCGGAGAAGCCCTGGATCCCGTACAGCAGATCGCTGTTGCGGAGATTATAGAACACGATGGCCGAGACATACTGGTTGTCGCTGACATCCAGACTCAGATAGTAGCGGCCCTCGGCCTCGGTAACCTTCAGGTCGCTGGCATGGGGATCCTCATTATCGATGGTGATGGGGAAGGACCAGCTGTTCTTCAGGTTCTTGGTGCCGCCGTCGCCATAGGGCAGGGTAGCCTCAATGGTCACGGTAGCCTTGGTGTTGTTGGGCAGCTTGGAGTTGTTCTTGGCGGTGCCGTACCATGCGTCGATACCGGTATAATCGGCATTCACACCGGCGGGTACGATGCGGTAGTAGTCGTAGCTGTAGATGGACTTATTGACGTAGTCGCAGGTTTTTTCCAGATACACCTCGCCGGTTTTCTGATCGGTGATGGTGTACTTCAGCGTCTTGGTATTGCGCAGCAGGCCGGTGTAGATGCCGGCGAGGCTGTCCATCATGTCATTGCTGTTGTCGGGGGAAATGGCGTTGTGATCGGCAAAATAGGGTACATTGGCGTAGTTGTTGTCGCCCAGATAGGTGTCGATCTGACCCTCGGCAGAGGTGGTGAAAGCGGTGTTCATGTAGGCCTGCGCCTTGCTCTCGGTGCCGTCCAGCGTCTCCCAGTAGTCGGTGGAATCGATGATGGGAGCCTTGGTCCAGTCGCCGTAGAAGGCCAGATAGGGGATACCCAGATCAATGGCAGCCTCCAGCTTGCCGCCGTCAGCGGCCACCTGCTTCAGGGTCACGAAGCCCTCCACATAGGCGCCGTTCTCGAAGTTCTTCAGTTCCTCCTTGGCGTTGGTGAGGGTCACGGTGACAGTGACCTCCTGCTCGCCGCCTGCGGGGACCGCCACACGGTTATCCTTGCAGTTGGTGGTGAAGGTGTGGCTCAGCGCCACAGCCGTCTCACTGCTGGTGAGGAAGGCCTCGTTGTCGCTGTTGGTATAGGTCGCCGTCCCGTCGGTGAGGACGATGGGCTGGATATCGTAGTACAGGGTGTCCTTACCGGTGTTGTGGACCTTGAAGGTCATGGTGTAGACGCCCTTCTCTGCGGGATCGTCGCCCAGCTCCAGCTTGGGCCGGATCATACCGTCCACGGTGAGGTAGCCCTCGGTCTTGGCGGCGTCATTGATGTTGATGAGACCTGCGCCCTGCTTGCGGGGAGAATAGGGCTGGCCGTTGGAATCGTAAATGATGCTGGCGGTGCTCATCAGCAGGGTATCGACCATGTGCTTGCGCTGGGTGGCATCGGTCATGCCACGGGCCTTCAGGGCCTGCTGCACGATGGCCATAGCGCCTGCCGCATGGGGGGAAGCCATGGACGTACCGTCCATGCTCTCATAGGCGTTGCCGGGTACGGCGGCATAGATGCCTGCGCCGGGCGCAGTGATCTCCGGCTTCAGGGTCAGCTCCGTGGTGGCGCCCCAGGAGGAGAAGTCCGCCATACCATAGGTGGGGGAAGCCACCAGCTTGTCGGCGGCGCCCACGGTCAGGACCTTGTTCTCCTGCGCCTTCAGATACTCACCGGCCTCCTGAGAGATAAATGCACAGGGCATCTTCCAGTCGGTGATGGACATATACAGCATACCGGGTACGTTGTTGTACACCAGCATGGCGATGGCGCCATGTGCATAGGCGCTGCGCTCCTTCTGCTCATAGTACATACCGCCGCCGCGCTGCACCAGCGCCACCTTGCCGGAGACGTCGATGCCCTCATAGTCGTCCTCCGTGCCGTAGCCGGGCACCACGGCATACTCCAGCTCGCCCTTCTTGGCCAGATCCCGGAAGATCTTGGCGTTCTCGTCGGTGCTGATGGTGCCGCTGTCCTGATAGGCGAAGTCACGGCCGCCCACGGTGATGTAGGGGCTCTTGACCTTGCTGTTGGACACGGCAGCCACGGACATGGACTCACCGTAGGTGGACGGCTCGCTGATCAGGCCGTAGTCGGGGTTGCTGGCCAGCGCCTTGTTGCCGAAGGCATCGCCGTAAGCAGCGCTGTAAGCGTTACCGGCAGCCACAGCCAGAGACATACCGCTCTCGCCGGCCCGCTTAAAGACGTTCAGCAGGCTCTCGGTGAACTCGTCGGGATTCTCATAGTCGATGTAGCCGGCGTCGGAGCCGAGGCTCAGGTTGGCCACATCCACGCCCAGCAGCATACAATCCTCCAGAGCGGACAGGATGTCGGCGTAGGAAGCGCTGCCGCTGGAGTTAAAGACGTTCATGTTGGCGATCTGGGCGTCCGGGGCCACACCCTGCACGTCCGCATTGATGCCGGTGCAGCCGGCAGCAGTGGAGGCCACATGGGTGCCGTGGCTGCTCTTGGTGCCGGGAGCGCCGTCGGTATCCTTATCGCCATAATCGAACTGGAAGGGGAATTTGGCGCTCTTATAGACGGAAGAAACGCTGAGGCCCTTCACAAAGCCCTCGGCCTGGAAGTCGTACTGGGACAGCAGACCCTTCACGTCATCCTGCGTCAGGGCGGGGTTGGCGGGGGCCTTGCTGAAGATCTGGTGGTCCATGTCCACGCCGGTATCCAGAATGGCGATCAGCATCCCCTCGCCGGTGAAGCCCGTCTCGTTGGCCAGACCGCCGCCGATCATCCGGGTGCTGTTGGCGGTGTCAGGCAGCAGGCTGAAGGTAGGGGACAGGAACACGGACTCTACGCAGTCCAGCTCCTTCAGAGCCTTATACTGGCCGTAGGTCACAGTGGCGGAGAAGCCGTTGAGCAGCGTCGTATACTGACGCTCCGGCTCCACCGCCTCCCCGATGGCACGGGACATGGTGGCCGCAGCCTTCTCCTGCTTCTGCAGCAGGGACTGCACCTGGGCCTGAGCCGTAGGCTTGGCCACGGAGTCGTCCACCACCACAATGATCTCCACAGAGTCACTGTCCTCATGGGTGGGCTTAGCCTCCATGCTCAGGGTCTCGTCTTTGGTCTTTGCGCCCCGCAGCAGCTGGGTGGTGACATTGTTGGCAATGTCCTCCACCGAAGTCTCCTCCATGGTGGCGTTCACCACGTGGGAGTCCTCCGAGGCCGCAAAGGCGGTGTAGGGCAAGGCAGACACCAGCAGTACCAGTGTCAGCAGCCATGCACCGATCCGTTTGCAGACTGTCATCTCTCATAATCCTCCTGTAATGGATTTTGTCGGGAAAAGTGTCAGCTTCTCCCAATATATAGGTTGAATTATAACACCTACCGTCCCAGTATGGCAAGATAATTCTTCTCTATTTGGGAAATTTTTTCAAAAGCAAGTTTCGCATGACGAAGTTTTTCCCCTGAATATCGCCTGTTTTCCAGATATGTACTTTCTGCCATCATCTGTTCTTACGACCGGGACATTTTGTCATTTTCTGACAAATTGTCTCCCTACCGTTCCCTCTTCCGGCGGCATACCTTCCCGGCCCGCTTTTGTCCCCGGCGGACAGCTTTCTGCTGATCGCCCCTTTTCTATAGGGAACGTGCCTCCGCCGGCCCACTTTTCCCAGTAGTAGTTCTTTTTTCTGTCTCCGCCGGGTGACTTTCTTTCAATCGCGAAAGAAAGTCACCAAAGAACGCCAGCAGAAACCGATGGTTTCTGCACTTCCTTTGCCGTTTGCAAGAGTTGTATCCTAAATCCCGCCGAAGCAGGGAATCGACTTCCCCCTACTCACGCTGCCGCTGCATTGGGACAGTCTATCTCGCTGGGAACCTGTGCCGGACTGGGAA
>ENA-UEQE01003055-UEQE01003055.1-human-gut-metagenome-genome-assembly--contig:-NODE-3055-length-11164-cov-6.007667_pt1 | contig 11164 bp, 10 predicted proteins | sample MGYA00242934_ERZ507935 | MGnify/ENA primary metagenome ERZ507935 (study PRJEB26167, sample SAMN06115423) | human gut metagenome | host: Homo sapiens | place: China:Anhui | collected 2015-03-30... | reverse complement strand
GAAAACAGCGTTGAAGAAAGGCTGACGATTAGCGGGAAAGACTATGCAGAAATGCCCATTCCACGCGGCGGCGTGGTTTACGCCGACCCTCCCTATGAGGGAACGGCGGGATATAATGGCGCGCCTTTTAATCACGCCCGCTTTTGGGAGTGGTGTAGGACAAGGGATTTTCCGGTGTATATTTCGGAATATAGCGCGCCTTCCGATTTCGTGGAAATATGGCGAAAAAATAAAACATGCAGTTTTTCAGCTCATAACAATGCAAAGAAAACGACTGAAAAGCTCTTTGTTCACCAGCGTTTCAATCAACTGTAAAGTTTTTCTTACAAGTTCAATCATATTAACAATCAACCATTAAAGGAGAATAATCAGGAAAATAGCTATTGATATAGGCCATGCCAACAACACCGGGGCCCGCGGGAACGGGCTTGAAGAACACGCCGTCGCGGCGACGATCGCCGAACGCCTCGCCCCCATGCTGGAACGGCTGGGAGCCCGGGTGGATGTGATTGACTTTCCGAAGATGACCAATTCCCAGGACTTGAACGCCACCGTCAAGGTCGCCAACGAAGGAGGCTATGACTTCGGCATTTCCCTGCATTGCGACAGCGCGAGCACCGAAAAAACGGTTGAAACAGACGAAGGAAAGGAACTCATTTACGTTCCAAATCCTGCTCCGCATGGCGCCCATGTATGTTTTTACCCGGGAAGCGTTAAAGGAAGCCGGCTTGCCATGTGCATCGCGGAACCTCTTTCCCGGCTGCTGCCCGGACGGGCCAACACTGTGCAGTCGCGCCCGGGACTGGCCGTCCTGAAAAAGACCCGCTGTCCGTGGGTGCTGTGCGAATGCGGATTCATCACCAATCCTGAAAACGCCTCTATCTTGAAGGACCATCCCGGACGCATTGCCGAAGCCATTGCGGAAGGGGTGAAGGACTACCTCAACCAGTAACCGCCCATGACCTACCAGGCCCCCTACGCAGCGCGCTACGTTTCCGCCGCCGGCAACCAGATCCAGCTGCTCAACCTCTGGGACGATACGCCGGAGCCTCCCCGCTTCGGCGGATCCATGGAGGCATTTGAAACGTCGCTGGTAGACGGTCCCCGGGCGTTCGCGCATGGGCTGGGAAGCGCCGTGGAGCAGCGAACGATCGCCTTTTACCGCTGGTTTACGGATTATCACGGCATGGCCTCCTATCAGGAGAACCTGGCGTTGTGGCTAGCCAGTAATCAGAACGGATATCTGTACCTGCAATTCGCCGACCAGCCGCAATGGCGTTTTGCCGCCGTCATCACCGGCTACCAGTTTGAGACGGAGAACTTTGTTCCTCCGCCGTCTCCCGAAGACGGCTATCTGTGCCTGCTGGTCACGCTGACCATGACGGTCACCGACCGGACCCCGGACAATTCCAACTGGATATTCAGCGTGACGCCCTCTTCTTTCGACGTTCCCGTCAAGGGAGGCGAATACACCGTTAATGTGGAATCGTCGTTCAGCCCTGGACCGGTAGGGCAGGGTTGGCAGATTGCCGACGTTTCCGAAGGATTAACCGTTTCCGATATCGTCAACGGCAACAACGGGACATTCAAGGTTATCGTCGCGTCCAATGAAGGAGACCAGGACAGGACCATGTCGCTCCAGGTCATTCAGGACGGAACAGGACAGGCTGTTGAGGTTGAATTTCGTCAGCTTCAACCCTCTTACTCATTCAGCCTTGCTCCAACCCAGGTACAGGTTCCCGTTACTGGCGGAAGCTACCAGGTCCAGGTGACTTCCTATTATGACCCGGGGGAAGTCAGCGTTGACTGGACGCCCAATTCTCCCAGCTCTTCCGTTGTCATCTCCGATATCACGAACGGAAATAACGGGTCCTTCACGTTAACCGCGGCGCCCAATGAAGGAGCGGCCGGCTCCGTCGTCGTTTCCGCGACACAGGCGGATTCCGGGTTAAAACAGACAATCCGCGTATTGAGGGCAGGACTGGTCACCCGAAATCATCAGCTTCCCCCGCCCGGAGGGGAATACTCGGATAATCCGATGAGTTATTCCTCATGGAGGTTTATTCCCTCGGACGTTTATCCGGACTTCCCGGAAGGCAACCCCGAAGGAAAGGGACTGACGCTGCAGGAAATCATCACGACGAAACCCACCAGCGCCAATTCCGGCACGTTAACGCTTTACCGGGTGGAAAACGGGTCTGCCTCTCTTCTGGCGACCAGCAGCGAGGCGGTTTTCACCGGAGAGGGCGGAAACGCGAAATGGACGTTTTCTCCCGGCGTGGAAATCCGTTCGGACTGGCAGCTGGTCGTGGAAAACCAGAACGGCATTTATGAGCAGCATGCCATGCTGGCCAATCCGCAGGCGTTTGACGGCCTCGGAAATGCCATCTACCCCATGCCGGCGGACGCTCCCGGGCGCACGTTCGGATTATCCCTCGTCATCCGCTACACTTCCACCGAATACCCATCTTAACAGAATAATCCATCATGAACAAACAACAACAAAACGGAATAGAACGGCTTTTCATTGAATTCGCCGAAGAATGCGGCAAGAACCCGAACCTGAACCAGGCGGTGCAGGAATTGAAGGAAAGCGTCTTTACTGCCTCTCAAGCCGCCGGCGTCGATCCCTCCCATGCCTTCGGCGTCATCATCCGGGATATGATGATCATGGAATCCTTGCAGAAACGCGTGGAAGAATCCCGCAACGCCCTCACCGCCGGGAAACTGCCCGCTTTCGTCATCGAAGAAGCCCGCCCTCAACAATAACCATCCACATCTACCATCATGGCCACCAAGAAAGAAATTGAAATCAAACTCAAGTCCACGCTGGACGGAAAAGGCGTGGAAGAAGCCAAACAGCAGATCGACGCGCTCAACAAGTCTACGGAGCAGTTGGATAAAGACAGCAAGCAGGCAACCAGGAGCGTGAAGAACATGGGTCAGGGGGCCTTGCAGGCTGCCTACTTCTTCGATGACTTGCAGTACGGCATCCGGGGCATCATGAACAATATTCCGGGGCTGGTGATGGGCTTCGGAGGCGGCGCAGGTCTGGCCGGCGCGATGTCGCTTGCCGTTCTCGCCGGAGCGAAGCTTTACGAATGGATGGGGAACACGGAAGCGAAATCCAAAGAGCTTGCTAAGGCGATTGAACAACAAAATGAAGCCATTGCGAAATCGCAGGAAGCAATAGCCTCCTTCAATAATGAAGAAACGTTGCAGAAATCCAACGACTTTACAGCAAAAATAGCCGGCAACCGGAAAGAAGAAGCCCAGGCCCTGAAAGAATCTGTACGGGATCAGCAGCGTTTGCTGGACCTTCAATCCAAGGTATTGGACAATCAGGATCAGGCCGATCTGTTGAAACTGGAAACTGATTACTATAGCGGAGCCTTTGGCGATCCTGAAAATTTTTCCACGCGTTTGTTCTTTGAAGGAAAACAGGAAGATATCAGACTTCGAGCCCGTTCACGGCATCGGAAAGAACAGGAGAACAGCGCAAGGATGAATGTTTCCATCGCGGAAAGTGATTTGTCATCAAAGACCGAAACAACCAACAGGCTTAGAGAACGTTTGGGAGGATTGGAGGACCAGAATATTTTATCCTACCAGGAACGGGAAAAGCTCAATGGAGAGATTCTTAATGCTGAAAAACAAATATTTGACAACTTGCTTTCTATTGCTAAAACAGCGCGCAATAATGAAGAAAATCTTTTGGGACTTGGCCTAATATCAAAAGATGATATTGAAAAATGGATTAATCAGTTAATTGATAACGGAGGTGATACAAGTGCTCTAAAAAATACATGGCTTCAACGTCAATTTGTGACTCCTTCATCGACTTTTAGGTCAGCTCCGAAATTTATGGAAGATGTTCTCTCTTTGGGAAATGGTAGGGCGCAGTTAGATCGCCTGAACGCTTTAAGAGCACAAAGGGCCGCTTCTGATAATGCTCTTGTCGATGCAGGATATGACGTCAGTACGGATGATGCGCGAGTCGAATCCTATAAAAACAGAGATAAAGCGGTAGAGGAAGCAAAGGAAGCTCTCAAAAATGCGATAGAAGATCAAACAGAAGCGGAAAAATCCTTAACATCAAGCACCAATAAGCTTGCGGAGGTTCAACAGATCAATGCTTCTGAAGAAACCATTGATGAAGCGCAGCGGGAAAGGAATGAAGCGTTGGAACAACACAAGAGAATTGTTCAAGCGCAGAAGGAGTACGAAAATGCCATCAAGGCCCAGATAAGAGAGAAGGAAGATGAGGTCCGGGACTTGAAAAAGGAAATATCCCAGAGAAAATCAGGCGCGAAAACCCAACAGGAGAGACGGGACAATGTGATTGAAAATATCAACCTGGCCGGGTTCAGCAAATCCCTGACTGACGCCTTATCAAGCCCTGACAGGGCGATCAGCGGCAGAGCTCGGGAGCGAAAAGCCAATATCAATGAAGCTTACGGCGCTGTCGTCAGGCACATCAAAGACGCCTTTAAGGACAATAAAGTCACGGAGAATGAAATAGAAGTTCTCTCTAAAAAGTTAATGCAGGAACTGTCGTCAAGAGGCGAGAATACCACCTATAAACAAACGCTTAATTTAGTGAAACGACTCGTTGCCCTGGTAGAGAAAGGGACGTCCAACGGAAAGGGAGATCAGGCTGAGATTAAATCCTTGGAATCACGAGTCCAACGGCTGGAAAAAGAGGCGCAGGCACAGAAAAAAGGGCTCAATATGGTAGGGAACTGGTTCGTATCTTGACATTTTTGGAAAAGGAACGTATCAGAGAAAGAGCATGAATCTAGACATGTACTACATCGCGATTGCTGAGGGACAAACGGAAGGTCCCTTTTCTCTTGAGGTTCTGGAAAATTACTTCACTCAGAAAAAGATCAACGCGAAGACCATGGTTTTTCAAGAGGGTGGGCAAGAATGGGAAGAGTTTGAGAAGGTATTGGCGAAATATCATAAGAAGATAGTTCCTAAAAGCAAAGTATCTGAAGAACAAAATACAGATGTCAATTTAACATTAGGAAATTGGTTCTTTTTGATTGGGAGAGTTGTAGCGGTTTGTGGACTCATCGGATTTTTTGTTTGCATAGCACAGAAATTAATAGGTTTGGCTGTTGCATGTCTTTTATCCGGCTTCTTCTCATTGATGTTTTTCCTGTGGATGGGAAAAATTTACGACAGAATTGCGGAATGCGTTCTCTTGTTAAAAAATATGCAGAATAACAATAAATAAAACCCTAACCATTTTACAAGCAGCAGGAACCACGACATCACCATCAATGACTTGCTGGCCCTCAAGCCGTCGAGCCTGACCCACGACCAGCAAAGCTTTTCCGCCTCCGCCATCACCGCGGTTTATCCCGTCCGCACCTTGGGCGAGGTCTTGCCCTTCCAACAATTCGATACCGTCACCATCTCCCAAAAAGGGAACACCATTCTTTCCGGCCTCGTTTCCAGCATCGAAAAGACCTACAGCGGCTCTTCCCGTGCGTGGAAAATCGTCTTTTCCGATCCCTGGTATTGGCTGGAACATTGCTTTGCCCTGGATAACGACTGGAAGCCGGTCTTCTCCATGTGGAATAAAGTCAGCGGAGGGGGAGCCATCATTCCGAAGATAAGCCTTTCCGCCGCGCTCTCCCGGGTGCTGAACCTTGCCAAGCACCACCCGGCGGACTACGAGCTGCGCATCAACGATGACAAGATGTTGATTCCGTGGAACGCTTCTTGTGATACGCTGGGCAGCCTCCTTCAATCCATCCGCCACTGGTCGCCCCGGATGGTCACCTACTACGACTACAGCGGAGCGCGCCCCAAGCTCATCATCACGGATTATGACGCCCTGGCTCCCATCGCGCTGCCCTTGCAGCCGACGGCGACGGTCAAGTCTATGGACGTCTCCCTGGTCCCCCGCGGCGACCTCGTGCCTCCCTGCGTGGCTATCGTCGCGGAAACGACGGGAAGCAACGGCTACCGCGTCTCCTACCTGTCCAAATACCCGAAAGACGGGGACCCGACCTTGCCGCATTCCATTGTTTACCGGACGTCAGTAGGCTTCTACTACTCCAAGTACAGTTCTACGGGGGAACCTGTGGAAGACTCTCAGCCGGTGCAGGGAACCAGGGCCGGCAGCCTGTCCTACCAGCGCATGAAAGTAAGGGGGCGGAAAATTAACCAGAACGACATGATCAAGAGTTTCTGGGAGCGTCATTTCCCGTGGATGAAAGACGTTGGCGCGATTGCTGTCTATGACAAGGATCCGACCATCACCGGGAAGCCCTGGGACGGAGCGGAGGAAAATCCGAAAGGCTACAACACCTCCGCTACAGGCTATGAACTGACGGACGGGCAGATTCACACGAAATCCATCAGGCCGCAATGGTGCAACGCTACCGTCAAGCAGCGTCTCGCCATCCCGGAAAGCGCCCCTGCCAAGTGGAGGGAGAAATTCAAAAATGTGGGAACGCTGGGAGGCGTGCCCTGCTTCTGGGAAGAATTCTCGGTGGATCTGGTCACCATGGACCGCCCCTACGCGAGCTACCCCATTGACGGCATCTACAACGGGGAACAGCCCTCCAACGGGCCGGAAGAAGGGGAATCGCCCCAACCCTCGGAAGGCGTTCCCTATGGGGACATTGCAAAAACGGTATGGGAATCCATGCAGGAATTGCCCTGGGACGGCTCTATTTCCTTTGTCGCGCTGGGAGAAGCGCAGACGCGGCAATACATGGGCCGGCGCGTCTCGCTGCTGGGAGGCAACCCAGAGTGGCAGAACATCAACACCATGATTCAAACCGTTTCGCGCGACCTGCAGACCAACGTCATCACGTTGTCTTACGGGGCATTAAACTATTTAAGCGTTGATGACTGGATAAGATTAAGGAGCATTAACGCTAAATCTCGCGAGTCTTCCACGCTGGAAAACATGCAAGGCGCGCCGGAATCGACGGAATACGGCTTTGACCCCAAGCCGGAATCCCCCACCATCAGCCAGCACATCACCAAATCCACGGGAGAATCCACGCCCGCGCCGGAATACGGTTTCCAAGTGCGCTTGCAGAAAGATACGGAGGGGGCCATCACCGGGGCGCAAATGAAGCCCGGCGCGCTCTACCTGAACGGCTCGCTGCTCGGCAAATACCCGCAGGGGGGCGGTTCCGGTTCTTCCTGGGTGACTATCCCCCAAACCAGCGGGGAAGTATGGCTCAACGTCCACTTTGACCAGGACGCCAAATTGACGGGCGTTGACGTCTCGGGCATTCCCGGACCGGTCTATCCGATCAGGCTCGGAGAGAAAAAGCCTGACGTCAATTTCGACTATTCTTTCCAGATAGCCGACATCGAAGACGACCAGGTGACACAATACGCGCTGGGAATGATCCAGATACCCGTCTTCGGAGGAACCTTCTACCCCTACGGACCAGCTTAACAAACACCATGATCAGAATCTATCTATTCACCTATGCCGGAGACGCGGAGGAAGCCCTCGTTTGTGTCCGATGCGCCGCGGCGGCCCTCCCCGAAGCCGTCATCACGGTGGTGGACGATGAATCCGCCCCCATTGCTGAACGTGCCAGAATCGCTCTTGTAGAAGCCGGTGCGCGGTATCGTCAAACCGGCTGGACAAGGAACGGCAACCTGCGCGGCCCGGAATGCGTCCGGGGCATCATTTCCACGCTGGCCGGGGAAGCGGAGGATGAAGACGTCATCGTCAAAATCGACTCCGACACGCTCCTGTTGTCGGGCGGCTGGATCCTCGACATGCAGCGCAACGGGCTGGCTCTGCACGCCTCCGGCTACCAGGTCCCCGGCCACCCGTCCGAACGCTCCGCCTATGGGCCGTGTTACGCGATCAGCGGACGGGCGGCCAGACTGGCGGCTGAGGAACTGATGCAGGCTGACATCCCCGCGCTCGCCCCCGAAGACCTGACGATCTGCCGGACCATCCAGGGCCTCTTTCCCCCGGAGCGGATCAGGCTTGACGAACCCTGGACGCCCTTCAACCGGGAAGGGAAATGGACGGCCTGGAACTGGTTCAGCATTGCCGTAACGCCGAAAAAATACGCCGGCTTCTGGATGGTCACCTTCGGCAACCCTCGCCCTACGAACATTCCCAAATCCGAACGCGCCCGCGCCATGGACGCCTTGTACCGTTACCGGTTCCACAAGGAAGAAGACGGATCATCTTGTTGATGTCAACAACATGATCGTCTTAGGGAAGGAAGGCTAACGGGCCAAGCCGACGGCAATCTTGCTCATCGCATCCTGAACGTCCGCCGAATCCGGGCGGAAATACACCCGTTCAATCTCTTCGGAGTCGTGGCCGACAATGAAGCGGCACAAATCCGGGGACACCCCGGCCAGGCGCAGGACCGTAACGGCGGTCGCCCGCAGGCTGTGGAAGCTCTTTTCCGAAAGACGGTGCCGGTCGCCTCTCACTTCCCCGGGCATCTCCCGGATGATTCCGTACGTTTTCAACAATGTCGTGAACTCCGTGGAAAGCTTGTCCGAACGCCCTCCCGCATGGGCATGGCGAAGCGCAGACAGGGGAAACACGTAATCATTCACCCGGTTGAGCAGACGCCTTTCCAGAACCTCTTTCAAGGGCTGGATGATCGGCTTGTTCATGCGGCGCCGGCTCTTCTGCGTGGTCATGAACAGGAAGGAGTGCTTCAGGTCAATCTGCTCCCATTTCAGCGTCGCCAGGTCTCCAAGGCGCTGGCCTCCGGTGTAGAGGCACACCCGCACCAGATCCGGCCATTCATCCGGGAACCGTTTAATGATGGTGTTGACTTCTTCCATCGTGAAGGCGCCGCGCAGCTGCTTTTCCGCCTGGTGGTCCGCCCGGGAAGGCATGACGCCCCGGAACGGATTTCGGGAAAGAATCTCCCGGTCTACAGCGACATTGAACGCGGTGGACAGCGTGGACACATAGCGGATGACGGTTCCGACGGAAACGCGCTCCATTTCCGTTTCTACAAAATCCTTGGCCATCCCTTTATTCAGGGCGGCAAGCGGCATATTCCGCCGGTCCCCAAGGAACGCCAGAAGACGGCGGACGGCCATGCCGTCCCGCTCATAGGCCCGCTTCTTGTTTTTCCTCCCGTCCAGCCAGTCAAAAAGGAACCGCGTCACCGTCATGCCGTTCATGGTGGCTTTCAGCACGCCGGCCTGGTCCCCGGCGATGGCCTTCACCTTGTCCAGGTCGAAAACCCCGTACCGGGCTTCTTTCTCCATCTCCTGGGCCACCAGTCGCGCCCGTGCTTCATTCTGGGACATGACCGATTTTTTATTGGCTCCCGGAAGAAGCGCCTTGGGAACCACGTCGATGCCGGTGGTCTTCCGAAGCTCTTTGCCGTCCAGGGAGCGGAAGACGGCCACCCATTTGTTGTTGCGTTTGATGATGCCTGCCATAGTGCTGTACAGTCCTTAGACAATGTACAGCCGCATGTACAGGGCGCTTTTTTCTGTCAGGCGCTTTCAGGTGCGCTCAAAACTGCGCAAAAGGTAGGAAAATCAAGGGGCATTCCGTCACGTGCTGACGAGAATTGGCATCGCGTACGGGACTCGAACCCGTGTTGCCCGCGTGAAAGGCGGGAGTCCTGGACCGCTAGACGAACGCGACTTTTAGGTTTGCAGGGACTGCGCGGCGAAGTAAATACTACCGGAAGCCGAAAGGCAAGAATTATTTGAATCCGAGTTAAAAAAATCGTTATTTTCCTTCCGGTATGTGGGATTCGTCGTAATCGTCCAGCCTGTGCTGCCAGAGGTAGTACCGCGTTTGCTGGACAAGCACGCCGGAAAGTGCCAGCAGGGAAATGAGGTTGGGCAGGGCCATCAGGCCGTTGGCGCAGTCTGCAAAAATCCATACCAGTTCTATTTTAGAGACGCAGCCGATGAAGACCGCCGCCACCCAGATGACGCGGTAAGGCATGATCAGCCGGATGCCTCCCAGGTATTCCAGCGCTTTTTCTCCAAAGTAGGACCAGCCCAGAATGGTGGAAACTACAAACGTAACCAGGCTGAGCGTGAGCAGAGGGGAGCCTATGTAAGGAATTTTGCTGAATGCCAGCGTAGTAAGCCTGGGGCCGTCCGTGCAGGAAATGTCCGGATGCGCGATGATGCTGGTGGTCAGCACAATTCCCGTCAGGGCGCAGATGATGACGGTATCCCAGAAGGGGCCGCTGGAAGAGATGAGCGCCTGCCTGACGGGGTTGCGGTTCTGTGCTGCGGCGGAGGCGATGGCTGCGGATCCCAGGCCGGCCTCATTGGAAAAGAGGCCCCGGGCCACACCGGTTCTCATTGCCGCCATGACGGCCGCTCCTGCTGCGCCCCCGGCGGCGGCTTCTCCCGTGAAGGCGCAGTCCAGAATATACCGGATGGCGGGAATAATATACTCTGCCTGTACGGTCAGGATATACAGGCATCCCATGATATAGATGACGGCCATGAACGGCACGAAGAAAGCGCATACCCTGGCAATGCCCTGGATGCCTCCCAGCATCACCAGAGCCGTCAATGCCGTCAGAACGGCGGCTGTTCCCCAGAAGGGAATGGAAAAGGCGTGGTGGAGCTGTTCCGCCGCCGCGTTCCCTTGTGTCAGATTGCCGATTCCGAAGGCGGCAATGGCCGTGAAGACGGCAAAGGCTGTACCCAGCCATTTGCTGTTCAGACCGCGTTCCAGCACGAACATGGGGCCTCCGCTCATATTGCCGTCCTTGTTCTCCACCCGGTATTTGATGGCGAGTAATCCTTCCGAATAACGGGTTGCCATTCCCAGAACTCCCGTCAGCCAGCACCAAAAGACGGCGCCGGGGCCTCCGGCTGCAATCGCCACGCCCACGCCGATGATATTCCCGGCGCCGATGTTGGCTGCCAGGGCCACCATCAGGGAACTGAATGGGGAGATATCTCCCTTGTCCGTATGATCTTTCACAAAATACAATTTCAGGGCCTTAAGCAGATAACGCTGCGGAAACCGCAGGATGGCGGTGAGGTACAGGTGCGTGCCCAGCAGCATGATGAGCAGGGGCCACCCCCACAGAAAGCTGCTGAAAGCGGACAGCCAGGATGTGAGCGTGTCCCCGGTCTGGAAAAAGGCATTTTGGAGGGCGTCAAGCATACCGGGGGGATTCTAGGGAAAAGAAGCGTGGTGACA
>ENA-UEQE01003047-UEQE01003047.1-human-gut-metagenome-genome-assembly--contig:-NODE-3047-length-11189-cov-7.187455_pt1 | contig 11189 bp, 3 predicted proteins | sample MGYA00242934_ERZ507935 | MGnify/ENA primary metagenome ERZ507935 (study PRJEB26167, sample SAMN06115423) | human gut metagenome | host: Homo sapiens | place: China:Anhui | collected 2015-03-30 | study... | reverse complement strand
TATAAAATGACGACACGGCCTAAAATGGCATCAATCAAATGCCATGACAGGGCCTTTGTCAAAAGTGCTGGCTGTCCGGCATGTGGGGCGGTACTGGCTGTCGGAAGCATTGGGCTGCTTGCCCGTTCCGCTTTCCGGCATATGCGGGACGGTGCTGGCCGGATGGCCCCCCCTTTTCTTGCAGCATACCGTATTCCGGCATGTGAGGGACGGCACAGATGCTTCCCCTCTGCCGCAGAGAGGGAGTCCCCAACGTCCGGTACGTATGGGATAGTGTCAGGGCGTTTGTAAAGACCTGCCCCGTTCCCACAGTCGTCCGGCACGTATGGGAGTGCGGCCCATCCTGCGCGGCTATGCCTCGCGGCCTATGCCGCCGTCAGGCATGTACGGGGCGGTGCGGCGGAACATCTTTTGATGCCCGGAGCGTGCCGTTGCCCTTGGGGGGGCTCGAATGCGCTCCGGCGCGCCCGGCAAGGCCGCTTTCGGACGCGCGCTTTCTGTTGACACCCGTGGTTATTCTTTCTAGAGCGTTGGAAAATGCTGTTCGGAGGTCATTATGAAAACACGCAGAGCTTTTATCCAGGCGGGCGCAGCGGCCCTGTGCGGCCTTGCGGCGGCTCCGGCCCTCGCCAAGCCCCGGAAAATCAAGGAGGCCGGCTGGACAGAGACCTTCGACGTCATCGTCATCGGCAGCGGCCTTGCCGCGTTCGTGGCGGGCCTGTCGGCGCTTGAGAGCGGGGCCAAGCGCGTGGTTCTGCTCGAAAAAATGGGCATGATCGGCGGTTCCACGGCCATCAGCAACGGAACCATCTCCGTGCCCGGCAGCCCGCTCCAAAAGGCGAAAGGCATTGAAGATTCCCCTGATGCCATGCTCAAGGATCTGCTCAAGGCCGGGAAAGGCTTCTGCCATGCCGAGCTGACGAAAACCCTTGTGGACAACGGTGTCGAGGCATTCGATTTTATCGTCAAGCACGGTGCGAAATTCAAGGATACCGTGATGATGCCCGGCGGTATGACCGCCAGGCGCCTGCTTCAGCCCGACTACAACGGCGCGACGGGCCTGCTGGCCCCCCTGCGCGAAAGCTACCTCAAGATGGGCGGCCGGATCATCCTGTGCTGCAAGGCCGACCGGCTGCTGTTCAGTCGCGGCGGACGGGTAGAAGGTGTTGCGGCGCGTACGGATTACCATTTTAATACGCAGCTCGAATCGGACGATCTTGAGAACAAGGGTGGAAAGCCCGTGCGTTACCGGGCGAAACGGGGCGTAATCTGCTGTACGGGCGGCTTTGAGGCGGATCGCGCCTTCCGGTCGCAGGAACTGCCGCAGTTCGAGGGCGCGTTCACGACCGAGCATCCCGGCGCGACGGCCTCCGGATATCGTATGCTTGCCGCAGCCGGGGCCCGCATGATCAACGGCACGCTGTACCGCCCGGCCTTCCCGTGTACGGACGAGCAGCCGCTGGGCATGATGATCGATCCCGCCACGGGCAGGCGGTTCGTGAGCGAAAGCGCGGATCGTGTGGCTGTCTTCCACGCCGCGAGCGAGGTATTGGCCTCCAACGGGCGCCGGATGCCCTTGTCCATCCTTGACGGCGACGCCTATGAGCTGGTGGAGAACAAGCACCGCATGGAAAAGAACGCCGGTGCGGGCTATGTGACCAAGCATGACAGCCTTGAAGCTTTGGCGGAACATTACAAGATCCCGCTGGACGCGCTCAGGGCGACCGTTGAGGAATACAACGCGATGGCGGAGAAGGGCGAAGATACGGCTTTCAGGGCTGACTTCTCCAAGACCAAGAACAACAGGGTGGACAAGCCGCCGTATTATGCGGTGATGGTGAAGCCGAACCTGACCTACAGCCTTGCGGGGGCGCTCATCACGCCCAAGGCTGAAGTGGTGGGGGTACTCGACGACGAGCCCATTCCCGGCCTTTACGCGGCGGGCGAGGCTGCCTCTGGCGTCCACGGGGCCATGCGTCTCGGCGGCTGCGCCATTCTCGACTGCTGCGTGTTCGGCATGATCGCCGGGCGCAACGTCATGGCGAAAAGGGCGTAGCGGGCTGGGGAAGGCGGCAGAAAGCATGGGGAGGGCTTCTCTGATGAAAGATTCCTCCCACCCCTCTCTCCAAAGGTTTTTGAACGTATTGAACCCTGTCCGTGGTTTTGGGGCATCTTTCAAGGATAGGGTATGGAGCGGGAGAAGGCGGGGGGGCTCCTCGCCTTTCCGCATTGTGGGCTGGAAAAAAGTGGCCCTGTCATGGGGATGCGGCTGTTTCATCTCCACAATATGCTGGGAATACGGCCTTTTTCTCCAATTTTCTGTTTTCTCCAGTCTTTTCGCTGGCGGGTTTCATGGCTGAGGCTTTTTCTTGTGCATTCCGTTGGGATTTCAAGAAACAAGAACCGTTTCCTATGGCACAGCCTTAAAACAAGGCATCAGCCATTTCCTATGGCACAACCCAAAAAGTTCGAGCCAAGGCGTGAAGTGTGTTGGCAAGGTTTGGGTACATGCGGGATTTCGAGGGGCAGGGTTCTCCGGGAAGGGGAGGGACGGCGGAAATCCTTGTCTGGTTGGCCAACTTTCTCTATGATCACAAAAAACTACGTAGGGGAATGCTATGCGCCACCGTATTGCCCTGATTCTTTTTTTGCTGCTGTGCTGCGTATCCGTGCCCGTTTGGGCCGCATCGGATCAGGCTCCGGCCTTTGTCCGGGCTGTCGTGGCCGCGCCCCTTGAGGGCGGGGAGCCATTGCGGGTGTCCTTCGCGCCTGACGAAGCTGTGTGTAAGAAAGCTTACGGCGATGACTGGGGGGTACGGTGCGCCGCCGCTCCGGGGCAGGATGGCGCGGCTGTCTCCGGCGTCCGGCTTTCGCCCGACATTCCCGGCGAATGGCGGTGGGCGGGCGGGGATACGATGGAGTTCCGCCCGAAGAACCCGTGGCCGGAATCCACGGCCTATACGCTTTCTCTGGCGAAGGTGCCGTTGCCGTCGCGCATGAAGCTGGCTTCGCCAAGCCTTTCCTTTTCCACGCCGCCGCTTGCCGCGCTCAAGGTGGAAGGCAGGCTGTGGATTGATCCCGACCTGAACGGCGAGCGGGCCGTTTCGTTTGATGTAAAGTTCACCACGCCGCCGGATCGCCGGACGGTGCAGCGTGACGCCGCGCTGAAGGTTTCCGGCAAGGGCCTTATGCTTGCCAAGCCTGAGTTCGTCTGGGGAGAAAACGGGACGTGCCTCATCAAGTCGCGGATTTTGAGCCTTGCCAAGACGTCCGCTGCGGTGACGCTCTCGCTGCCCGGCGTGGCTGCGGAAGTCCGGCGCGACGGCACGCACTGGAAGGTTCCCAAGGGCAAGGCGGAGGCCCGCCAGCAGGTGACGGTTCCGGGAACCTCCTCCCTGTTCCGCATCAAGAGCGCCTCACTTGATACGTCCCGCGACGCCTCGCTTGCCGGGGAGTACCATCTTACCGTCGAGACGAGCCTGCTTGTGCGGCCCGACGCCTTTGCCAAGGCGCTCACCGCCCTCCAGTTGCCCCGCGCGCTTGAGGAAGGGGCCGTAGAGCCCACCCCGTGGAACAAGGCCCCGGTCATTGACGAAGCAGTCCTCAACCGTGCCAAGCCCGTGGAGATCGAGCCGCTCCAGCCCGCCGACCAGCCTGCGGGCACGTTGCGCTTCAAGGTGTCCGTACCGTCTGGCAGCTACCTTTTCCTGAGCCTTGCCCAAGGGTTCGGGCCAAGCCCCGCCTTTCCTCTGGCTCGGCCGTGGCGGGAAGTCTTCCATGCCGCGCCGTTCCATCCGGAACTTGATTTCCTCCAGCCCGGCAACGTGCTTGCCCTCGGCGGCGAGCGCAAGCTGGATCTCCACTCCAGCGGCCTGACCGCCATCCGCTGGAGGGCTTCGCGCGTCCTCAAGCCCTACTTCGGCTTCCTTGCCACGCAGCCGCAGCCGTTTGCCAATGCGGACATCCCGTTCGACGCCCTCAGCGACGTACAGGAAGGCGTCATCGCGCTCAAGCGCACCGATCCGGGCATGCCGCAGTTTACGGTGCTCGACGTGGCCCCTTTGTTCAAGGATGGGCGCGGGCTCATGCGCATTGAACTGGCGGGCATGGACGGCGGCAGGGAAGTCGCCTCCGCCAGCCGTTTCCTGCTGGTGACGGATCTTGGGATGATTGTGAAGAAGAACGCCGATGGAAGCCGCGACGTCTTCGTGTGCTCGCTGTCGGAGGGCAACCCCATATCCGGCGCAGCGGTGCATATCCTCGGAACCAACGGCCTGCCCGTGGCCGAAGCCGTGACCGACGCCGGGGGCAGGGCGGCCTTGCCCTCCGTATCCGGCCTGAACCGCGAAAAGCGGCCCGTCGCCGTGACCGTTTCGGTGAAGCGCGGCGCGGACGAGGATACGGCATGGCTGCCGCTCGACGATTATTCCCGCGTCGTGGACTATTCGCGCTTCCCCACGCAGGGGCAGGCCAGCAGCGCCGACGGCATCAACGCCTATGTGTTCAGCGAGCGCGGCATCTTCCGGCCCGGAGAAACGCTGCGTTTCGGCATGCTTATGCGCCGGGGCGACTGGAAGGCGTTGCCGTCCGACATGCCCTTCTTCGCGGAACTGTCCGATCCCTCGGAACGGACGATCCTGCGGCGGCAATTCGTCGTCGGGGCCGATGGCCTTGCCGAGCTGAGCTGGGCCGTCCCCGAAGGCGCGCCCACGGGCCGCTATCGCCTCGACGTGCAGACGCCCAATGCCGACGGCTTTGCGGTCGTGCTCGGTTCCGGGGCCGTGCGGGTGGAGGAATTCCAGCCCGACACCATGAGCCTGTCCGCAACGGTCAGCCCCGCTCCCGGCAAGGGCTGGCTCAACGCATCTCATGCCTCGGCGGACGCGGCCCTCAAGAACCTGTATGGCCTGCCCGCCGTGGATCGCCGCCTGCGCGGTCAGCTTTCGGTGCGGCCCGCATCGCTGTCTTTCCCCGGCTATGAGGATTTCACGTTTCACGATGCCATGCCCTATCGGGGGTCGGCCCTGACGCTGGATCTCGGCGAGACCCGCACCGACGCGCAGGGCCGCGCCGTGCTGCCGCTGCCGCTGGAAAGGCTGCGCGGCGGAACCCTCCATTGCCGCCTTCTTGTCGAAGGCTTTGAGCCGGGCGGCGGGCGTTCCGTGACGGCCGTGCGCGATTTCCTCGTTTCCCCGCTTCAGGCCGTGCTCGGTTACCGTCCCACCGGGGCCGGGGGCAATCTCGGCTTCATCCCCAAGGGCAGCGAATCCACGCTGGAATTTGTGGCGCTCGGCCCGGATCTCGGCCGCGCCGATCCCGGCGTGCTGACGTTCTCCGTGGCGGAGCGGCGGTACGTGACCAGCCTCGTCACGGACAAAGACGGGCGTTACCGTTACGATGAAACCCCGGTCGACCGGGAAATCGCTTCCTCAAAGCTGTCTTTCGACGCGTCCGGCAACCTGGCGTGGCATGTGCCCACGGACAGGCCCGGCGAATTCCTGCTCAGCGTGCGGAACGCCTCCGGGCAGATCATGGCCCTCGTGCCCTTCACGGTGGCGGGGAACGACGACCTGCGCCTCGCCGGACGGGACGAATTGCCCTCCGGCAGCCTGCGCCTGCATATCGACAAGGCGGACTATGCGCCCGGCGAATCCATCCGGTTGTTCCTGTCTTCGCCGTACGACGGCATGGGCCTGATCACGCTGGAGCGCGACAGCGTTGCGGCCTCCCGCTGGTTCCGTGTCCGCGCCGGGAACAGCGTGCAGGAAATCGCGGTTCCCAAGGATTTCGAGGGCCGCGCCTATGTCAACGTGTCGCTGGCCCGTTCCCTGTCCTCGCCCGACGTGTTCATGCAGCCGCACAGTTACGCGGTGGCCCCGCTCACCGTGAATGTGGCGCGGCGGGACATGGGGCTCAGCCTCAAGGCCCCGGAACAGGTGCTGCCCGGCGGCGCGCTCTCGGTATCCCTGTCCGCCCGCCATCCGGGGAAGGCGTTGATTTTCGCCGTGGATGAGGGTGTGCTTCAGCTCACCGCCTTCGCAACGCCCGATCCCCTGCGCTATCTGCTCAACGATCGGGCACTGGAAGTGGAGACGCGGCAGATGTTCGATCTGCTCATGCCCGATCACGGACAGATCCGCATCCCGGCCTTCGGCGGCGATATGGCCTTGTCCGGCGGGCGGCTCCACAATCCTTTCAAGCGCAAGGCCGAACCGCCTCTGAGCTGGTGGTCAGGCATCGTGGACGTGGGGGCGGAAACGTCCGTCACCATCCCCGTTCCCGGCTATTACAACGGCCGCGTCCGCATCATGGCGGTGGCGGCGTCGCCGGATACGGCGGGCCATGCCGAAACCGGCGCCACGGTGCGCGGCCCGGTGGTTCTGACGCCGCAGCTTCCGGTTCTGGCTTCGCCGGGCGACGAGTTCGAGGCCGCGCTTGCCGTCGCCAACAATACGGGGCGGCCCGCTTCCTACACGCTGGCGTTGTCGCCTGACGGGGCCCTGCGCGTGGTTTCCCCGCCGCCCGCCGAAATAGCCGTAGGCGCGGGTTCCGAAAAGGTGGTTCCGTTCCGCGTCAAGGTCGGGGATGTGCCCGGCAATGCGGAACTGCGTTTTGCCGTCGCCGATGCCGCCGGAAACCGGACTGTCCGCTCTGCCGCGCTGTCCGTGCGCCCGGCTTCGCCCCTGCGCGAAAGTTTGAGCGTCGGGTTGGCCTCCGTCTCCACGGTTCTGAAGACGGGGCGCGAGCTGTACCCCTACGAAGCCAAGGGGTCCGCGTCTGTTTCGGCGCTGCCCTTACCCGCGCTGCGTGGGCTGATCCGCTATCTCGACGCCTATCCGTATACTTGTGCGGAACAGCGCATCAGTCGGGCCATGCCTTACGCGCTGCTCATGGATCGGCCCGAACTGCTTGCCGATGCGGGCAGGACGCCGGACGAGGCGCACAAGCTCGCCCGGAAACGCATGGACGAGGCCGTGCAGGGCATCCAGTCGGCGCTGAGCTGGCGAGGCGTGTCCCTCTGGCCCGGCGGGGAGCCCGACGTGCTGGTCACGGCCTATGCCGCCGATTTCCTGCTGACCATGCGGGAGTCCGGGATAGCCCTGCCCGGTGGTTTGCTGGCCGAGGTCTTCGGGGCGCTTGAGAATGCGCTGGATCGGGTGCCGGATTCGCTGGAAGAAGGCCGCGCCCAAGCCTATGGTCTGTGGGTGTTGACCCGCGAAGGCCGCATCACGACGCAAGCGATGGAGCAGCTCGTTTCGCAGCTTGAGGACAGGTTTCCTGAGTGGCGGAAGGACGTGGCCTCCACCCTGTTGGCGGGAAGCTGCGCGATCATGCGCATGAACGACGACGCGCGTCATCTGGTTGCGCTTTACCAAGCTCCGGGCCCCGATTTTCAGGCTCGCGGCTATCTCGATGCGTTGGGCGTTCAGGCGCTGCGGGCGTCGGTTCTGGCCCGGCACTTCCCTGATATGCTGGATACGCAGCGCACTGAAATGGCTCAGGAACTGCTTGATGTGCTGAATGGCGGGCGGTATGTGACCCTTTCCGCATCCCTTGGCGTCCGCGCCCTGTTCGACATGGGGGACGCGGCGGACATGCCTTCCGGCGTCTCTTTGCGCTGCACGTCCATGCAGCCGGGGTTCGAGCCCGTGGAACCCGTGCCCGCGGATCTGGGAGGCATGTTGACGCTTTCCGCGCCGGGATGTGCGGCGTATGCGCTGGATATGCCCGCGGGTTCCCAGCCCCTGTACTGGGAAGTTTCGGCGCAGGGTTTCGACCGTAAGCCGCCGTCCGAAGCCTTGGCGCAGGGGCTTGAGGTGTCGCGTGAATACCTTGATGCCGAGGGGCGGCCCGTGACGGCGGTGAAGCAGGGCGATGTGGTGACGGTGTCCATTTCCGCGCGTTCGCATGGAGGGGGCGTTTCCGATGCGGTTATTGCGGATCTGTTGCCCGGCGGGTTTGAAATGGTGCTCAATTCTGACATCAAGGGCCAAAACCCAAACGGTGCACCGGGTTACAAGTCCGTTGATTGCCGCGAGGATCGGATGGTTGTGTTTTCGGATCTGTCTGTGGAGCCTTCCGTGTTCACCTACAAGATACGCGCCGTGAACAAGGGCGTGTACACGCTTCCGCCCGTGCAGGCCGAAGCGATGTACAACCGCAGCCTTCAGGCGCATTCGGCGGGCGGGGTCATGGTCGTCGAGTAGGGTGCCTCCGGCGGTAGGGGCCCGTTGCCAAACGAGTCCCCGGTATAGGTGACGGTCGAGGAAGCCTCCGGCGGCAAGGGGCCCGTTGCTCCTTGACCCCGCCCGGCGGGCGAGCCGCCCCCCGGACCCCGGCGGAACCGGCGGCGCAGCGGTCGGGGGCGGTATCCGGCATTCCGGGCGGCGTTGCCGCTGGGGATGCTTGATACGGCATCATGGATATGGCGATTTTTATATATTAAGTTACTGTATTATGGTTGGTAGGGTGCCGGGTGACAAATCGGGGGTGCGGCAAAGCCATGGCCGCTAGGCTGGCTCGCAAACTTTACGGGCACCGCACATAGGGCGATTCCCAAAAACAGGGCCAAGGAGTGGCCCTTTGCCGCCGGAGGCGCCTCACAAAGGATTTCATGTGCGCAAAACCGCCGTTCTCGCCCTTGTGTTGGCGCTGCTGCCGATTGCGGCGTTTTGGGGCTGGCTTGTCCTGAGCCCCAAGCCGCCGCTTCTGGACGGCGTGCCGTTTTCGCCGCTGGTGCTGGATCGGGATGGGAACCTGCTCAGGCTGGGCCTTTCCGAAGATGAGAAATACCGTGTCCGCATCCGGCTGAACGAGGTCGCGCCCGAAATGGTGCGGGCGGTGCTGCTTTATGAGGATCGGCATTTTTACCGGCACCCCGGCGTCAATCCGCTGTCCCTGCTCAGGGCTTCGGCGGGGATGCTCGGCGGAGCGCGGCGTATGGGCGGCTCCACAATCACCATGCAGGTGGCCCGGCTCCGGCTCGGCCTGTCCACAGCCACGCTTTCGGGCAAGTTCGTGCAGATGGCCCGTGCCCTTCAATATGAATACCATTATGGCAAGGGGGAAATCCTTGAGGCGTATTTCAACCTTGCGCCTTACGGCGGGAACATTGAAGGTGTGGGCGCGGCGGCGCGTATTTATTTCCGCACCACCCCCGGACGCCTTACCCGGACTGAAAGCCTTGCCCTTGCCGTCGTGCCGCAGAATCCGATCAGGCGTTCTCCGCTGAATGGCCCGGATTTCGAGGCCGCCCGCGCCCGGATGTGGATGATTGCCGATGCCGAAGACGATCCGGGCGGTGGGCCGGGATTGGCTTCTTCTTTTGGTGCGTCGGGTTCCGGCTTGGGGAGGGCGCTGCCGCCGCTCAGGGTATATGGCCCGGCCCGGCTGCCGTTCGGGGCTCCGCACGTTTCGAGCGAGACGCTTCCGTTGTCGCGGGGCGGGGAGCCTGTGCGCACCTGTATCGACAGCGGGTTGCAGCGGCTTATGGAGAGGGCCGTTGCCGGATTCGCGGCACGGGGAAGGCGTTATGGCCTGAACAATGCGGCGGCGCTGCTCATCCATTGGCCGAGCATGGAGATCCGGGGGCTCGTGGGGTCGGCCGGTTTTTCTGACGCCGCCATATCCGGGCAGGTGGACGGAACCCGCGCCCGGCGTTCGCCCGGCTCGACGCTCAAGCCCTTCATTTACGGCATGGCGCTGGATCAAGGGCTGATCCATCCGCAAACGCTGCTTCCCGATTCGCCGCGCAGTTTTGGCGGCTATGACCCGGAGAATTTCGACCGGGTGTTCCACGGCCCCTTGCCAGCCCATGAAGCTCTGCGCGCCAGCCGCAACCTGCCCGCGATCCTGTTGGCCTCGCAGCTCCGTCCGGATTTTTACGGTTTTCTGCTGCGCGCCGGGGTGGAGCTTCCGTTCAGCGCGGATCATTACGGCCTCAGCCTCGTGCTTGGCGGCGCGGAGGTTTCCATGCGTGAGCTTGGCGGCCTGTATGCCATGCTGGCGAACAAGGGCGTGTGGCGGCGCCCCCGTCTCTATGAAGGGGAACCGGCCGGTTCCGCCGTGCCTTTGCTGTCGCCCGAAGCCGCCATCGTGACCCTGCGCATGTTGGAGGATGACGCCCATTTCGTCAGGTCGAAACAAGGGCCCGTCCCGCTGCGCTTCAAGACCGGAACTTCCAACGGGTTCCGCGACGCATGGACGGCGGGCGTGGCCGGCCCCTACGTGCTGGTGGTCTGGGTGGGGAATTTTGACAATACGCCGAACCCGCTGCTTGTGGGCGGCGATGTGGCGGCTCCTTTGTTTGCGGACATCGCGCAGGCGCTGGCTTCCGACACGGGGCCGTTCAGCGATCTTGTTCCCGCCCAACAGGAAGGCTTGAACATTACCCGCGAAACCGTATGTACGGCGACCGGGGATCTCGATGTCTCCCTGTGCGGGGACACCACCGAAACGTGGTATATTCCCGGACGTTCCCCCACGCGCTCATCGGGCGTATTCCGCACCATCCTCATTGATGCGGAAACCGGGCTGCGCGCCTGCCGTCCGGTTCCGGGACGTACGGAAGAACGCGTATGGGAATTCTGGCCTTCCGATTTGCAGGCGCTGTTCCTGCGGGCGGGCGTGGTGAAGCCGCCGCCACCGCCTTTCAGCCCGGAGTGCGGCCCGGAAACCGGCGTACAGGCCGGGCGCCCTCCCCGGATCATCACCCCAAAGGACGGAGTCATATATCAGCGGCGGCTGTCCGATCCGGAGCGGAGCGGCATCGCGCTCGTTGCGGGCACGGATGCGGACGCCAGCGCCGTGTTTTGGTTCGTGAAGGATCGGTTCATCGGGCGCGGCGTGCCCGGCGAGCCGCTGGTCTGGCATCCCGGCGACGGGGTGCAGATGCTGCGTGTTGTGGACAACCTCGGACGGGCGGCTATGCAGAAGGTCGTGGTCAGGACGCTGCCGTAGGGAAAACCCATAAGGGCCTTGCCGCAGGATGTGGCCGTTTTATGTAAATAACCTATTGAATACACATATTTTTTAATCACCCTCCCACCTTTTCCAAGGCTGTGCCATAGAAAATGGCTGATGCTTTTTCCCTTGAAATTCCAAAAGGATAACCAGCCAAATGCCTCAGCCATGAACTCCACCAAGGGGAGAGCTGGAGAAAAGGCCATATGTTCACCGTGCTGTGGAGA
>ENA-UEQE01003045-UEQE01003045.1-human-gut-metagenome-genome-assembly--contig:-NODE-3045-length-11198-cov-5.019333_pt1 | contig 11198 bp, 5 predicted proteins | sample MGYA00242934_ERZ507935 | MGnify/ENA primary metagenome ERZ507935 (study PRJEB26167, sample SAMN06115423) | human gut metagenome | host: Homo sapiens | place: China:Anhui | collected 2015-03-30 | study... | reverse complement strand
TGCCTAAAGCGCTGGCGGCGCTACAGAAAGGGAAGAAATTCACGCCTGAGAGCGTCTCACGCCTGCTTGAAAAAATCAGCGCAGGTGGCTATGGCGACAAGCGTCTCTCGCCTAAAGAGAGTGAAGTTCTGCGTCTGTTCGCTGAAGGTTTCCTGGTTACTGAAATCGCCAAGAAGCTGAACCGCAGTATCAAAACCATCAGTAGCCAGAAAAAATCCGCGATGATGAAGCTGGGTGTGGATAACGATATCGCCCTGCTGAACTATCTCTCTTCCGTGACGCTGAGCGCAACGGACAAAGATTGATCGTCGCTGTCTACGCCGGGTGACCCTCGCGGTTACCCGGTCTAAAGACCCCGTAGGCCCGCGCAAGCGCAGTGCCGTCGGACACATAAAAAAGGCCCTTTCGGGCCTTTTTTATTGTCTCGCTTTTCGCACCCGCTCCGCATACACGGATAGCGTCTGCTTCAGTACATCCAGCGTGACCGGCTTCGACAGACAGCTGTCCATTCCCGACTCCAGACAGCGCTGCTTCTCCTCCGCCAGTGCGTTGGCTGTCACCCCCACCACCGGCAGCGTCAGCCCCAGCTGTCGGATACGCTGCGTCAGACGATAGCCGTCCATGTTAGGCATGTTCACATCACTGAGCACAATATCAATATGATTCTTACTTAAGACATTCAGGGCATCCACGCCATCATTGGCCGTTTTACACTGATAGCCCAGAGAGCCAAGCTGGTCTGCGAGCAGACGACGGTTAATCGGATGATCGTCGACGACCAGAATCATCATATCGTCATTCACCGATGCCAGCTCATCAGGGGAAGCCAGCACGGTAGCGCCATCGCTGTCCTCAAGCTGTACGCTGTAAATACGCGCCAGCAAGCCCAACATTTCGTGCGGTGTCGCCACACTGTGCACCCATACCCCGGGCGAACGCTCAATCGGAATACCGATATGACGGCGGCAGAACATCACCACGCCCCGCCCCGCCCACGCCTTGTCTGACTCAACGTCAGTAATCAGCATGTCATCTGCGTCCGGCGTCTGGCCTTCATAGCGTGAGACCCGCACGCCGCTGCTGGTCAGCATCGAGGTCAGGAAATCATGTAAGGAGGCGTTGTGCACCGCCAGCCAGCAGTGCTTTTCGCTCAGCCCGTCGACCGTGGTTTTCACTGGATAGTGTGCCGAGTAGAGCGGGATACGGATGGTGAACTGGCTGCCCATACCCGGCTCGGTATCGACGGAGATATCCCCGTCCATCATGCTGATAAGCTTCTCGCAAATCGCCAGACCCAGCCCGGTCCCCTGGAAATTACGCTGGACGCCCGTCCCCACCTGGAAGAACGGATCGAACAGGCGAACGACCTCTTTCGCCGGAATGCCAACACCCGTGTCGCGTACGCGAATAGTCAGGTACTCCCCTGCCCGGCAGACATGCAGCACAATACAGCCGATATCGGTGAATTTGATGGCGTTGCTTAGCAGGTTCGAGATGACCTGTTGCAGACGCATCGGATCGCCATGCAGCGTCAGCGGCACATCCGGCTCGATAAAGCAGTACAGCCCCAGCTGTTTGCGCACCACCAGCGGCAGATAGTTGGCGCTGATATGGTTCATCACCTCGCGCGGGGAGAACTCACGCGGTTCTATTTTCAACTGCTCGGATTCAATTTTAGAGAAGTCGAGAATATCGCTGATAATTTTCAGCAGCAGGCTGGACGAGTTGTTCATCGCCGTCACCAGGCGGTCGACCCCTTTCGGCAGCTCTTTGGTCTGGAGAAGATCGAGGTTACCGATAATGCCGTACAGCGGCGTACGCAGCTCATGGCTGACGGTCGCGAGGAACATCGATTTCGACTGGCTGGCCTGCTCCGCCGCCTGCGCCATATCCTGCAATGACTCTTCCATCTTAACGCGCGCGGAGACGTCCACCAGCACGCAAATCGCCACGTTTTCATTGCGGTAGCGCGAATGGACGAAGCTGATTTGCAGATTGGTGTGCGTGCTGGTCAGCACATCCACAAAGTTAACCTGTTGCCCACAGATGATCTGCGTTAACCGCTGGCGGTCTTCATGCGTGAGCATGTTCAGGTAGTTATGGGCAAGCTCGTTACTGAGGATATTTGTCCCGTCCTGAGTACGCAGGATACAGATCCCCACCGGCGCCGAGGCGACAATCTTACGGTTAAACTGCTCGTGCTCCTCCAGACGCTGAGCATCCGCTTCCGCCGGAATAAAGATCCGCCGCTCATACATTCTCGCCAGCATAAACAGCGCGACGCCTACCGCGATGTTCAACAAAATGGCGTTAAGGATCAGGATGCGAATGCGCTCCAGCACCTTGTCCACCGGCAGCGAATAGACAATGCTCAGCGACGATGGCGGTAAACTTTTCTTCAGCACCAGCTCACGGAACCCGGAGGTATAGCCAAACCATGACCGCTCCTGCATCCAGCTGGGCTCCACCTTCAGGCGGTTTTCAGGCCCGGTAAGGGAGATGAGTGGGTGGCCGTTCTCATCCAGAATGGTCACGCCCATCGGCAGACTGCCCGGCGTGAAGAAGTTTTCCATGCGGATGGTTTGTTCAATCCCCAGCAGCGCTTGCAGGCGGTTTCCGAGGTAAACCGGAGTCAGGGCATAGAAATAGCCGACGCCCATGCGCGGCCCCTGGCTTATCCAGAAGATGTTGTTCCCGCGCTCTTCCTGAGGCGCGTTGCGGTATTTCACTATGCGCTCATGCAGGCTTTTCAGCGCGTCTTCGCGTTCGACGGGCATATCTCGCAGACCGAAGTCCGCCATGCAAAGATTTTCGTTGCCAATCAGGTAGACGCGGTTTAGATCGTAAGCGGCCGAAAAATTATCGCGCCAGTAGCGCATAAACCATGACAGGGACTCCAGTGAGCCACGCCAGGCTTTGCCCATCGCGGAACAATCGGAGTCCGGGAAGAGCGGTTCGAAATCAGGTACTTCGGTTTTTTCATCCCGACCGCGGAGGGCAAGAATGCCGTTCTCCGCCGTCAGTCGATTCTCAGCGATATACTTAAGCTCTTTCATCACATCAGACGTGCGCTGGATATAGCGCTGGGCCTGATCCGAGCTTAAGTTAAACTCCTGGCGGATCTCCGCTTCTTTCTGGTGTAACGCGTTAACGATGTAAAACACCGAGAGCAGTGCCACCAGCAACCATAGCAGTAGCGCAAGCGCCCGAAACAGATAGCGAGAGACTTTTAACGTGGTACGAAAGGAGACGAGGTATTTCAAAGGGGCGAGGCTCCGCCGTCGGGGTCAAAAAGAATGTGGTTAAGGTAGCGGTAAACGCGCCTTGTCGCAACGTTCACTTATCTGCTTGTGCAAAAGAAAAGGGCCGGAAACCGGCCCTTTTTGCATCAGGAGACATTACTCGTCAGCGTCATCCGCTGCATCATCTTCGGTATCGGCTTCTGGTGCGATTTCATCATCACCTTCTGCGACGCTACCGTCGATGGAGTCGAGCTCTTCGTCCTCCACAGGCTCAGCTACACGCTGCAGACCCACGACGTTCTCATCTTCCGCGGTACGGATGAGGATCACACCCTGAGTATTACGGCCAACCACGCTGATCTCAGATACGCGTGTACGCACCAGCGTACCGGCATCCGTGATCATCATGATCTGGTCGGCATCGTCTACCTGTACCGCACCCACAACGGATCCGTTGCGCTCGGTAACCTTGATAGAGATAACGCCCTGCGTGCCGCGAGACTTGGTCGGGTATTCGCTTTCCGCCGTACGTTTACCGTAGCCGTTCTGGGTGACGGTCAGGATTGCGCCTTCGCCACGCGGAACGATCAGGGAAACCACGCTGTCTTCACCCGCCAGCTTGATACCACGCACGCCGGTCGCCGTACGACCCATTGCGCGCACAGCGTTCTCTTTAAAGCGCACCACTTTACCGGCGGCAGAGAACAGCATCACTTCATCAGAACCAGAGGTCAGATCCACGCCGATCAGCTCGTCGCCTTCGTTCAGGTTCACCGCGATGATCCCGGCGGAACGTGGACGGCTGAATTCGGTCAGCGCGGTTTTCTTCACGGTACCGCTCGCGGTTGCCATAAAGACGTTCACGCCCTCTTCGTACTCGCGTACCGGCAGAATGGCGGTGATACGTTCGTTCGCTTCCAGCGGCAGCAGGTTAACGATAGGTCGACCCCGCGCGCCACGGCTCGCTTCCGGCAGCTGATAGACTTTCATCCAGTACAGACGGCCCCGGCTGGAGAAGCAGAGGATCGTGTCGTGGGTATTGGCCACCAGCAGACGGTCAATGAAGTCTTCTTCTTTAATACGCGCCGCAGATTTGCCTTTACCGCCACGACGCTGTGCTTCGTAGTCGGTCAACGGCTGATACTTCACGTAACCCTGGTGAGACAGCGTCACGACCACGTCTTCGCGGTTGATCAGATCTTCAATGTTGATATCAGAGCTGTTGGCCGTGATTTCGGTGCGACGCTCGTCGCCGAACTGATCGCGAACCAGCTCCAGCTCTTCACGGATCACTTCCATCAGGCGCTCTGCGCTACCCAGGATATGCAGCAGCTCGGCAATCTGCTCCAGCAGCTCTTTGTACTCGTCGAGCAGTTTTTCATGCTCAAGGCCGGTCAGTTTCTGCAAACGCAGATCCAGAATCGCCTGGGCCTGCTGTTCAGTCAGATAGTACTGACCGTCACGCACGCCGAATTCCGGCTCCAGCCACTCAGGACGCGCAGCATCATCGCCGGCACGTTCCAGCATCGCCGCCACGTTGCCCAGATCCCATGGACGCGCAACCAGCGACGCCTTCGCTTCTGCCGGCGTCGGCGCACGGCGAATCAGCTCGATGATCGGGTCGATGTTCGCCAGCGCAACGGCCAGTGCTTCAAGGATATGGGCACGATCGCGCGCTTTGCGCAGTTCAAAGATGGTACGGCGAGTCACCACTTCACGGCGGTGACGCACAAACGCGCTCAGGATCTCTTTCAGGTTCATGATCTTCGGCTGGCCATGGTGTAGCGCAACCATGTTGATACCGAAGGAGACCTGAAGCTGAGTCTGGGAGTAAAGGTTGTTCAGCACAACTTCACCCACCGCGTCGCGCTTGATTTCAATCACGATGCGCATACCGTCTTTGTCAGACTCGTCGCGCAGCGCGCTGATGCCTTCAACGCGTTTTTCTTTTACCAGCTCGGCGATTTTTTCAATCAGACGCGCTTTGTTCACCTGATACGGGATCTCGTGAACAATAATGGTTTCACGGCCGGTTTTGGCGTCCGCTTCCACTTCGGCGCGAGCACGGATGTAAATCTTGCCGCGACCGGTACGGTACGCTTCTTCAATACCGCGACGGCCGTTGATGATTGCCGCCGTCGGGAAGTCCGGGCCCGGGATGTGTTCCATCAGCCCTTCAATGCTGATGTCTTCATCGTCGATGTAGGCCAGGCAGCCGTTAATCACTTCCGTGATGTTGTGCGGCGGAATGTTGGTCGCCATACCCACGGCGATACCGGACGAGCCGTTCACCAGCAGGTTAGGGATCTTCGTTGGCATAACGTCAGGAATTTTTTCCGTGCCGTCGTAGTTATCAACGAAATCAACCGTCTCTTTTTCCAGGTCAGCCATCAGCTCATGGGCAATCTTCGCCAGACGGATTTCCGTATAACGCATTGCCGCGGCGGAGTCGCCGTCGATAGAACCAAAGTTACCCTGACCATCTACCAGCATGTAACGCAGCGAGAAAGGCTGCGCCATACGGACAATGGTGTCGTACACCGCGGAATCACCATGGGGATGGTATTTACCGATTACGTCACCAACGACACGGGCAGATTTTTTGTAGGCTTTATTCCAGTCATTGCCCAATACGTTCATGGCGTATAGTACGCGACGGTGTACCGGCTTAAGGCCATCGCGGACGTCCGGCAGCGCACGGCCAACAATGACCGACATCGCATAGTCCAGATAGGAGCTTTTCAGCTCTTCCTCGATGTTAACCGGTGTAATTTCTCTCGCAAGGTCGCTCATCTAACCGCTATCCCTCTACTGTATCCCGGATTCAAAGGTCGCAAATTATAACACAGCCGCGGTGATACAGGTAAACCTATACGCTTTATTCACAGGGATTGCCTGATATACTCATTTGTCTTGCTAAATAAGGAGTAAAAGCGCCCATGAATGCCGAAAAATCCCCGGTGGCTCACAACGTTGACCACGAAGAGATTGCCAAATTTGAAGCGGTGGCGTCCCGCTGGTGGGATCTCGAAGGTGAGTTCAAACCTCTGCATCGTATTAACCCGCTACGTCTGGGCTATATCGCGGAGCGTTCCGGCGGTCTGTTCGGTAAGAAAGTGCTCGACGTCGGCTGCGGCGGCGGCATCCTGGCGGAAAGCATGGCGCGCGAAGGGGCCACCGTCACCGGTCTGGACATGGGCTTCGAACCTCTACAGGTTGCGCGTCTTCATGCGCTGGAGTCCGGCGTACAGGTAGAATATGTCCAGGAAACCGTGGAAGAGCACGCGGCTAAACATGCGCACCAGTATGACGTGGTGACCTGCATGGAGATGCTGGAGCACGTTCCCGATCCGCAGTCGGTCGTCAACGCCTGTGCAAAACTGGTGAAACCGGGTGGACAGGTCTTCTTCTCGACCATCAACCGCAACGGCAAAGCTTGGCTGATGGCCGTGGTAGGCGCGGAATATGTGCTGCGCATGGTGCCGAAAGGGACGCACGACGTGAAGAAGTTCATCAAGCCTGCCGAACTGCTGGGCTGGGTTGACCAGACATGGCTTAAGGAACAGCACATGACGGGTCTGCACTACAATCCTCTGACGGATAAATTCAAACTTGCCCCGGGCGTGGATGTTAACTATATGTTGCACACAACCGCCAAAAACGACTAACGTCATTCGTTATTCTTATAAAGATTGCGCGACATCATGTTGCGCAATTCTGACCTCCCGTTGAAGAAATCAGCACTCGATCAAATTTTGAATTTTTTTTCTTAATTATTGACATCTCTTCCAGGCCTTACGGTACGAGGACTTAGCCTTTTTTACCCTTTCACAACCTCAATTTAACGTCAAAATCAACCCTTGTACTCAAAAGATTCCTTACTAAAATACTCACCATATAGCGTTTCTTTTATCGACAACCCCCTACATATAGTATTTATCCACAGAGTTAGTCACAACGGCCTTCTGTGGATAAACGGGGGATATTTTCTTTCACGGACAGGTAAAATCCACATGAATCAGAGTCTGCTGGTGACAAAGCGCGACGGGACCACCGAGCGCATCAATCTCGACAAAATCCATCGCGTACTGGATTGGGCGGCAGAAGGACTGAATAACGTTTCGATTTCCCAGGTAGAGCTGCGCTCCCATATCCAGTTCTATGACGGCATCAAAACCGCGGACATCCACGAAACCATTATTAAAGCCGCTGCGGATCTGATCTCCCGCGACGCGCCGGATTACCAGTACCTCGCCGCGCGTCTGGCGATTTTCCATTTGCGTAAAAAAGCCTTCGGTCAGTTTGAGCCGCCGGCGCTCTACGATCACGTGGTGAAGATGGTTGAGAAAGGTAAATACGATCATCATCTGCTGGAAGACTACACGGAAGAAGAGTTCCAGCAGATGGACGGTTTCCTCGACCACTGGCGCGACATGAACTTCTCCTACGCAGCCGTTAAACAGCTGGAAGGCAAGTATCTGGTACAAAACCGCGTCACCGGCGAAATTTATGAGAGCGCGCAGTTCCTCTATATTCTGGTCGCCGCTTGCCTGTTCTCGAACTATCCGCGCGAAACGCGTCTGGACTATATCAAGCGTTTCTACGACGCGGTGTCCACCTTTAAAATCTCGCTGCCGACGCCGATCATGTCCGGCGTGCGTACCCCAACCCGTCAGTTCAGCTCCTGCGTGCTGATCGAGTGCGGCGACAGCCTGGATTCCATCAACGCCACCTCCAGCGCGATTGTGAAATACGTTTCCCAGCGCGCCGGCATCGGCATCAACGCCGGGCGCATTCGCGCGCTGGGCAGCCCGATCCGCGGCGGCGAAGCCTTCCACACCGGCTGCATTCCGTTCTACAAGCATTTCCAGACCGCGGTGAAATCCTGCTCGCAGGGCGGCGTGCGCGGCGGCGCGGCAACCCTCTTCTACCCAATGTGGCATCTGGAAGTGGAAAGCCTGCTGGTGCTGAAAAACAACCGTGGTACCGACGCCAACCGCGTTCGTCACATGGACTACGGGGTACAGATCAACAAGCTGATGTACACCCGTCTGCTGAAGGGCGGCGATATTACCCTGTTCAGCCCTTCCGACGTCCCGGGCCTGTATGACGCCTTCTTCGCCGATCAGGACGAGTTTGAGCGCCTGTACACCCAGTACGAGCAGGACGACAGCATTCGTAAGCAGCGTATTAAAGCCGTTGAGCTGTTCTCGCTGATGATGCAGGAGCGCGCCTCTACCGGCCGCATCTATATCCAGAACGTCGACCACTGCAACACCCACAGCCCGTTCGATCCGGTAGTCGCCCCGGTGCGTCAGTCTAACCTGTGCCTGGAGATTGCTCTGCCGACCAAACCGCTGGAAGATGTCAACGACGAAAACGGCGAAATCGCGCTGTGCACCCTGTCGGCCTTCAACCTCGGGGCTATCGACAGCCTCGACGAGCTGGAAGAGCTGGCAGTGCTGGCGGTGCGTGCTCTGGATGCGCTGCTCGACTATCAGGATTACCCCATCCCGGCGGCTAAACGCGGCGCGATGGGGCGTCGTACGCTGGGTATCGGCGTGATCAACTTCGCTTACTATCTGGCGAAGCATGGCAAACGCTACTCCGACGGCAGCGCCAACAACCTGACGCACAAAACGTTCGAAGCGATTCAGTACTATCTGCTGAAGGCCTCTAACGAGCTGGCTATCGAGCAAGGCGCCTGCCCGTGGTTCAACGAAACCACCTATGCGCAGGGCATCCTGCCGATCGATACCTATAAGAAAGATCTGGACGGCATCGTCAGCGAACCCCTGCACTACGACTGGGAAGCATTGCGCGAGTCCATTAAAACTCACGGCCTGCGCAACTCAACGCTCTCCGCACTGATGCCGTCCGAGACCTCGTCGCAGATCTCCAACGCCACCAACGGCATTGAGCCGCCGCGCGGCCACGTGAGTATCAAAGCGTCCAAGGACGGTATCCTGCGCCAGGTGGTGCCGGATTACGAAAACCTGCAGAACGCCTACGAGCTGCTGTGGGAGATGCCGAACAACGACGGTTATCTGCAGCTGGTGGGTATCATGCAGAAGTTTATCGACCAGTCGATCTCTGCCAACACTAACTACGATCCGACGCGCTTCCCGTCCGGAAAAGTGCCGATGCAGCAGTTGCTCAAAGACCTGCTCAACGCCTATAAATTCGGCGTCAAAACGCTGTACTATCACAACACCCGTGATGGCGCTGAAGACGCCCAGGATGACCTGGCCCCGTCCATCCAGGACGACGGCTGCGAAAGCGGCGCTTGTAAGATCTAAGGTATTTTTGCCGGGTAACGCTACGCTTACCCGGCCTACGTTTGTGTAGGCCCGGCCAACCCATTCCTGCCGGGCAATACAGTTCAACAGGACTCACTTCAATGGCATACACCACTTTTTCACAGACGAAAAACGATCAGCTGCTGGAACCTATGTTTTTTGGCCAGCCGGTTAACGTGGCCCGCTACGATCAGCAAAAATACGACATCTTTGAAAAGCTGATTGAAAAGCAGCTCTCCTTCTTCTGGCGCCCGGAAGAGGTTGACGTTTCCCGCGATCGCATCGACTACCAGGCGCTGCCGGAACATGAAAAACATATTTTCATCAGCAACCTGAAGTACCAGACGCTGCTCGACTCCATCCAGGGCCGTAGCCCGAATGTGGCGTTGCTGCCGCTGATCTCCATCCCGGAGCTGGAGACCTGGGTAGAAACCTGGGCCTTCTCCGAGACCATTCACTCGCGTTCGTACACTCACATCATCCGCAACATCGTCAACGACCCGGCGACCGTGTTCGACGACATCGTCACCAACGAGCAGATCCAGAAACGTGCGGAAGGCATCTCTCACTATTACGATTCGCTGATCGAAATGACCAGCTACTGGCATCTGCTGGGCGAAGGCACCCACACCGTCAACGGCAAAACCGTGACCGTGAATCTGCGCGAGCTGAAAAAGAAACTCTATCTGTGCCTGATGAGCGTTAATGCCCTGGAAGCGATCCGCTTCTACGTCAGCTTCGCCTGCTCCTTCGCCTTTGCCGAACGCAAACTGATGGAAGGCAACGCCAAAATTATCCGCCTGATCGCCCGCGATGAAGCGCTGCACCTGACCGGCACCCAGCATATGCTGAACCTGCTGCGCTCCGGCAGCGACGATCCGGAAATGGCGGAAATCGCCGAAGAGTGCAAGCAGGAGTGCTATGACCTGTTCGTGCTGGCGGCGCAGCAGGAGAAAGAGTGGGCGGACTACCTGTTCCGCGACGGCTCGATGATCGGCCTGAATAAAGATATTCTCTGCCAGTACGTCGAGTACATCACCAATATCCGCATGCAGGCGGTGGGCCTCGATCTGCCGTTCCAGACCCGCTCCAACCCGATCCCATGGATCAACACCTGGCTGGTCTCCGACAACGTTCAGGTGGCGCCGCAGGAAGTGGAAGTCAGTTCTTATCTCGTCGGCCAGATCGATTCTGAAGTCGATGCCGACGATCTGAGTAACTTCCAGCTGTAATGAAGCGGATCTTCCTGAAAATCTCTGACACTCGCCTTGAGTGTCAGGATGAACACCCTTCCCTGCTGGCGGCGCTGGAGTCGCATAATATCGACGTCGAATATCAGTGCCGCGAAGGCTACTGCGGCTCCTGCCGCACTCGCCTGGTCTCCGGCCAGGTTGACTGGCTGACCGAGCCGCTGGCCTTTATCCAGCCGGGAGAAATTTTGCCCTGCTGCTGCCGGGCGAAAGGCGATATTGAGATCGAGATGTAGTCCTGTCAGGTGGCGCTACGCTTACCCGACCTACTGTTCCAGGACCGGCCGTTTACGCACTGCCGCCCTGGGCTGCTGAAACTGCCGGTGTTGACGGCCTCAAAATCGCTGAGACGTTCCCGGAAGGCCGGGGCAGCCCGCATGGATGCGGGCTGAGGGCCGTGTTTTGCA
>ENA-UEQE01003039-UEQE01003039.1-human-gut-metagenome-genome-assembly--contig:-NODE-3039-length-11213-cov-4.017960_pt1 | contig 11213 bp, 11 predicted proteins | sample MGYA00242934_ERZ507935 | MGnify/ENA primary metagenome ERZ507935 (study PRJEB26167, sample SAMN06115423) | human gut metagenome | host: Homo sapiens | place: China:Anhui | collected 2015-03-30... | reverse complement strand
CATTCATGCCAGTTCTCCGTTCCGAGAAAAATTTTGCGCTAAGCGCAAAGAAAAAAGACCTTGTACCATAATACAAGGTCTTCCCGATTTTTGCAAGTCCGATTGCAGAAAGATGCAAAATTTTCTTGTGGTTTCCGTCTGGCTTTACGAAAGTCCGGCAATCTCCTCTTCTGTGAGCACGCGCCATTGCCCGGGTTTCAGATCGCCAAGCTGGAGAGGGCCCTCGGCCACACGGCGGAGCCTCGTCACCGTGACGTTCGCCCGCTCGCAGAGCCGCCTGATCTGCCGGTTGCGCCCTTCGTGGATCGTGATGCGAAAAAGCGCGGTCGTATCGGCTTCGTGCAGAAGCTGCACAGCTGCGGGAGATGTTTTCCGGCCGTCGATTTCGATGGGCTGTGAAAGGGACTGCTCCTTCCCCGCTATGTATCCGCTGACCCAGACAAGATAGGTCTTGTCGATGCTCTTTTTCGGGTGCATGAGGGCATTTGCCAGTGCGCCGTCGTTCGTCATAAGCAGAAGGCCCTCGGAGTTATAATCCAGCCGGCCGACAGGATACACGCGTTCCGGCACGTCCGCGACAAGTTCCGCAACGGAGCGTCTGCCCTTTTCATCGTGCATAGTGGTTACGAAGCCGCGCGGCTTGCAGAGCATAAGATAGACCAGCTGCGGCTCCTGACGTGTCTTGACGCACGCGCCGTCCAACTCGATCACGTCCTCCTCCGCGTCGGCCTGCTCGCCGAGACGCGCGGTATTGCCGTTGACGCGGACGCGGCCCGCCGCGATCAGTTCCTCCGCTTTGCGGCGCGAGACATCTGCACAGCGCGCCAGAATTTTTTGCAGTCGTTCTTCCATACAATCCTCCTGTTCTGTGGATAGGCGGGCGTGTCGCTCCCGAGAACGGCAAAGCCGTAGTCCAGAAGCGCAGCATGATCGCGCCAGTCGTCCGGGTCCGAAATCGTGACGGCGATAAGCATTCTGCCATCACGTTCAGCAGCGCTTACGAGAATGCGGCCCGCGTGGCGGGTATAGCCGGTCTTAACGCCGATGCAGCCGTCATAGCGCCAAAGCAGCTTGTTATGATTCGTGAGAGTCCTGCCCGCACAGGTTATGGATTTGGTCGAGACGGCCAAGCGGAACTGTGCGTTTTGCAGTGCAGCCTGTGCAAGATGAGCAAGATCAAGTGCGGTGGAGTAATTTTCACCGCTGTCCAATCCATGCGGGTTGGCAAAATGCGTCTGTGTCAGACCAAGCGCGCGGGCGCGCAGATTCATCTGCCGGACAAACGCCGCCTCGCCTCCGGATACAGAGATCGCCAGCGTCAAAGCCGCATCATTGCCGGAATGGAGCATCATGCCGTAAAGCAGGTCCCTGCGTGTCAGCGTCTCGCCATTTTTCAGATACATACTGGAGCCTTCCAGTCCGACGGCTGCGTCCGGCACGGTCACGTTTTTTTCCAATTCGTCCGCTTCGCAGACGAGAAGGCCAGTCATGATCTTCGTTGTGCTGGCAATCAGCGCACGCTGATTGCCGTTCTTCGCGTAAAGGCACTCTCCTGTCATTCCGTCGAGCAGCGCGGCGCTTTTGGCCGACACCTGCGGAGGCGGTGCGATCTGCGCGGCGCTCGGCATGCACACCGCACCGAGGAAAAAGGCGGCGGCGCAGAGTGCCGCCGCCGCTTTCCAGACTGTTTTTTGAACGCTGCGTTTCATTCTGCATCACCCTGCTGGAAGTTTGTGCAGAACGCGCGGACATTATGCGTCTTCCGCTGCCTTTTCAGCCTCTTTCGCAGCCTTCTTTTCCGCAAAATACGCCTCACCCTTCTCCAAAAGATCAGGCAGCAGTTCAATCGATGTGGAGGCTGGTTCGGCGACCGGGAGCATACGCACATTTTCGCCGCGGATGACAAGGAATGCAACCGGCGTAATCTTAATTCCCGCGCCTGCGCCGCCGCCGAAAGAATTGTCGCGGTTCACGGGCATGTTTTTTGTTGCGAAGTCGCTGCCGCCGCCGCCATAGCCGATGGAAACCTTGGTCACGGGGATGATCGTCACGCCGCCGGGCGTGGTGATGGGGCTGCCGACGACCGTGTTGACATCGATCATATCTTTAATCTTGCTCATGGTATTGGTCATCATATCAGACAGAGGATGTTCCATACTTTACACCGCCTTTTTTCGTTCGTTCAGAATTTTCAGGAACCGGATGCCGGCGCGCAGCGCCAATGCCAGCGACCGCCCGATGGTGATCGTGGTCACAAGATGCGCGTCTACCTGTGTGTTGCTTATAGTATAATCGAGCGCGGGCCGAATGTCACGCTTTTTTATGACGAAAAGACGTTCCAAGGACGGCGTGATGGCACCGATGGCAGCCCATGCCCGGCCATAACCCATGGCAGCCTTTGCCGGATCGTCGCTGCCGCCGATGTGGACATACAGCGTCAACTCGTTCACACGAAGCTTGCGCCGCAGATTGCCGAGCGTATCAAATGCAAGATCGAGCAGCTGTATCAGCCCGTCCACACCGCCGGAAAGCAGCGGATTTGGCTTTTTCTCCTGCGGTTCAGCCTTTGCCGGTGCCTTTTCTGCCTTCTTTTGCTGCTTAGGCTGCTTCTTTTTCTTTTTGGGCTTCTGCGGCAGAAGCTGGAGCAGAAACGGCCCGATCTTTGCCGAAAGAAATACGCCTTCCGCGCTATATCGCGCGTCAACGCCAACGGGGATACAGCCGATCAGCACGAGGACAACGAAGATCGCAAGGAGCGTCATCCACCATGTCCACGTCATAGCGGGATCTCCTGCTGTACGGGTGCAGACGCATCCGGCTGCGCGGGGTCTTCCTGCTTCTGCTCCAGCGGCTCAACCTGTGAGGGGTCAACGTGCAGATCGACCTTTTCGATCTCAGGCAGTTCGGACAGGGATTCAAGGCCGAATACGCGCAAAAAGTCCGGTGTCGTTTCGTAGACGATAGGACGGCCCGGCACGTTCAGGCGGCCGCATTCGCGGATGAGTTTTTTCGTCACAAGCGCGCTGACGCAGTAGGCGCTGTCAACGCCGCGGATCTGTTCGACGAGCGCTTTGGTCGCAGGCTGGTAATACGCGATGACCGTCAGCGTTTCCAGCTGCGATGGAGAAAGCTTCGGCGGCTTACGCGTTTCGAGCGTTTTGGTTACATATTCCGCCATTTCCGGCGACGAGCACATCTGATAGGCATCCTCCAGCCGCACGATGCGGATGCCGCTGCGGTTGAAGCTGAGGTCGTCCATCAGCGCCTTGCACGCTTCATGGATTTCCGTTTCATCGCATTCAAGTGTCTGGCTCAGGCGTTTGGCATCGACCGGCTCTCCAGCAGCAAACAGAACCGCCATCAGCGCCCGCTGTAAATCATTTTGCTCCAAGAGGAACCTCCTTATCAGGAAATGTCCGTCTGCACATCGGCATCCGGTGCTTTCAAAAATGTAACGGCCATATCGCCGCGTTCATCCTCTCCGATAGAAACAGAGCGGAGCCGGCACAGTTCCAGCACAGCGAGGAACGTCGCCACAATCTCCGACCGGCTGCGGCTGCCCTTAAACAGTGCCAGAAAGCGCATGACGCCGTGGGCGAGCAAACGGCTGATGACCTGTTTGGCCTTCTGCGTCACAGGGTACGGCTCTGCGCCGACGATTCCGGCAAAGTTGGACGCAGGCGGCGGCAGGCGGCGCTCCGTCCGGTCCTGCATAGCGGCAAGCGCTGCAGTCAGATCGGACTTGTCATGCCGGTAGCGGTAGGTTCTGTCCGGCTGGTACGGCTCCGGCCCCTTGGTGAACAGTCCAAGTCCCAACTCATTGCGCACAGCCAGCTGCTTTGCCGCCTTCTGGATCTGTTGATAGGCGTCCTGCCGCTGGCGTTTCTGGAGGGATTCGACGAGTTTGTCCATCTCGCTCTGCGCCTCCTCCTGTTCTGCCTTGGACAGGAGCATGCGCGTTTTGATATACATGAGATAGGACGCCATGGCGATAAACTCGCTGGCGATCTCCATATCCATGCGCTTCATTTCGTCGAGATAGGCCAGATACTGCTCCAGAATGGCGGAGATCTGAATATCCTGTATTTCGATTTTATTCTTGCTCAGCAGCAGCAGAATCACGTCCAGCGGGCCGTCGAAATCCTCAAGCGTTTCGCCCTTCGCGTGCACAACGCTGCCGAGATGGTATCGCGGTTCATCCATGCAGATTTAACTCCAAAAAGATAGGTTCAGCGCAGCGCAAGCAGCAGCTGCACCGGCCATGTGCCGATCGCTTCCAGCCCATTCAAAAGCCCGTCGCGTAGGAATTCCAGCGGCGTATCGAGTACACCGGTCAGGAGCAGGAGCATCAAAAGCGCCATGCCGTAGCGCTCATAGCGCATGAGCCAGAGGTAAGCTTTATCGGACAGGCAGGAAAAGAGCACCTTAGACCCGTCGAGCGGCGGGATAGGAAAAACGTTGAACACAGCCAGTCCCGCCGAAATGATCTCGACGTAATAGAAAAAAAGTGCAAAGACATAAACGGCTGTTGAGCCGGAGAAATAGTACCAATAGGCAAAGACACCGTAGAGCAGCACAGCCAGATACGCCAGCAGAACGTTGGACAGCGGGCCTGCCGCAGCGGTGAGCGCCATGTCGCGCTTGGGATGCTTGAAATAACGCATATCGACCGGGACAGGCTTTGCCCAGCCGAAACGGAACAGCGCCATCATAAGCAAACCGCCGATATCGACATGCCGCAGTGGATTGAGTGTCAGCCGCCCTGCACGCTTTGCCGTCGGGTCGCCGAGCCAGTAGGCCACAAGCCCGTGGCACGTCTCATGAAATGTAATGCAGAGCAGCGACGCGGCGACAAGCACTGCCGTCTGCCACACGCCGTCAAACTGAAGCTGCTTCAGCCATGCTACAAATCCGTCCAAATCAAAACTCCTGTCTGTCGATCATAGTTTTCACGCCGCCGGTAACGCAATTTGCTTTGCAGCCGTGCACGGCGTGTTTTTCTCCGCATCCAGCTGGAACACGCGGACAAAGCCGGTTTGTGTTCCCCGCAGAACGACGGAAATATGCATATCCAGACTCTGCACGGACACGGATTGGGCATCGACCATCCGCCCGTCCGTGTCATAAAGCGCGATCAGGTGCAGGCCGGTACATTCCGGGTCATAGCTGATGCGCACGCCCTCGTCCGAGACGGAAACGTCCGGCGCGGGACGGGAGACAGAGACAGAATACCGGTAGTCTCTGGTCATGTATTGAAGGCGGACATAGGCGGTCTGTCCCTTCTTGAGTTCCATTCCCGCTACTGCAGGCGATCCGGACTGCAGTGCGCCACGACGCTCCCAGCGCGTGACGCTCCCATCAGATATATACACCGCAGCATAGGATTCTCCGGCAGCAGTGAACAGATAGACGCCGTCAGCCGGTGCTGTAAACCGGAAGCAGCGTTCGCTGTCGCCGGTTTTGTAGAGACAGGATGTTGTCTGCCCTAACTCCAACTCTGGTATCGTTGTAAACCCGATGGTATAGCTGCCCTCCGTCTGAATGCGGATGAGGGTACTTTCGCCCTTTTTCAGATAGAAATTGCGTGCCATCGGATCGTCCGACAAAACGCCGGATTGATAAGTGCGGCTCGTTTCATAGACTTCTGCCAATGCGGTCGATTTGAGGGAAAGGACATATACGCCGTCCTCCGGCGCGAAGAATTCCCAGACTGTTTCCCCCGCACTGCCGGTCTTCTGCGTGTCAAGCGTGAGCAGCTGCGCGGCAGGAGCCGGGCATTCACACCAATCCGTGTAGATTGTCCCGTCGTCCGCTTCACAGAACGCACGGAAGGAATACTTGGCAGACGCATCGCTCTCAAACGAAATGCAGAAGGATGTGATATATCCCTTGTTCAGATAAAGATTCGCCGAAACACGGTTTGCCTCCTCCTGTCCGTCTTTCCGGTATTCAACACCGAACGGCAGGCTTCCTTCGGGGCCGCTGCACGCCAGAATGACCGCACAGCGGCCATCTCCGCGGAACGTCTGCATGACAGAGCACCACGGCTTGTCGGAAACGACGCTCAGGGTGCTGAGTTTCTTGGAATAAACGCCAAGTTCGTCAGTTGTCTCGGCATAGATGGTATATTGACCGACGGGAAGGTCAGCTTCCCAGCTGGTGACGGTATAGGGCGTGCTTTCCGTCGAATCGCCCCGTTTCATTTCAAGGGGTTCGCCGCACCAAAGATCCACGCGAAGACCATCCAAGTCACGCAGCGCGTACATGCGCGGTGTAACCGTTATCGGCTGTTTGCTGGTCGTATAGTTGGAAATATAGAAGCTGAGTTTCTCACTGCCGGTCAATGCGTTCTGGCCATAGGCAATCGCCGAGCAGCTGCTGGTGTTGTCCGTGGTCGAGAGGAGATACATCTTATGGTAGCGCAGTGCCGTCTGTCCTGCGTTGAGCATCACACACGCAAGGCTCTGGTCTACAGGCCGCAGCACCACAAGGGTCTGTACAGACTCTGTGGTACTCTCGTACCGGACGGTTTCCGGCTGCTCATAGGCTTGATATGCAAGCACCCAGCCCCTAGACGCACTGTATTTTTCATAGACGGACCACGTCAGTGTTGTTCCGGTTGGGTATAAGGAATCGACACCGGAGAAGGTCAGCGTGCCATAGCCGGCTTCATTTCCGTCAAACTCGGGAATGGATACAGACACAGACGCATTCGCGGTATACGGCGCTGCGGTGCCCACGGTAAAGGAAATCGAACGCGTGTTGTTCAGAAGATAGGCTTCCGCTATGCCGCTGGCAGATACGCGGATTGTCGCTTCATAGCTGCCGGAGGAAAGGGAATCACAGGTTTCCGAAAGCGCAACATTGGCATACGCCTTGAATCTGCTGATGGAGCGCTGACTGGAACGCTCCCAGACGACCTCGCCATTTTGTGTGATCGTCGTGACAATCTGAAGCCTTACGCTGCTCAGATTCACCGCGCTGTTGTTCATTGCAATGCCGCTGATTCTGAACGCCTGATCTGCCGGGATCGTATAGATGCTCAGATTCAGATTATCAAACGTCGAAGTTCGGACGCACAGATCCTGAACGGAAAAATCCGTCGTGGTATTTTTATTGCGGGTTCCGGCGGTGTCTTTTTCCAGATCCGTGCTGAAGGGCTCCAGAACCGTAAAGCTGTCGATCCGCCATGGGAACCACGAGGGATAGTCCAATTCCCAGCTGTCGTTGCCAAAACCGTTGAACATCCCGTCCATCATCATCACGCGCAGCCGGTTCGGCGCTTCGCGGCGCAGATTGCCGTCATATTTATCCGAATCCGAATCAGAGATAAAAACAGCAGGATATGCTTCCTTGCTATAGGGACTGGCAGCTGTATCGTGCAGATAGCCCCAGAGTGTAATGGCATGACCGCCTACGCGGAACGACGAGATATAATTGCCGATAGAAATACCGACGGCACAGTCGCGCTCCAACGCGTCAAAGACCAGCTGCAGATTGTCGATATGGCCGGATATCTGATAGGTCTGATACAGGCTGTCCGCAGCATACTCGGAAAGATAGCTTCCGGTTTTGCCCGGCTCTCTCAGCTGCGCCCAACCGTCGATCCCCTGCGGCCGGTAATTGCCGTTAAAAAACCAGTCCAGCGCGTATGTATATGCGCCTCCCGCGTCTGTAAACGCGGAAATAAACGACTCGAACAGGTCATCCTCCGTTTGAAATCCTGCTTTACTTCCCCAGCCGCTGAACCGGAGCATATTGGACGCAGCAGCTGCCCAGCAGAGGTTGGCATCCGACGCGATCTCACCTTCCGCAACCTCTGTGAACTCCTTTTCCGCGTCGATAAAGTCAACGTTGGTAAGGTTGAAGTAGCGGTCCTCCAGCGCGCTGGCCGTCAGTTCGTTCTGCACCTGTTCCAGCGTTGATTCCGTAAGTCCTGTCAGGAAAATCTCACGCGTCTCGTCAACGGAAAACGTGGTTTTATAAAATCCGCTGCACGCAGGCATTCCGCCGATGCTCATCACAGCGGTATCCGGCGCAGAGAAGCCGACGGGGGTCACGGTCATCAGAAGCCGTCCGTTGTAATAGATCGAATAGGAGTCGATCTGCGCAGCGTGGCCGAATTCCGCAAGCGCATCTGTATTCGGAACACCGTTTCTCGTAATCGTATTTCCATCCGTGTCTTCGATGCAGGTCGTAAAGCCGGGTTCCGGGTCGATTCGCATTGGGGCCGCTGATTGCTCCTGTGCGGCAAAGACCTGTATGCAGAGCATAATCAGCAGCGTCGGCAGCAGCAGTCTGCGCAAAAAACGCCGTTCCATAGGCAACTCCTCAATTTCTTTCCATCTAAATAGTAGTATTATATCACCGGAAGCCTGTAACCGCAAGAGCGGAAATCATGCCGCACAGCTGCACCGTTTCAGACAAAAACACTCCAGTGCACAGATTGACTTTCCCCTGCTTGTCTGATATTCTTATGGTGTATTCACGCTGCGGCGCAGGAGGTCAAGCTATGTCCGCTTACACCAAGCAAGCCATTAAAAATTCGTTTCTAAAACTGCTCAATGATCGACCGCTCAATCAGGTCACGGTCAAGGCAATCGTAGAGGACTGCGGCATCAACCGCAACACGTTTTATTACCATTTTACCGACATTCCCTCGCTTGCGACGGAGATCATTACCGAACGCGCTGACCAGATCATCCGGCAGTACGCCAATCCGGACTCGCCGGAGGCGTGTCTGAACGCTGCCGTGCAGTTCATGACGGAAAACCGGCGCGCAGTTATGCACATGTACCGTTCGATCAGCCATGACACTGTTGCATTTTACCTGATGCAGATCTGCCGTCACACCGTTGAGGCCTACGCTTCGGCGGCCTATGGCAATCTGCCGCTCAACAAGGAGGACCGGGAAATCCTGACCCGCTTCTGGCAGTGTGAGTGTTATGGACAGATCGTCGAATGGCTGTCCAACGACATGAAATATGACATTCAGGCGCAGTTCAGCAGACTCTGCGCGCTGTACCGCGGTGGATTTGAGGCGATGGTGCAGCAATGCGTCAATACAGGCATTCCACACTGATTGCCCGTTTTCCTCTGCTCCCGCTTCTGCTATGATGTTAAATAATATATCATGCTTTCACGGAGGTTCTTGACATGCGTTCCGGCTTTATTCTTTCCTGTGAATCTACCATTGATCTCCCCTATTCCTACTGTGAGCAGCGAGAGATTCCCGTTCTGTTTTATTCCTATCAGGTTGACGGTGTCAGCTATGAGGACGACATGGGCCGGGACCCGGAAGCCCTTCCGCGTTTTTATGGCTTCCTGGATGCCGGAAAGCTGCCAAGCACAGCGCAGTTGAACGAATTTCAGTACGAAACGTTTTTTGACCCGCTCCTGCAGCAGGGCGACGTACTGCATATTGCGTTCGGCTCCGGTATGACGGCATCCGTACAAAATGCACTGCTCGCGGCAGAGGCGCTGCGGGAAAAATATCCGGAGCGGAAGCTGATTGTGATTGATTCACTCTGCTCTTCGTCCGGTTACGGTCTGCTGGTTGACGGTGCAGCCGATCTGCGCGACGAAGGAAAGTCCATGGACGAGATTACAGACTGGGTGCTTGAAAAGCGCAAAAAAGTCCATCATCAGTTTTATTCCACGGAATTGAAATTCTACCGCCGCAGCGGCCGCATGTCCGGTGCTGCAGCCGCTATCGGCACGGTTCTTGGCATCTGCCCCATCATGCGTCTGGACGATAAGGGACGCATCATCGCTTATGACAAGGTTCGCGGCAAGAAAAATGCTGTTGCACGCACAGTCGAGACGATGAAGCGTCACGCCGAAAACGGGGAAAATTATTCCGGCAAGGCGTTTATCTGCCACTCCAACTGCCTTGCAGATGCCAAGGCGACAAAGGCCGCCGTTGAGGCCGCGTTCCCACATCTGAACGGCGAAGTTCGCATCTGTGATATCGGAACGATCGTCGCATCGCATTCTGGCCCTGGCACCGTCGCGGTGTTCTTCTTTGGCGACGACCGTGCACCGGAAGGTTCGCCCGTTTAACGTTCTCCAAAATGCTGCCCCGACTCTCCTCACAAGAAAGCCGGGGCAGTTTTTTCATCCCTCCGCTGCCTGTAACATTCTATCTATCAGAATACCGTAGCCCTGTGCGGGGCTGTTGACCAACACATGCGTGACCGCGCCGACCAGTTTGCCGTTTTGCAGGATTGGGCTGCCGGACATCCCCTGCACGATGCCGCCTGTCTTGGCAAGTAAGGCTTCATCTGTCACAGTGATGAGCAGATTCCGACCGTTTTTCGCGTTTGTGTCCACACGGTCGATGCGAATGGTAAAGCGCTGTACCTGATCACCGTCAACATTTGAAAGTATTTCAGCCGGACCAGTCACGACCGCTTCAGCTGGAGCCGTTTCGACTGTCTGCCCTTGACGCGGATGGGTCATCGTGCCGAAGATCCCGCAGGCCGTATTTTTGTCCACCGTCCCCACTGTATCCGTCACGTCAAAAAGCCCATGCAACTCGCCCGGCGTTCCGCGCGTACCGGCACGGATCTCCGCCACGCTCGACCGGACCAGATAGCCGGACTGCATCATCAAAAGCTGCGTCCCGTCCAGACTGCTGACGCCGTGGCCGAGTGCGCCGTAGCTTCCGGTTTCAGGGTCATAATAGGTGACCGTCCCGATCCCCGCGATATGGTCGCGCACCAGAACGCCGAGCCGGTAGCCGGACGATGTTTTTTCCGGCGTCACGAGAAACTCCGCTTCCCTTCCTCCGCGCTCTACACGCACAACGACCGGCTCGCTTGTCTGAATGCTTCCAAGCAGTGCCTGCGCACTGTCTGTTTTCTTCCCGCCCGCCATCATGATAATATCGCCCTTCCGGATTCCCGCTTGCTGCGCAGGCGTACCGCTTTCCACCTCTGTGACCATCAGCCCTTCCGCATAAAGCTTGATGCCGACTGTATATCCGCCCGGCACCAGCGTGCGGCCAGCCGCGGCAGTCTGGCAGCAAAGCGCGATCGCCAGAACGAACGCAGCCAGCGCAGCCGGTATTTTTTTATAAACAGTATTCCGCCTCATGATCTCATCCTCTCCGCAAAAGTCTCAGCGCCGTTATCTTGACCCCCTGGGCCGGAAAGAAACCGCTCGCGGCGCATGTAAAAGAAAGTCTGTTTTCCTTGTCATGAATTAGAAAT
>ENA-UEQE01003036-UEQE01003036.1-human-gut-metagenome-genome-assembly--contig:-NODE-3036-length-11225-cov-4.447076_pt1 | contig 11225 bp, 12 predicted proteins | sample MGYA00242934_ERZ507935 | MGnify/ENA primary metagenome ERZ507935 (study PRJEB26167, sample SAMN06115423) | human gut metagenome | host: Homo sapiens | place: China:Anhui | collected 2015-03-30... | reverse complement strand
ACATATTATTGCCGACAGTGGCCATTGCGTCACGGGCCACCACCCCACTGCGTACCATTTCTGTATTATTCGTGCCTTTAATCATCGCTGCGCGGAATTCGTGGCTTAAGGCTTCAATGAAGGAAATATCCTTCAACTCAGCCATGATACCCCAACTACCGCTGATGTCCGTACCGTTAAACGTGTTCGAACGGTTATACATCCCGCCATCATATCCGAAAGAGGTTAATGCCACGTCGCTATCAATGACGGGCATGCGTTCGGAACCGTCAAGTGCATTCGCGTCATCACCGGAAGCGTACCAGAACGTAAGGCCGGGTGTGGCAAAATCAGTTTTATATTCAGCGGCCAGCGCGGCATACCACCCCGCACGTTTCAGATCTTGATTGCCCATTTTCCCCATGTCCACCTTTCCGTAAATACCATCTACGGCGACCCTGAGCGGGCTGAACAGTGTCATTTCAGCGGAAAGGCCACCCCACCATGCATTGCCATGATTGTCGTGAGAGTCAGCGACAATCTTCTCCGTACCAACAGGAAGCAATCCGCTGGCGACTCCGGTCTTGTTATTGGCACCGGCACCGAAATGAGTGTCCTTGCCGATCGCGCTGTACATTCCGAAGGGGTTCATCCTGATGCCATCAAACTGTACCGGAACCGCTAGCCCGATGACATCCATCGCATCGTGGGAAACAGTACGTTCATCGTTGTCGTACGCACGAACCCAAAAAAGCGTGGCCCCCACGTTTTCAGTGAAATTTCCAGAAAGTGAAAGTCCGGCACCATCGGTCATGAACGCCGCGTACGGCACCGCAAATGTCGCGATGTCGAAGGGCTGAAGGCCCATACGGACTTTTGCGTCCGTCTTCGGAATAACCCAGTCGACATAGCTATAACGCACTTTGACGACCTTGCCATCCGTTCCGAGTGCGGCATCATTTGTTCCCCAGTTTTGATGTCCCACTTCAAAAAAGGCGACGCCCTTGAGCGAATCGGAAGCCACGATATCGATCTGCGTGCGTAACCGCGTGGAAGCCTTGAATCTGTCAACAGAAGCATTCGCCGGTTTGAGAGGATTACGATCAGCCCAGGAAAAACCGTTTTGCCATTGCCCCTTAATGCTTACGTCAGCGGCCCATGCCCCGCTCGTCATACTTAAAAGAAGGCCTGCCGCAAGGAACAGCATCACTGCACGTTTCATCATCACCTCTCTAGCGTTAAAGGTTTATATGGTGGGCTCTCCCCCAAACACAGGGCGCAAGGCGAGAGCCCGGAATAAACGACCCGGAAGGGAAACGGCCCTATCAGGCAAATATCAGAGGGAATGCATAATAAAGCTCTAGCCGGGCTTGCCCGCCGTCAGCCGGAACATGGGGACAGGATTGAATGTCTCGTCGACTTCCGCGTAAATCCTGTCGCTTATCTGGGTATCGCAACGGATATCGGTGAATCCTATTTCCCCCAGTGTCCGCATGTCCCATTCAGGACGGGGAACGCCGCTGATATCCAGCTGGGCCTTGATCGCATCGCATTCTTTGAGCAATGCGGACTCGATCGCGGCGTGTGCGTTCGGCTGGTTCAGTTTTTCGGTCTGCTGTGCAAAGGAGACGTTACCGTAATCCGCATCAAAATTGATCAGGACGCCGCCGCGACGCAGAACCCGGTACCATTCGGTATACGTGGCCCGTACGTCAGGAAGCGTCCATGTCAGATTTCTGGATAGGACGACGTCAAACCGGGCGGAGGGGAAAGCCAACTGCGCCGCGTTCATCACGCGGAAATCAATGGGCATGTTTTTCTTTTGAGCCGTCTCGCGCGCGGAGTCGATCATGGCAGGGCTCAAGTCAACGCCCGTCACAGCGTGCCCCAGCTCCGTCATCAGGATGGCAAAAAAACCCGTACCCGTACCTGCATCAAGAATTTGCAGGGGGGCAGAAGGGAGAAACGGCTCGATTTCACATAGCCAGAGACGGGATTTTTCGCTGGAAAGCTCATATCGCCGTACAGCACCGAAACCTTGCGCTCTCCGCGACCAATAACGCTCGATGCGTTCGTCAAGCGATTGGGAGGAAAATTTCATGATAGAGCCTCATATTGTTGTGACGCTGGCGTCAGGGGCAAAGGGGATGACCGATTGAAGGAGCCGTTGTGCATATACGCTGGATGCCCTTGCTAAATGTTCCTTCTCCAAGGATTCCACGATGGTTCCTTCATGAAGGAACAGAATGCGATCGCATAAGTAGGTAACCGCCTGAACATCATGCGCGATGAACAGGTAGGTCATGTCCCCTTTCAGCTCCAACAGCAGTTCCAGCACCTGCGCCTGCACGGACACGTCAAGCGAACTGATGGCCTCATCGAATACGATGAAACGGGGCTTGGTCGCTATGGCCCGTGCGATGCACACCCGCTGGAGCTGCCCCCCGCTCAACTCATGGGGGTAACGGTTCCTCAGCGTCTTCGGGAGCCCAACCCGCTCAAGCAGTTCCGGGATTGCACATGATGTGTCCAGCCGCAGGATATCCAACGGTTCCCTGATAAGTTCCTCCACCGTGAACCTCGGATTGGCGGAGGACGTATAATCTTGGAACACAACGCTCATTTGCCCAGGATGTTCCTTGCTCCAGACCTTAACAGGGAGGCCTTCCAAGATTATCTGTCCGCTGTCCGGCTGTTCCAAGCCAAGGATCAATCTTCCGAGCGTGCTTTTCCCCTCGCCGCTTTCGCCGATAAGCCCTACGGAAGAGCCTTCGGACAGTGTGAGGTTCACGCCCCTGAGGATCGGCTGCCGTTTTTTCTTCCAAAAGCCTCCTGGTACAGGGTAACTTTTGAAGACATTGCGGACTTCAAGCAACGGCGTTTCCCGATATGCTACCGACACTGCATCACCCTCTCGAAGGCTTTGGACAACGTGGATCTCGTGTCCACGAGATAACGGGTATAGGGATGCCGTGGAGCGGAGAACAGCTCCGATCCGCCGTATTCGACGCCTACACCGTCCTTCATGACCAAGACTTCCTGCGCAAGCTGATGGACGACGCCAAGATCATGGGAAACAAAAATCAGGCTGGTGCCGAATTCCTCCCGTATCCAGCGGAATTGTGCCACAACCTCCTGTTGGTTCATGGAGTCCAGCGCTGTTGTTGGCTCATCGGCAATAATGATATCGGGCCGCTGAAGCAGCGCCACCGCGATCATGCACCGCTGCAACATGCCACCGGAAAGCTGATACGGATATTTTTTGAGTACATCCAGCGGGTTGTGGATGTGCATCATCTCCAGAGCCGCAACGATGCGTCCCATGCTCTCTTTTTCCGAAAAAAACGATGTCGTCGCTCGGAGTGTTTCAAGAAACTGTGCCCCCATGGAGTAAAGAGGATCGAACGCCGTCATCGGTTGCTGGACTATCATGGCAATTCGCTTGCCGCGGATGCCGCGCACGGTTTCCCGGCCTGCCCGCAAAAGGTCGATGCCATCGAAACGTACACTGCCGGAAACCCGCAAAGAAGGAGGCGTCAGCCCCAACAGGGCCAGGCACGTCAGCGACTTGCCGCTGCCGCTTTCCCCAACAACGCCAAGGCAGGTTCCCGGTTCAAGACGAAAATGCACATCCCGTACGAGCAGCGCCCCGGTAAGGGCATCTCGGACGGCCAAACTCTGCACTTCAAGCAAGCTCATGAACGTTCCCTGCCCACGTATTTGGGATCTAAAGCGTCACGCAGGCTGTCGCCTAAAAAATTGAATGCCGCCACAACCAACAGAATAGCCATGCCCGCCGGGATCATTTGCAACGGATACATGGTCATGACCTCCTTCGCCTCATTGAGCATCATGCCCCACTCCGGAGTGGGGGGCTGCACGCCCAGACCGAGGAAAGACAACGCTGAAATCATCAGAATCACGCTCCCCGTATCCAATGTTGTCAGGACAAAGAGTTCGCCGGCCGTGCCGGGCAACAGGTGCCGCATCATGATCCTGATGGATGATCCGCCGGCGACCTTGGCAAACCGGATGTAGTCCTTATCGGAATGCTGCCGGACGATGGACCGGATCATCCGTGCGTACCATGGCCATTTCGCCGCCACATTGGCGATGACCACGTTTTCCAGCCCCGGCCCCATCATGCCCACAATGGCAAGAATCATGACCTCACTGGGAAAAGACATCATTACGTCGCATATGCGCATAAGCACATCGTCGATACTGTTGCGGAAGAATCCGGCGGCAAGGCCGATGCTCGCCCCCAGCCCGGCGGTTATGGCCATGGTAAGCAGGGACAGAAACACCGTGGCGCGGATGCCGTAAATAAGGCGCGAAAGCACGTCACGCCCAAGCTGATCCGTTCCAAAGGGGTGGTGCCAGCTCCACGGCGCGAATTTGTCCCTGATGTCGATAAGCGTGGGATCGGACAAGGGAAGTATGGGGGCGAGGAGGCCCAATACAAGGACAACACTCAAGAACCCCATGCAAAGCAGCGCTACTCTGTCTCTTTTCAGACGAATCCACAGGGGCATGCTAGAATTCCTTTCTCAGCCGGGGATCGACAGCAGCGCTCAAGATGTCCACCAATAAGTTGCTGACTACAAAAAGAACGGCCATAATGAGTACATAGGCTTGGATGACGGGCAAATCACGGTTGAAGATCGCGGTCACGCAAAGCCTTCCGATACCGGGCCACGCGAAGATGCTTTCCACGACAAAAGTTCCGGCTATAAGCTTCGGCAGCGACATCCCCAATGCCGTCAGCGAAGCCTGAAGTGAATTCTTGAGCATATGGCGGGTGATCGCGCGCTCGGACAAACCGCGCATCCGTGCGTAGAGAATATAGTTTTCCTGCTTATTCTGAATCATGTTGGCGCGGATGAGCCGCGTATAGGTGGCGATATATGCAAGAGACAACGTGGCCGCAGGCAAAAGGACGGAGCTGGGGCCGTCCATCCCGCTCGTCGGAACGAGATCAAGTTTGACGGCAAACAGCCACATGAGGAGAAGCCCGGCCCAGAAACTGGGCATGGCCGTGCCAAGAAAGACACAGCCCCGGATGAGCCGGTCGAGAAAGGTTCCTTCATACAACGCACAGACGATCCCGGCGGAGAGGCTGCACACAAGCGTCAGGCACAGAGCTGCCCCGGCAAGGACGAGGGTCGCGGGCAGCGCCTTTTGGATTTCGCCAAGCACGGGTTTGTCGTCCACATAACGGTTGCCGAAATCCCCATGTAAGGAATTGTTCAGCCAAGTCACATAACGCGTCAAAAAGGGTTTATCCAAACCGAGCTTCGCACGGGTTTCGGCAAGCACCTCTTCAGTGGGAGTGACTTCATTGACACGCACGGCCACTTCCGCCGGGTCGCTGGGGCTCAGAGTGATCAGCACGAAAGACAGAAACGAAATCCCAATAAGGATAGGGATGAGGTTGAGCAGGCGGCGAAAAAGATAACTCCCCATGCGAAGCTCCTTAGGCATTGCAGTGGTTCGGGAGATGCGCCTCCCGAACCAGTCCGCTAGGCCGTGTCGTCGATTAGATGTAATATATTGAAACCATTTAACTATTTTTAAATCGCAAAAGCTATTGCTTTCAATAGTTTCAAATAGTTACAGTCAGAATGACGACACGGCCTAGAACGACATCCTTTCAAAGGGAATTTCATATTGGGAGGTACTGAACGTAACCCCCTTGAGAGCCGGGACATGTACGGCCTTGGTACGCGAATAGCTCAGAGGCACATACACGTTTTGCTCATGGATATATGTCAGCAATTCCTTGTAGGTATTCTTACGGATATCCTCATTCGACTCGATCATAAGCGCGGTGATCGTCTTATCCAGCCACTCCTTGCGTTCCAAGCCGACCTGCGCTTGATAATCCCCGTGAGCGGGAATGCGCCAAGAAGACAGATAGGACTGCGGATCATACGGCGTCCCCCACGACAGGGAGTATTGCAGGTCGAATTCGCCAGTACGCTGCCGATCCAGAAACGCCTGCTTTTCCTCGCCCACGATCTTGAGTTCCACGCCGATCTTCTTGAGATCGTTCTGCATGTATTCGCTGATGGTCCGTTCCTGTGCGTTGTTGGAATTATAGTAGATGGTGACGACGCACTTTTTGCCGTCCTTGTAACGGTATCCGTCCTTGCCCATGCTCCAGCCAGCCTTTTCCATCAGTTCATTGGCTTTCGCGACATCATGGGAGCGTACCGGAAGATCAACGTCGCAATAAGGAACGGTCTTGGCCATCAACGTGTCGGCTATCGTTTCCGAACCGTTGAGTATGCCGTCGACGATGGCCTTCTTATCGATGGCGTACTGGAATGCTTCGCGTACATTGATATCTTTGGTAATCGGCTGATGTGCGTTTAGAAGGATGGCCCGTGAGGCGATGGGGGCGCTGATCTCCGTCTTGTACTTGCCTTCCTTTTGCAATGCAGCAAACGTATCGAGGTTCAGCATGTCACCGTCAGAGCCGAAGATCAGATCGATTTCCCCCTTCTGGAGTGCAAGCAGAATAGTCTGATGATCCGGCATAACCTTCCAGCGTACGCGCTCCAGAGCCGGTTTAGGTCCCCAATAGCGTTCATTTCGCGTGAACACGGCATACTGCTTGTCCTTGTGTTCGGTCAGAACCCACGGCCCTGTGCCGACATAGCCGGACACGCCGTTCTTGGTTTCACCATCAATGAAACACTTTGGAGAAATGAAACGGAAAGGCCGGGTCAGCCCCAGCTCTACCAGCGTGGGGTAGTAGGGATGCTTGAGCACCAGCTTGTAGGTATATTCGTCAACGACCTCATTGCGGTCGATTTCGTTGACCATATCCAACCACGCGTGCCGGGGAAGGTTGCTCACGATAGCGTCCATATTCGCTTTAACGGCCTCGGCGTTGAAAGGCGTTCCATCCGTAAAGGTGACGTCTTTCCGAAGATGGAAGGTGTATTCCTTCCCATCGGGAGATATCTCCCAGCTTTCCGCGAGCCAAGGCTTGACGCCTTCCGTCGTATTCACGACCAATGGTTCAAACACCATGTTTTGCGCCGCCATCTCCCCGGAATACAAATGAGGATTGATATTTCGAATATCCTTCGTACTTGCATACGCCAGTTCCGTACGAGGCGCTTCGGCTTTGGAGGCGGGTTCCTCCTGCGAGCACCCCGCAAGCCCCAAGAGTACGATGATAACGACGAACAGCTTTTTCACAGCCATGACTTCTCTCCGTTAACAATTTGAACTATAAATCTTTTTTGTACCGATTCCACACTGGATAGCACCCTTGAGGACGTCAATCCCATCTGACGATGTACATCAAGGTAATATTTTTTTTTATTTCGTAACACCAAAAGGGAATATAGGCAATGATTACCGAAGAAGGCAGGATAGCGAGCTGCGTTTTTAACCAGAGTCCCTGCCCCTACCGAATAAAGCCAGCCTCTACAGGGTAATATCCCCTGCTCTGGGAACAGGCTATTCTGCTTTTTTCTGTACCAGTAAGGCCAGTTGCAGTTGTGAACTGCGCTCCCACTCCAAAAGAAAGCTCGGCGCGAGGGCAAAGATTTCCAATGGCTGTACCATAGGAAACGGTTGATGTTTTCTTGAAATTCCAAAGGAATAACTCATAAAATGCCCCAATCACGGAGCCCATCAGCGAGAAGGATCTAAAAAATCTATATTTTCAGTATATTGTAAAAAATAAAACAACCAGATGCTATGACAGAGCCTTTCCAATCTATCCGGAAGAGGGAACGGCTTGTTGTTTAGGGTGGCTCTGTCATAGCATGTGGTTGCTTCATCTCAATAGTGCGGTGAAAATACAGCCTTTTCTCTTCGGTTTTTCTTTTGGCGGAATACAGGGCTAAGGCATTTTTTCGGTTATCCCTTTGGAACTTCAAGGAAAAAGGCATCAACCATTTTCTATGACACAGCCTTTAGGATTACCCTTGTTTTTGGGCTGAAACCATGAAGCTCTTAATGATGGATATGGGGTGTCCCGTGCCGCCCATGAAATGTTTTCGTTCCACATCAACCGTCACATTGCCCGCTCCCAGCCTGAGGAGCGTTTCCACATCCCACTGCGGACGATCGACCCTGCTCAAAGGCAGGTTTGCGGCAATGGCGTTGATCGGCGCTGGATCGACGCCGAGCATGAAATCAGGATTGTGTCCGTCCGTATAATCAGGCTGTTTCAGCTCCTCAGCATAGGGGGAGCTGTAAAGGTAGCGGTAGTGGTTGCCATCAAAATTGACGAGGCGTCCTCCCGGCCTGAGGACGCGCAGCCACTCGGCGTAGGCCGTTTCCGGGGCTTCAAGGTTCCACGTCAGATTGCGGGACACGATCAGATCGAATGCGGCATTCGGGAACGGAAGGGCCTGAGCATCACCCTGCCGTACCGTAAGAGATACGCAGGCTTCGGCTGCGTTTTGGGATGCACGTTCCAGCATCCCTTCCGTATAGTCGAAGGCGACTACGGAATGTCCCAGCCGAGCCAGCAGAATGGAAAAGAACCCCGGCCCACATCCTATATCCAAAACCTCCAGCCTACCGGATTCGGGGAGAAACGGGCGCAGACGTTCCAGCCAGACCATTTCCGCATGTTGCAGATCGTATGCGGTCTTCAGGGAATACCCTTCCGCCCGCGTATTCCAGTAACGCCGTATCGCTTCCAATTCCGTCATATAATTCTCACTGTTTAATCCCTCTCACGAGGAACATTGGAGTATGGGTATACCGAATCCGGTAATAGATGTTCATGATATCCGGAGGCAACGCCGTCCTGACGAACACACCCCGACAGCCCAGCCGTTCGAGACACGTCTTGTCCCATGCCGGACGTTGTTCACGGCTGAGGGGGAGCTGCGGGATCAGCTCGTCCATAACCGGATCCCTATGTTCATCTTCGACGGCATACCCCATGTCACGCAGCTTTTGAGCTTCTTTCGCGTACAGCCGGGCAAGCTCCATATCGAATGGATGTACATGCCGATTGGCGTCGAAATTAAGCAGAACGCCGCCGGGCTTGAGGACACGCAGCCATTCCGCGTACGCCCTGCCCGGATGTTCCAGAGTCCACGTGAGGTTGCAACTCAAAACGACATCGAAGGCATTATTCCCGAATGTCAGATTCTGAGCATCCATTTTGAGAAAACGCGCCCTTGCCTCCACGGAATATTTTTTGAAATTTTGCCGGGCACATTCCATCATAGCCCCGCTGTAGTCCACCCCCGTAACCTCATGCCCACGGCGTGCCATGAGTATGGAAAAAAAGCCGGGACCACATCCTATGTCGAGGATGCGGAGAGGATGGCTCCACGGAAGCTGTTCTGCAACCAGCTCATCCCATACCTTGGCCTGAATATTCTCAAGTTCATCGGCGTTGACGGCAGCATAGGCAGCAACCCTTCCCGACCAGTAGCTCCGAATTGTTTCCAGATGGCTCCTGTTCATAACGGCCTCACGGGAATAACATTCAAAAAACCGGGGAGTGTCCGTTCGACGCTCGCTTCTACGTCGTAGACGTCGCCGAGCAGGTATGGAAGCAACACGTGTTCCGCCGTATCGAACGCCTTAATCCGCCCTTCATGAAGCATCAGCAAACGACTGCTGCATCGCGATGCCAGCACGAGATCATGTATGACAAAAAGTGTAATCGCTCCGTTTTCCTGCGTATACTTCCGGGCCAAATCCATAACGACAAGCTGATGGGGCAGATCAAGCGCACTTGTAGGTTCGTCCAGCAGCAAGACCTTGGGACGCGATACAAACGCCTGCACCATGAACACAAGCTGTTTCTGACCGCCGCTCAAGCTGCATACCGGTTTTCGACTCAGGCTATCAAGCCCAAGCTCAGCCAGTGTGTCCATCACCTTTTCGATCTGTTCATCGGTCACTTTCCACCTGAGGCCTTTGACCAAGCCGAGGAGAACCATCTCAAAGGCCGTCAAACGGCTGGTGACGGATTCAAGTTGCGGAACATAGGCGATATCCCGATCAGAAAAGAGATTCCCCTCGTCGCCGTCTCATGCCAGCCGCGTCATTGAAACGCTTCCACAGCTTGCCCCGGCACTGTTCGGACTGCTCGAAGATGCCTTGAAGAGGAACGCATGACGGATACCTACCGACTGTGCCGCCTTGGGCTTTTGACGAGGATGCCGCTGTACCTTGGAAAACATATCGAGTGGGACTACGGAACTGCCCGCCAGTACCGTTTGTCCCGTTTCATAACCAGATAGGAAGGAGGAACATATGAACTGGTCTGCGTGGATCGCTGTTGCCATTGCCATACTTGAAGCCATCCGTGAGGAATCGGATTAAACGAAAAACGAGGAGCACCCGATGTGTTCGGGTGTTCCTCATTCTGTAAAGTGTAAGAAATTTTTTGTGTCCGATTTTTGGGTATTAAACATGGAATTGGAAAGATTCATGACATTTCTTGACAAATCAAGATAAACTGCCTAGTTTCAAGAAAAGGAGAAGGAAAAATGACGCAATCAGCTGCAACAACAGGACAAAAAGTCAAATTTGCAACGCAGCTCTCCCCGGACGTTCTTGCCGAATTATGTCAAATGGCTCATGAGGAGGGGCGTCAGATTCAATCCATCCTTGATGAAGCCCTGAGGGAATACATTGAAAACAAAAGGAATGCCAAGCCACGCACGCATGTGATGGCCGCTCTTTTTTCAAGTATGACGGAACATGATGCGCTCTATGAGGCTCTGTCCAAATGAGCCGGGATTATCTTACAACTGCCGATGTCCTTGGTTTGCATGCCATATTGCTCGAACGCTACGGAGGGGCTTCCGGCATCAGGGATATGGGTGCGCTGGAGTCTTCCGTCTATCGGCCTCAATGCGGTTATTACGCTGATATTGTGGAAGAGGCTTGTGCCCTGATGGAAAGCTTGTTGATCAATCATCCTTTTGTGGATGGCAACAAAAGGACGGCATTCGCCGCATTTGACGTATTCCTGCGTATTAACGGAAAACGCCTCCAAATGGATTCGGCAAGACTTTATACCCTGATCATACACTGGATAGAGCTTCCTCCCTCAATGCGATTACAGAATATGATGCAAGATGTGCGACCCTTTGTTCTGGAGTAAATCAATGGCAAACACGAAATACTATCGCCTTATGCTCGGCAAGGGTAGCCGCCATGCAGAGCAATGTGTTGCGAGGAGCAAAAGGTTTCATGAAGAATATACGCCAGTTCGTCATCGGTGGGGCCATCAGCGTCTTCAT
>ENA-UEQE01003027-UEQE01003027.1-human-gut-metagenome-genome-assembly--contig:-NODE-3027-length-11248-cov-4.586340_pt1 | contig 11248 bp, 7 predicted proteins | sample MGYA00242934_ERZ507935 | MGnify/ENA primary metagenome ERZ507935 (study PRJEB26167, sample SAMN06115423) | human gut metagenome | host: Homo sapiens | place: China:Anhui | collected 2015-03-30 | study... | reverse complement strand
ACTGGTACGTCAAAATTGCCGCCAACGGAAATTACAGAAGGGATAAAGGACATGCGGAGTCGTTGGTTATCGACAATTCGGATTTCTATTACGACGCATCGATTTTCTCGAATATCGTACTTTCCAAGAAAAGCAACTGGAGCGTGACGGTCAATGCCTCTTACACGGGAAAAATGAAACTCGCTTACATGGAAATCGATCCCAAAGTACGTCTTTCGCTGGGTGTCAAAAAGATCATTACGCAGGATTGGGTGATAAATTTCGGGGTGAACAACTTGTTTCTCAACAGGAGTACGACAAAACAGACATACGACATTTACAGATTCCTAACCAAAGCCAAATACTATTCGACCGAAGCATTCGTAAACCTTTCCTACTCTTTCGGCAACAAGAAAAGCTCCGGAGCGCAGCAGAGAAGAAATTCATCGCAGGAAACCACACTGAGACTGAAAGAATAATAGGCCACTGTCTTCAATACACCGAACATATTCGCACCCGGAAGAATCATGACATTTGTCAGCAGCCGCGGCTTGCGGCCGGCGATCGCGTATCCTCGAATAGGCCGCTGCCATGAAGTTTTCTCCGACGGAATCCCGTACGGGGGAACCGGAAACATCGGGAACCTGGAGGAGCGGGATACCTGTTCCCGTTCTTCCGACGAAACAAAGCACCGATGAAACGGAAAATAAAGTCATTTTATCGAGTCAGCGGTCCGCTCTTCAGGCAGTTCGACGCCGTCGCAATACTCCGTCACAAAACGGCGGTTTTCCCCGAGCGCATAGGGATAGTCGTCGGTATGTTCGATGCGGTTGTCATCCGTAAAAACGAACCCGTCGACACAATAAAGATTGACGATTCGGGGATCGAAACCCCGGAATACATTGTTCTCAATCCGAATATTCCGGTGATACCGGCTCTGCCGACGCTCGGGAATGCCGCTTCCTACGGCTATGCAGGCATTTCCCCAGCCCAAACTGCCGTAATTGCAATTCTCGAACACGTTATCGCGTATCGACACGTCGCGCACCCCGGACTGCTCGAACCAGTAATTGCCGTCGCCCTCGAACAGAACAGCGGCCCCGGCTATATGGAAGTAATTGCGCTCGATAACGATCCGTCCCCGGGAGCCGAGCAAGAGCCCGCGCGCCCGGTTTCCCGACATCCGGCAACCGCGAACGAGGACTTCGGGATAATCCTCATCGGCTGCAATTAAATGACTTTTGCCTGCACGTTCGGGCAAAGGCTCGGCAAATTTCACTTCCGTATAGTTTTTATTGATCCGATTCACGCTCTCGACCGTAAGATGCGCATAAGTCTCGAGATTCATGTTATCGACTACCTCGACACGCATTCCCGGAACGAGAAAATCCACGCCATACTGCCCTGCATGTCCCCAACGCAACAGCGCTCTGTCCGGAGCCGTCATGCTGTCGACAGGCATATACAAGCCATGAATATTCGTAGCATCGTCTTTCTGATTCTCGAACGTACAATCGAGCAGACGAATATACCCGCCGCAATTGACAAAATGAGTAGCGTCGGCCGTAATGCTGATCACGCGCCCTTTCCCGGGAGCAGGAACGACACGGAGCCGATGAAGTTCGATATCGCGGCTACGCTGCGCGATTACCCCCATGCCCCCGCAATGGTAAAGGTTTACGTCGCGGATCGCGATGCCCTCCGAATCGGAAATCGTAAATCCGGGATTAAGGCGTCGGGCCGCGCCGAAGACCATGACGTTGCCGATACCGGCTTTCAGATCGTCCCGAAATATCCGAACCAGTCCGCCGGGTTGCTGCCGGGCTACGATCGTATGCTTCGCGAGCCAATAATCGTCCACATGAAAAGCCGGTTCTCTCTTCACGGCATCGAATTCCAGCAAACTGGAAAACGGATATACCGTACCTTCGTCGTCGAGAAAGCGCAGGCATCCGTCCGACAAGTCACAAACGTACTCTCCGGGAAACTCCACATCCAGCCATCCGGGACCCGCCGCCCGAACGATACCTTCGGAGTGGAACGTTCGGGTATAATCGATCGAAAGGTCGCGGATCGTCACATTGCGGCATCGTTCCAAGTTAAACGGCGAGATAAAGCCGGAGAAGAGAAGCTTCGTACCGGCTCCTTCGATCGTAAAATCCCGCATGCCTTCCAGATCGAAGGCGATCCGTTTCAGACTCTCGTCGTTGTTGCTTATGAACTGATATTTTTCTTCGGCCCGGTCCGGACGCAACCTCAGTTCGCCGCCCGGCAATACGAGACGGGACGCACCGGTCTTCGCACAGTATGCCACTGCCGCCCGTATCGCCGGAACAGCATCGCTTTCGGCCGATGCAGAATCGAGAAAGTCGCTCAAATAAACGTCGCCGCCATTCGTCGAGACATTGCAGCCTGTCAACAGACAGAGGGAAGCCGCCCAAAGGGCCCGAAATGTCGTTTTCATAATTTTGGGTTCACTGAAACATAATACAAACGCCTCCGAATCGGATGCAAGAACGTTGCATCGGGTTCACCCCCTACACATCTCTCCTTCGGTATCCGCGCCGAGCATGCCGTACGGCCATGCTATAGATTTCGACGCCGAACGCACGATCCGCGGGAAAATCCGCAACGGGGAATCTCCGAAGCCGCACGAGCGGACGTCAACTGTTACCCGAACAATTTCGGGCAACAGTTGACGTAAACGCCCGACACACATCCTTCACATCGTTCAAAAATACCTAATTTTCGACAACAAGACAAACTTCCTGCGTCGTTATTGCTTTCATCCATACGTCGTCCTCGCCGAAAAAACGGTAAAACGGAGGTACACCGCCATTCCTCCGGCATAATTTACTCATGCGACGACACAATCATAAGGCCGAAAACTCAAGCTGTTCTTCCACGACGGACAATTTCATTCCTTAAAACACGAATTAGCAATATTCGAATAACACAAAGCCAATCGTATGTATCGAAAAATTACGATCCGACAATCAAATTAAGGAGCCTTGCCTAATCGGCTCTCTCCGCTTCACGCCATCACTCGAAATCACTCCGCATCTTCCTGCTTCAGATCATCTTCCAACTGAAAATAATTCCTCACGAAATAGACCCACGAATCCAGCTTGTCGTACAAATCGGTCGGGCGAGGAAAGGGAATACGGCAGTCCGGCGCAATGCCGATGTTGTCGATCGGATGATCCGGCAGGTCGAGCGACCGGGTCATCGGAAGAACCAGTTCGTATCTCCCCGACGGCAAAGTGTGGGGTACGGCATTGGAATAATCCAGTATCCCGGCCGTGTGCTCGTTCCCGAACAAAGTCACTTTGGCGCTATTTTTCGCAAACAGCAAAAATCGTTCGGCAGCCGAGGCATTCGACTTATCGATCAAAATACCTACCCTGCGCGGGTATGCATATACCGTATCGTAGACGACCGTATCCGATTCGCCCTGATCATACGGATGGATGACAAAACCGCCACGGTGCTTTTTCATTTCCCGGATCAGGGCTTTCGTCCAAGCGATACCTTCTTCACCCCCTACTATATCGCCCTCTTTCAATGCCGTTTCGAATTCCTCGATATTTCCCGCCGAAGCGTACCACTCCACACCTTTGGAGACGAAAGGATGGGTGTACAAAAGAGGAAGAAGCGCTTCATAAGCCGAACTCCGTCCTCCCCTGTTCCCTCTGAGATCAATGATAAAATAGGGGCATCTTCGTATATCGTCCCGATACCATGTCAACATCTCTTCGATGCGTTCTTTATCATAATCATAAAAACCCGGAATCCGCATAAAGAAGGTACTGTCATCGAGTACGCTGGCCATTATATAATTGTTCCGACCGTTCGGGTAAGACGGGATATAAGTGTATGTTACGGCCTGATCGTAAATATCGTCATTCGACTTCCGCGTAAAACGATGATTCGAATGGTGTATTTCCAATATCTTCCGATTCAGTCTGAGCAACGCAAGACTTTTTTTAGGGAAACCCGGGGCGACTCCTTTCGCAGTGAAAGCGAATATCGTGTCAGCGAGCGGAGTAAAATTGAAAAAACCCTCGTCCTCAGACAAAAACACTCCATCGAAGGAATTCGTATCGGCTGCGGACCTCAGTATGGCGATCTCTTCCCCGAAATTCGACACCCAAAGCCCTTCCAAGTTCTGAGAATCGCGGTTCTTCCGCAGCAGGGAATCCCTGTCGATACGATGAACGGGAATCGTTACCGACTCGCTCTGCGGAGCCGAAGAACCGCCGAGCCAGCCCATCCGTAAGTGTCCGTCCCTGAAATAGCTCGTATATTCACTGAAATAGTAAAAAGAGGAATCCGGATGCAGTTCCAGCTTATGACGAATCCGATCTTCCAAAGCAAAAAGAGCCGGCGTGACTTTCGCTTCATATCCCGGATAGTCGTTCCGTATCTTCTCGACGAGAAACTCAAAATCTTGAATGGAAGCATGTTGTTGGGAGAATGAACAATACGAAACAAGAACAAAACAGACTGTTAACCAAGCACATCGTTTCATAGCAAAAAGATTTAGGTGATTAAATGTTGGGAAAGGATCCTATTCCGAATTATTTGTCTTTTCAATACGCGGTCACGTCGAGGTCAGACAGAAGCCGAACGATACGGAATCCGGAGAAAACGGGTCCCGGCGCTGCCCCGGCCGAATTTCATTTTCCTGGTTTTCGTATCGGACACTATCGTTGCCACTTCGATATCGCAACCGCTCTTTCGCAAGCAGATCGGGCATTCCGTTACGGCCGTCCTCGAAGAAATCGCTATTTCGAATTTCGACGTTTCGTACCCGATACAGGAAGAGACCGTGCTATCGGAACGAATCAGGGGCTGTCGGGAAACGGCAAACGAAATATGCACCGACGCTTTTTCATATACTATCGATCATTCTATGTCGTATCCGGCGGTGTTATAAAGATAATTAAATTTTCGTTTCCCGCAAAAAACTGCATATCAATCTATCCGGAATAATCAAAACAGCCGAACCCGAAAGTTCGGCTGTCGTTTTTCGGTGCGAAGCCAATCGCCGGTACGGAACGGTCCGGCAATCGGTCGGGCCTCGGCCCGTTCGTTTTCCCCGGCCCCGTAACGGACTCCGCTACTTCGCGCGGTCCGAAAGATAGTCCTTGACTACGTTGTAATACGCGTCCGGGCTTTCGTCGCCGGGATAACGCTTGTAGGCGTTGCGGCTCTCGCGGGTATCGGCTATGCCCCAGAATATCGCGTCGCAGGTGTCGTCGTACGACCCGAAAATGCAGTATTCGGTCGCCTCGCCGGCCCACACGACCTTTTCCTCCCACTCCTGCAACGTACTGCGTTTCCACTGCGTCGGAGCGACTCCCTCGTTGGGGCAGACGAAACGCACCTTGTTGTCCGAGCTGGAGGAGCGGTTGCGGTAGCCCCAGCCGTCGGTCGCCGTGAAGTTCATCGGGGAATTGACCTGACAGGTCCCGATGCGGAACTTGGCCAGGTAATTCTTCTCGTGCTCCGGCGCGGCATCGTACATTTTCCAGAAATCCTCGCCCATATAGAAAACCACCAGCATCGGGCGATCGTCCCCATAGCCGTACTTGCGGTAAACATCCTTCTGAGCCCACGACTTCCAGATGCGCTCGGCTATCCCGTTCCAGTAGGCCAGCGTATGCGCGGCCGGATTGCCGATAAACATGACGAAACGCATGCCCAGCTCCTCGCAGACCTGCTCGATCATCGCGATCTGATCTTTGGTCTCGGTCTCCCACAGCGCGTTCTCGCCCGGCTGGCAGCCGGGCCAGCTGGCCGGAGTCTCGGCCCATTGGCTGGGATTCGTCAAATCGATGATGACATCGTTGATACCGGCCTGCTGAATCGTGGAAAGAATGGCCCGGGCATGGTCGATATTCCTGTAATCGTGGTTCGTGATCCACTCGTCGCCCACCTTGAATCGGATAACGCCCTCGTTGGAGCTGCGGCAGCAGATCAGAATGTGCGTCATCGGGACGGGTCCTTTCGATGCGGATTTTTTTTCGGTCTTGCCCGTGCATCCCGCGCCGGCCAGCGCGGCGAAAAGCAGGCAAAGCGTCGCCAGTTTCTTCATGTCTGAATGCTTTTAGGGTTGATAGTTCGGTTTCCACTCCCGCTGAACGACAAAACGGACGCGCTCCCCGGCACGGCCGTCCTCGCAACAGGCGGGCTTTCGTGGGGCAAAGATAGTCATTTCGCCCGGAATCGGACGCGATTTCTCGGATCGAACAAACGAAAAGCCCGTCTCCGTTCCCGGATCGGGCTTTTCGCCGAAAGCATCGCCACAGACAGCATCATTCGCTTTTCAGATTCCTCACCGGGTCCTCGCCGGCCGCCTTCCACGTCCGATAGATCACGCAGGCCGTGACGACCAGACCGACGCTCGCACCGCCGACGACGAAAATCCACAGGCTCAGAGGTACCTTCTCGGCGAACTGCCGCATCCAGAACTCCGAGACAAAGAAAGAAACGGCACATCCCAGCACGACGGCCGGCAACGCGACCCGCAGGATATCCGAAAGGAAAATACGCAGGATTTCCCGCAGTGTGGCTCCGTGCACCTTGCGCACGGCCAGTTCTTTGCGACGGCGGCCAGTCTCGTCATCCGTGTAGCCGATCAGTCCGATCAACGAAATAAGCAGCGTGACGATGCCGCCGATCAAGACCTGATCCCTGAACTTCCGCGAATCGCCGTACAGATTCGCCATGGCCGACGAATAAAGCGTCAGCTGCGAGTCGCCGTCCGGCATCAGCTCCTGCAATTTCGCACGGACCCGATTCACCGATTCGGCCGTTACCGCGCGCAGTTTGATCAACAACATCGGAGAAGGCTTGCGGTTATAGAACAGCACGGACGGGCGTGTGTCTACGCCGTATAGCGATCCTATGCGGTAATCCTCGTACACGCCGCAGATCGTATAATCGGGCAATTCATGTCCTCCTATGGAAATCATCTTGCCGACCGGGCCGTCCGTCCAGTCCGCGAAATCCTTCATCCGTTCGACGAACGACCGGCTGACCATGATTTCCGTCGAGCCCGATACGTCCTCGGTAAAAAAGCGTCCGTCGACGAGAGATATCTCCATCAGTTCGAGGAAGCCGTCGCCGACGGAGTACTGGTCGGCCACATTGAAGCACTCCCGGTCCGAACCCAGCAACCGGACATTATTTCCCGCCATGCCATGCAACGGCAGACAGCTGCAGGAAGAGACCCGCTCCACCTCGGGCAGCTTCCCGATCTCTTCGACGATCCGGACGCGGGTCGCCGAATCCTGTCCGGGAACCGGACAGAAAGCCAGCCGGTCGAACGAGTATCCCGGGTCGCTGTCGAGCATGAAACGATGTTGCCGGCCGATCGCGATCAGTAGCGAAACCAGCAGTCCGGCGGCCGCAAACTGCAGGAACAGCAGAGACAGCTTCCATATCCGCCTGCTCTCCATGGAGCGACGGAAAGCGAAAGTTACCGGAATCCGGGCGAACAGAACGCCCGGGACAAGCCCTATAATCAAAAACACCAGGGCGCAGACGGCGAGCAGGACGACGGCCCCTTTCGACAACAGCAAGGTCTCGGGCGAAACACCCAGCAGGTCCTCGACCAAACCGCAGCACAGGAAAATCAGGCCGATCGCAAGTATCATCGAAATAACCATGTGCAGCAGCGTTTCGGTCATCGTCAGCCGTCGCACGTCGCTTCGGGAAGCGCCGTACGACTTATGCAAGGCTATTTCCCTGGATCTGCCGACGAGAGAAGAGAGCGAGATCAGGATGTAGTTCATCATAGCGGTGAACAGCAGGGCAAAGGCCAGAATAGCCAGCATCATGAGCATGTTCCGGATATCGCTCGCGCCGGCGTGCATCTCTCGGAGCGGTTTCATCGAAAAACGCAGGGTCATCCCGGCCTTTTGCAATTCTTCCTTATCGATATGCTTGTCGGTCATCCGCTGAATCGCCGGATCCAGACTTTCGGGCGTCGCTCCCGGCGCCAACCGGACGTACCCCAGATAGCGATCGTTCCCGACCCAGTTGGTCCGGCTCCATTCGGCCCAGCCTTCCAGCGACAAAAGGACGTCGTAGCGAAGGTGCGAGTTTTCCGGCACGTCCTCGAACACGCCGCCCACGATCCACCTTGAGCCGGGATCGTCATCCGGCACGAGGACTTCTCCGTCGACCCGGTCGATCCCCCCGAGCCTCTCGGCCAGCGAACGCGATATCATCGCGTAGCCGGGACGGGCGAGCACCTTTTTCGGATCGCCCGACAGAACGGGACGCGGCAACACATCGAACAGGCAGCTGTCGGCCATCAGCACGTAATCGGCCAAGTAGCGCCGCTTATCGCCGGCCGTGATCCGGGTTCCCTCTCCGGTTACGTAGGTCAGACGCGTAGCGGCCTCGATGCCCGGGACCTCTTCTTTCATGGCAGGCGCTACGGCTCCGGGAGTTTGGGGGAATTCAAAAGCACCATCGTTTATCGAACCGTATTCTACCAGACGGTAGATTCGTTCCACCTCGGGGTAGAACGAATCGAACGACCGCTCGAAACAGATTTTGGCAATCAGTATCAGCGCGACGGCAAATCCGACACTCAGCGAAACGAGTCTCGTCACGTTGTGGCGCCCTTGCTTAAAAAGCGAGCGTAAAGCGATGTTCAGGTTTCTCATGGCTCCATAGGATTTGATTTCACGGAAAGTATTATATTTCGGACTTTATGGAATAAAAAGCATACCACAAATACAACAAATTAAAAACAAACGATTTACCCCTATCCGTCTATTTTTTGCGTGTCTTATTTTTTGACACCTGTGTCGAATAATTAGACATGTAGCGGACTTCGGCCCGATCCCGTCCGGAACGGAAGAAACCGCGCGCGGCCCGGTCGGCACAGGAGAGGGCAGATCAGATAAGCCGCGTCCGAAAAACGCTCCGCCGTCAGAGTTTTTTTATCACCCGGCACGGATTGCCGACCGCCACGCAATCGGCAGGGACGGAACGCGTCACCACGCTCCCCGCGCCTGTCACGCCGTTTTTCCCGTACTCGCAGCGGAAGTCGATATCGATATGGACGTGCTCACCCATCCCTCCCAACATATCTTTCAAAATCGATTTCCTCCTCTCGGCGTCGGCAAAGTCCGCAGCGTCGAGCCGCATCGGCAGCCGTCCGGTCTCCAACGCCATCTCCGCAAACTCTTTTTGCCCTTCCCCGTCGAGCACCTCTTTGTCCATATATTTTCGACATTCCGCCTTCGCATGCAAATCACTGACACACAGACTATTTCTCTCCAAAACAAAAGCAAAGAAAGCGCAATATGAGACAAACGGAGGACCGCACGTTTTCATATAAAGAGTATCTTTGCCCGTGAGAAAGCGATACGAGGCTTGAAAAACGAGAAAATGAACGATTCCGCCCGTCCGAAAAAATCGCGCGGCCTGCTGGCGCTCAGTCCGCTGGCCGTTTTCCTGTGCCTTTATCTGGGCACGTCGCTCGCGGCCGGCGACTTCTACAAGGTCCCCATCGCCGTCGCCTTTCTGGCCGCGTCGGTCTACTCGGTCCTGATCTCGCGCGGGGAGCCGCTCACCGAGCGCATACGACACTTCACGCAGGGAGCATCGCACCACAACCTGATGCTGATGATTTGGATCTTCGTGCTGGCCGGAGCGTTCGCCCGGTCGGCCGAGGCGACGGGCGCGATCGACGCGACGGTCAGCCTGACGCTGCGCATTCTGCCCGGAAACCTGTTGCTGGGCGGATTGTTTCTGGCCGGCTGCTTCATCTCGCTCGCAGTGGGAACCTCCGTCGGCACGATCGTCGCGCTGACGCCCGTCGCGCTCGGCATAGCCCAGAGAACCGGTCTGGAAACGCCGATGATCGTAGCCGTTATCGTCGGGGGATCTTTCTTCGGCGACAACCTGTCGTTCATCTCCGACACGACGATCGCCGCGACCCGCACCCAAGAATGCAGCATGCGCGACAAGTTCCGGGTAAACGGCCTGATCGCGGTCCCGGCCGCCGCAGCCGTGCTCGGGCTCTACCTGCTGAGCGGTGCGGAAATGCCCGCCGCTGCGCAGAGGCAATCCGTCGAATGGATTCCGATCATACCCTACCTCGCCGTGCTCGTACTGGCCGTATGCGGCGTACACGTGACGACCGTACTCGTAACGGGCATCGTGCTGACGGGAGCCGTAGGTCTGCTCGGCGGATCGGTCGGGTGGATCGAGTGGATCGGGGCCTTGGGCGAAGGCATCGCCGGCATGGGCGAACTGATCGTCATCACGCTGCTGGCAGGCGGCATGCTCGAAATGATCCGCCGGGGCGGCGGCATCGATTACCTGATCGGCGCGCTGACGCGGAAAGTCTCGGGCAAACGGACGGCCGAGCTGAGCATCGCCGCGCTCGTGAGCATGGCCAACCTGTGCACGGCCAACAACACGATCGCGATCATCACCACCGGTCCGATCGCCCGGCAAATAGCGGACCGCTTCGGAGTGGACCGGCGCAAGAGCGCCAGCCTGCTCGACTCGTTCTCGTGCTTCGTGCAGGGACTGATCCCGTACGGGGCGCAACTGATGATCGCGGCCGGGCTGGCGTCCGTCTCCCCGCTCGAGATCATCGGCTACCTCTATTACCCGATGGCTTTGGGCATCTGCTCGCTGCTGGCCATTCTGCTGCGCTATCCGAGAAAGTATTCATAAGAATCGCACGACCGTACAGCCGCCCGACAGCGATTGTCCCTCACGCCGCTCGCCACACCCGGCCGGGCGCGGTCGCCTCGCAAGCATTCCGTCCGTACGGTGCGACTTGTACAAAACGGGTTCAGGCAATATCTCCGTAGCCGACCGTTGCCGTTCCCGGGACGAAAAAATTCTCAACCCGGACATGATCGTTTTTCACGAAACGGAACCGCGAATCTCGGCATCTCGGGCGACAGACCGGCCCCCTGCCGAGAATAAATCCTATCGGACCGAACTCCGGAAAATGCAGCGATAACTTTTCGATGAATCCGGAACCGGACTTGTTTCCGCCTCCGAAGATATGGAACGTCAGGCCGAAGCGGATGCGCCGGTCCGACGCAGTCGCAGAATCGGCTCGCTACAGCTATTCCAAACGTTATTATTTACCGTTCATACCAAGTCTCGATCGCTCTCCCCTATCCGAAGAGCCCGAAACCTATAGCAGAGGCAGATATTGCTGCGCCTGCCGGGCTATTTATCTATTGCTTCGAGTTAAGGATAATTCTGAGAATGCCTG
>ENA-UEQE01003019-UEQE01003019.1-human-gut-metagenome-genome-assembly--contig:-NODE-3019-length-11268-cov-3.050219_pt1 | contig 11268 bp, 17 predicted proteins | sample MGYA00242934_ERZ507935 | MGnify/ENA primary metagenome ERZ507935 (study PRJEB26167, sample SAMN06115423) | human gut metagenome | host: Homo sapiens | place: China:Anhui | collected 2015-03-30... | reverse complement strand
CAGTCGGCTGCCCAGTCCGGGCAGGAAGGGCATGGCCCCCCGCCGGGCCGTCAGGCGGAACAGCACCCGGGCCAGCACCTCCTCCGCCCCTTCCGCCGTCTCCAGTCCCCCCGCCCCGTCGGGCACATAGTCCCCGTCTCTCAGCATCCGCTCCATGCCGCCATCTCCTCTCAGCTCTTCACCATCTCGCTCAGCACCTGATACACCACGGCCCGGACATAGTCGCCGATCTCCGTGCCGCCCACCTTCACCGTGCCGTACAGATTCACGCCCTCCCGGTCCGCCAGAACGCCGCCCCCGCCTCCGGGGGCCGCCAGCCGCACCGCACCGGGGGCCAGTCCATCCGTTCCCTGCTGCGTCCGTCCGATGACGCAGGGCTGCTCTCCCGCCGCACCCGTTTTCAGCACCAGCACCCGGTCTCCCGCCGCCGGTCTCCAGGTCACCCCGCCGGGGCTGTACACGGGCAGCTGCCGCCGCTCGCCCCCCAGGCTCACCCCCGCCGGGTCACCGCCCAGGGTCACCACGCCCAGCTCCGCCGCCGGCTCCCCCTGCTCCCGCCGCATATCCCGCTCCGATAGCCACATCATCCTCACCTCAAACCACAAAATCCGGCGGGGCCAGCTCCAGCCGGGTCCAATATCCCCGGCCGTCCATCCCCACCGTGCTCTGGGCCACCCGATACAGCCCGTTCCGGTCCCAGCCGCTGCGCTGCATCCGCACCAGCTCCCCCGGCCAAGCGGAGAAGGCCTCCCCGATCTCCACCTCCAGCCGGATGCGCTCTCCCTTGGCCCGCTCCAGCTGGAACCTGCCCGTATAGCGTATAGTCTGAAAATTGCTCCGCCCCGGCATGGTCATCACCCGCCGGGCCATGCCCCCCTGGGCAGAAAACTCCCCGTCGGTCACCGTCTCCACCTGACCGCTGTACCGGTCCCGCACCAGCACCTGGGACAGCACGCCATACCGCCGGTCCCGATACACCAGCTCCGTCACCGCCGTCCCATCGCCGATCAGCCGTTTCTCTCCCTTCGGCCACCCGGTCAGTACCAGCCGCCCCTCCCGGTCAAACCTGGGGGCCACCCCGCCGTAATACCGGGCAAAGTCGTATACCACCGACCACTCGCTGCTCCCCGTGGCTACAGAAAAGGGGCTCACCGGCGGCAGGTTGGCTCCCGCCGCCGTCTGAATGCCATAGGGCCGCACGTGGTCCCGCAGGATGTCCTCCATCGTCGCTGCGCCATAGTCCTCTCCCAGCGCCTCGTTGTCCAGCAGCAGGGCGGCCATCCCCCGGCCGGAAAGCTCCAACACGCTGCCGCCGCCCGACTGCTCCACCTGGCACTCGTCCACCACCCCGGTGAACACCCGCTCCCCCTCATGCTCGGCCCAAAATCGGGGCCAGTCCCCCGGTCTCGTCCCGCTGCCGGCCTCCCAGGGGCAGCGCATCCAAAAGCTGTCGCAGGGTATCCCGGCGGTATACTCCATCCGCCAGGCCGTGGGCTGGGGCAGCAGCCACTGCCGCCCCGCCGCATCTGTCACATACCCTCTCACCCCACTCTCACCTCGTCTCCCACATGGATCAGGTTGGGGTTTTTGATCTGGGGATTCAGGGCGATGAGCTTGGCCAGGGCCAGGTCATATTTCCTGGCGATGGCCCACAGGCTCTCCCCCTTCACCACCCGGTGATACACCGGCCCGGCGGCGGCAGCGCCGCTCTCCCCGCTCCGGTTCCCCGCCCTCTGGGCTGCGAGGCCGGTATACCAGCTGTCGTCCTCCCAAAAGGCAAAGGAATAGCGCACATAGTCCGGCCTGGGCTCCTGCTCCAGCCGCAGAGAGACGAAATAGGCGTTGGCCGTCTGCCACAGGGGATGGACCAGCAGCCCCGGCCCGTCCTCATAGAACACGTTGGCAAGCTTGCCGAACTGGGCATAGGCATCCGGCCCCACAAATTCCCCCTCCCCCTCCATGATCCGGTTGGTCCGCCCCAGATCCTGCAGGTGAAACAGCCCAAAGGGCGTCTTGTTCACCGCCATCTTCCGCTCATAGTCGATGGAGTACACCCTGGGATTGTGGGGCCAGGTATAGCCCTTATACCGCATAGGCGATAGCGTCATTCTCTCTCCTCCTTGTCAATACAGGGAAAAGCCCCCGTCATACCGGCGGCTGTCCCGCTGAAAGATCCGGTCCAGATTTCGGGCCTGCTCCCGCTCCGCCGCCGGGTCCTGAGCGCTGGAAAAGGCCCCCGTTCGGCCCGTCTCCGGGACCGTCCCGTCCAAAAAAGCCGACGCGTTTCTCCCGCTCCCCGCCTCAAGCTGTCCCCAGCTGAAGGCTCCGGCTTTCCCGGCCTGCCGGCTCTCTCCCCTGGCTCTGGCGGCAAACAGCTCCGCCCGCTCCCCTCGGGCGCTGTCCAAAGCCCGCTCCAGCCGCACGGTCTCCTCCAACAGGGGCAGCGTTCCCTCCGCCGTCTGGGCCTCTTCCGCCGGGAGCAGTTCGCTTTTCGCCGCCTCCCACGGTCCGCCGTCCGACTCCGTCCGGGCCTTCTCCCCCACGCCTGACAGGTCGGCCCCGTCGCCGCGCTCTCCTGCGGCGGCAGAGGTCAGTGCGGCGGCCAGCCGCCTTCTCTGCTCCTCCAATGCGTCCGCCTGGCCGCTCTCCTGCTCCAGATAGTCGATCATGCGCCGCCCTCCTTCAACCTCTGAAACTGCGCCAGGTCAAAGGCGGGATTGCTCCCGCCCTCCCCAGGCTCTTCCGGCCTTCCGCACACGGGGCACCGGGCCTGCTCCGCCCTCACCCGGCAATCGGGACACAGCCGTTCCAACTGCTCCTCCCGGTCCAAAAGCCCGTTGGCCAGACACCACAGATAGTCCCGGTCCTTCATCTCTCTGGCTCTTCTCTCGGTGGGCAGGGCGTGAAACTCTCTCAGCACCCGCCACCGCAGCCGCTCTCCCGGGTCGCTCCGGAGTTTTTTTTTATGTTCTCCAGCTCCTCCTCTGTCACGTTCAGCCCCGGGTCGCTCTCCCGGCGCAGCTGGGACCACCGCCGGGCCAGGCCGCCGATCTCCTCCACGGTCAGCCCGGCCAGAACCGCCCGTCCGTCGGAAAACACCGGCTTATGTTCCTCTTCCTGCTCCAGGGCCCGGGCCAGCAGACAGGCGTTGGAGCACAGGGCCCGCTCCCGGTCCTCCCCCGCCAGTTCCCCCGCCTCCCGGCGGGCCTGCAGCACCTCCAGGGCGGACAGCAGCCGCAGCGCCATCCCATTGCCCAGGCTCACTCGCTCCCGCTGAGCCAAAATGGAACCTTCCACGCTCACACCTCCGTCACGATCCGGCGGGAGGCCACCAGCGTCACCTTCTCCAGCACCATGCTGCCCAGGGCGGCGCTCTCCTGAATGCTGCTCCACTGGCAGTTGGAGTAGATGATCTTCCGGTCCGGCTTGCACACCACCAGAGAAAACCCGCTCAGGCTGTAAAAGTCGATGCCGTCCCGAATGGCCTCGTCGGTGGCATACAACCTCGTCAGCTCCACCACATGTCTGGTCTGCCCCTCGATGGTGGCCACCGGTTCGGCCTCACCAAAGGCCTCCACCGCCGTGCTGCTCTTGCTGGCCTTGGCGGAATAGCTCTGCACCACGGCCACCCTGGTGCCGTCCACCTCCAGGTAAATGTCGCTGCTGGTAGGAAATCCAGTCATACCCGCTTCACGCTCCCCTCTCTCAAACGGTGATGTGGGCCGTCAGCCAGATCTGATTCAGCCCGTGGGCCACAGTAAAGGAGAAGTCCACCAGGCATCGGGCCGGGTCCTGACTGTCCGCCGTCACCGTCACGTTCTCATACCCGGTGATGATCTCCCGGGCCTTCTTGTTCTCCAGCTCCAGCACCACCTGGGCCCGGATGGCCCCCCGGCTCTGGGCCGTGTTTTTGGCCCGCTGGAACTTCGTCCGCAGGGCCCGGCGCAGGGTGGGGATCACGTCGTCCACAATGCGGATGGTGGTCAGATCCCGCCAGGTGGCGTCCGCCGCCTCCCCCGTGGTGGTCCGGGTGGTCACGCCCCGCACCACGCCGACGGTCCCCGCCAAGCTCTCCACCGGGGTCACGCCGCCTAAGATCAGCCGGTCCATCTCCCCGTCGCTGTACCGCCCGCTCGGACCATACAGCCCGGTAAGCACCGCCCCGCCCAGGGGTACGGCGGGGTCGCTCTCCCCGGCGATGGCTCCCGCCACCGCCGCCGCCACGCCCAGGCCGTCCGCAGCCTCTCCGTTCTGATTTACGCCGCCGGGGGCCACCAGCACCACCCGCTCGTGGTTCAGGGTCTTGGCCCGGGCGATCAGCTGATCCACCGTCTCCCCCGCCCCACCGGCGGCCACGGCGATGCGCTCCCGCCGGTTGGCCGAGGCCGTCTCCACGCTCTGCTTCATGGCCTTCTGCACATCCCCGTCCGTGCTGTCACAGATCACCGCCGTGATGTCCTCCAGCCCCTCCAGTGCGGCAAAGCCGTCGGCATAGCCCTCGCCCCCGGCGATGGGCACCGCCGCCACGGCCCCGGCCCCGTTTTTCAGGGCCAGCCGGACAAGCTCCGCCATGGTCCCCTGACCAAAGGCGTTCACCGCCCCGTCATAGCTGGTCACGATCTTCACCTCGTTGGCCGCAGCCTTGGCGTTCACCGCCACCAGCCCCACCTGCTTGCCTGCGCCGCTGCCGCTGACCACCGAGGAGGCGTCATACGCAGAATAGACCCCCGGTCTCTGATGTACCGTCACATTCATTCTTTCAATCCACCTCGCACTTCAAATTCCGAAAATACCGCCGACGGTTCTTCCTCTCCGGTCAGACAGACCACACACACCGCACGCACTGTCCGGCGCAGCAGCCGGGACTTTCCGTCCCGCTCCGTCTCCCCCCAAGCGAGCTCCTTCACTCCCACGTCCGGCGGTCCGCCCCGCACCAGAGCCCGGGCCAGTCGGAACACCGCCCGCTCCAGCTCCGCCCCTTCCGTCTCCTCCGGGGCGTACAGATCCAGCCCCAGGGTCAGCTCCGCTTTCCGGCCATACAGTTCTCTCCACTGGCCGCTGTCCTTGTCAAACCGCTCCCCCAGATAGTCCTGAAAGCCCGCCGGGCCCATCTGACACTTCCGCACGCTCACCACCGCCTTCGGCCCTGCCAGGGCTGTCCGCTCCCGTCCCGACCAGGCGGGTTCCGCCGCAACGCCGTTGGCGCTGAGATAGTCCGCCATATACCCGGGGATACGCTCCAAATCCAATTCACTCCCCCCTCTCCTCGTCCGCAGGCCGCAGCACACCCTGCCAGAACAGGCCCGGCCCGATGCTGTGGGCCGCCTGCGCCACATAGTCCGCTCCATCCCAGCGCACCCGGCCCCCCTCCTCCAGGGGGATCTCCCCCGGGCCCAGATACAAAAACTGATCCTCCCGCCGCAGCCCCAGGGGCGAGGGGACCCGCTGGTCCTCCCGCCGCTCCGCCAGGGGCTGGACAAAGGCCCGGGTCTGTGCGCCCTCCTCCCCGTTTCTGGGGAAAACGGTGACGTTCTGACCATATTGGGCCAAGATCGCCAGCCAGTGCCGGGCCAGCCCGGTCATTTTCCCCACCATCCTTTCAGCCATCAGCCGGGCACCCCCCGGAACGCAAAGCCCGTCTGCCCCAGCCAGGGGGCCATCAGCCGAAGGGCCCGCTGCCGCAGGTCGCTCCCTCGCTCCCCCCGCAGCTGAACGGACAGCTCCCCGGCGGTAAAGCCGCTCACCTGACCGTCCCCCTGGGCCGCCGCCAGACCGTCCACAGCCAGCATGGCCGCCGCCAGCGCAAAGCTCTCGCCGCACTCCTCCGGTGCCACACCCCGGCGCAGCAGATGTTCCAGCTCCGCCCGGGCTCCTTCGATCAGGGGGAGGAGCAGGCCGTCCTGCTCCTCCCCCGCCCCCATGGCCCTGCACAATGCCAGGATGTCCTCGCTCATTTCTTGACCTCCAGCACCCGGCTGGCATCCTTGAATACCTTGGCAAAACCGCTGATGGTGGTCACGGCGGCCCGCTCCAGCTGCCGGTCGATGAGCTTGTCATACTCCACCGTCACGTCGCTGCCCTGCACCATCTCCAGAGCAAAGCGCTTGTCCAGGCCGATGGCCGTGCCCGCAGGCAGGACAGAGGTCCGCAGCAGATTGGCCCCCAGGGGGGTGGTCAGCTTGCCCGTGCCCTGGAAATTCAGACCGGTGAGGGGGTTCTGAAGCTCACTGAGCTTCAGCAGCTTCACCATCACGTCGCCGGACACCAGCAGGGCGTTCATCTCATAGGGGTCGAACTTGGCCCAAAAGTCCACCAGATCGTCATAGGTCAGCTTGCCCTGGGCCGCCGTGGTGAACACGCTGGCAGCGTTGCCGTTTCCGTCCCCGTTTTTCAGCACGTCCACTGCGTCCTCCAGCTGGGCCCGGGCGATGTGGGCGCCGATCTGCCGCAGGGTGACGGAGAACAGATCCAGCTTCTGATAGCGCACCGCCTCATAGCTGGCCACCAGCATTCTGCCCCGCTTGCGCAGCTTCACCAGGTTGGACTGCACCTGAATGGTGGTGGCGGGGATGGCTGCGCCCTCCTCCACATGGCGCAGCTGTTTGCTGTCGCCCCCGGCCTCGGCGGTGATGGAGCGATAGTCCATGCCGTCAAAGCGGGTCACGGCGGCGGTGATGTGGGGCAGGATGTCCCCCTCCTCCATACCCTGCCGCACCGAGCGGGCGATGTACTCCGGGAACAGCACGGCGGAATCGGCGGTGCGGAAAAACTTCTCCACCACGTCGCTGCCCGCACCCTTCACCTTGATGTCAAAGCGCTTCAGCTGCCGCTGAAAGGCGTCCAGCCCCTCCAGGCTGGTGCCCTTATACTGCTCGCTGGGGTCCTGACGCTCCAGCACCTGGCTAAAGCTGCGGCCCGCCTCCTGATACATCCCCTTGTCCAGCTTCAGATTGTCATAAGAAAAAGCCATTCGTTTCCTCTCCTTTCCCGATTACAGACAGATCACGGCGGTGCCGTCATCCTTCACATCCGCCACCAGCACCGTCACGCCGCCGGTCTCCGCCTTCTTCACGCCGCCGTCGCCGTCCCCGGTCAGGGCCGCCCAGCCCACGGTCAGGGTGTCCGCCGTCTTCACGGGGACAAAGCCCTTCACCTGCACTGCGGCCATACCGGCCCTGGGCTCCAGGGCCACGCCGCAAAAGGCGTCGCCTGCGGAACAGGGGCCCACCTGACCGTTGCCCGTCAGCTTCACCACCTGGCCGCCCTTCACGCCGCTGTCGGCCAGGAACGTAGCCACCACACTGCCGATGTCCTCAAACGAGATCTTGCTCATACCTATCTCTCCTCCTCAAAAAATCTCTCGTCTATGTTTCATCCGCCCCACAGGGCGAAAAACGAGACTCAGATCAAAAAGGCCCCGTCCCGGCCCTTCTCCGCTCTTGCATCCTTCTCCGCATACCGCAGCTGGGGGACGATGGGATAGCGCTCCGCCGCCTTCTGTCTCCAGCCGTTCTCCACCTGCTCCAGTTCCTCCGCCGACAGGGGCGCAACCAATCGCTCCAGGGTCTCTTTCTCCAGCCCCAGCCCGGCCAAAAGGCCCAGACGCACCGCCTCTCTCCTGGCCCGCTCCCCGCTCCTCCGGCCAAGCAGAGCCTCCCGCTCCAGCTCCTCCAGCTCCCCGGCACACTCCGGGTGCCCCTGGGCCAGAGCTTTCAGGGTGTGAAAGCGTCCCTCCATGCCCTTCACGATGCCCGCTGCCGGCTGGGCGGGCACCGCTACAAAGGAAAACTCATATGCGTCGCTGGCCCCCATCAGCCGGGTAAAGCACAGCGCCCCGTCATACCGCTCCCCCTTCCTGTGGCCGCACTGGCCGTTTCGCCGGTCCGCCCCGCAGATAGAGCACACGCTGCGCTCCACCGCACAGCCCACGCTCACCTCTTTCTTGATGCCCCCCTCGATCTCTGCGATCAGGTCCCGATTTGTCTCGGTGCGCATCATATAGGCATAGCCCTTCAGCCAGCAATAGCCGTCTCCCGCCTTTGTCCGCTTCTCCGGCTCCTGCACCAGCTCCGTGCGATAGATCCGGGCCGCCTGGCCCTTGGCCGACCACTGGTGGTCAAAAATGCCGCACTTGCCCACAAACAGCCCCGCCAGCTCCTCCAAGGTCTCCGGCTCAAACCGCTCCCCGTCCCGGTCCACCTCGTTGTCGCACAGCCGCACGGAAAAGGCATACACCTCTCCCTCCGTCAGCTCCCGCCGGGCCAGCCGGTTGATCTGCTCCAGCTCTCCCTGCCCCAGCCGGGTCTTCTCCCCGGCCTGAGATGCCTTCGTCACCCGCATCCGTCCGTCTCCCTTCCTTGCAATTCTTTCATTCATTCCGCCTGGTGTCTTCGGCGGATTTCCTCCGCCTGGGCCCGATACAGCTCTGCCTTGGCCTCCTCCACAATGTCCTGCAGATTGATGTCCTCCCAGTCGATCCTCACGCCGCCGCCAAAGCCGTGGAGCCTCACCCACAGCTCACAGATGCGCTCCAGGGCCGGCTCCACGCTGCGGCGGATGGCGGTGATCTCGCTGGTCAGCAGATCGGCCTGCTGGGTACTCATCCGCTCGGTGGACGACCAGGACAGCCCCAGCATAAAGGGCGGGATGCCCGTCCGGGCCACCAGCTGCTCCAGGATCTGCCGCACCGGCACCTGGCTGTCCAGAATGGGGCCGTCCGCCCCGATGACCTTCACATCCACGTCGCCCACGGCCACAAAGTCCCGTACCTGTCCGGCCCGGCCCGCCTGCATGGCCTCCGACCACTCCCCGGCGATCTGCCTGCACCGCTCCTGGGCAAAGGCCCCCTCGTCCTCCCCCGGCTTACACACCACCGCAAAGCGCAGGTTGCCCGCCCGCTCCCAGTTCTGGCCGGTGGCCTGAAAAATTTTCAGCAGGATGCCCGCCAAAAAAGGCATGGACCGCAGCATAGACACCCCGCAGGGGCAGTCCCCCGTGGGCTGCAGCGGGGTAAACAGCAGCAGCTCCTGCCAGGGCAGTTCCTTGGGCTCCCCCGCCTGACGCAGACACAGCTTAAAGTCCAGGGGGTTGTCCCCCCGCTTGGCCTCCACCTGCTCCGGGTCGGCACACAGAACCGCTGCGATGTCCCGCCCGTCCCCGGTGAGGACGATCTCCCCCAGCCCGTGGCCGCAGGTAAACAGGTCGTCCAGATACCGGTCCAAAAAGGCCTGGATGCCCCGCTGGCCCCAGCCGATGTTCACCTTCTGGAAAAATTCCTCCAGCCCTGCCTGGGCCGCCCGGTCCTCCGCCAACACCTTCACGCCGCCGCACAGCCGCACCAGCTTCCAGATGGCCGCATCCAGCAGAGGCACCCCCTCCCGGATGGCCCGGTACAGGGCCACCTCACCGGTCCCCAGAGGGGTATACCGGTCCAGTATGCCGAAGGGATGGCCCTCCCCCTGGCGCACCTGCACCACCGGGGCCGCCCCCCGCCGCTTCTTCCGCTCCCACCACTTCAAAGTGTGTTCCTCCTTTTTGTCTTTGCGTCTTTCGGGACCCCGTCCTCCGCAAAAACTCATCACTCCTACTTCCTAACTCCTAACTTCTCAAAATCTCCCTCTCTCCACGCACCCGGCATACACGCCCCCGCCCTTTCCCTCCGCCACCGTGGCGGCGAAATAGCGGATCTCGTCCATGGCGTGGTCGTTCTCTTTTCTCACCCGGTCCTGTCCATCCCCCTGCTCCTCCCAGCGGTACAGGGCAAACTCCCGGATGGCATCGCCGCACCCCGGGCAGATCACCAGCTTCCCCGCCTTCAAAAGCCGGGCCGTCAGGCGAATGCCGGATAACACCCGGTTGTCCGCCCGGCGCACCCGCCAGCCCCGCCGCCGCAATGTCTCGATAAAGCTGGCCGCCGCCGGGTCCACGATCACCGCCCGGATGTCCCGGCCTCCGGCCAGCTCGGCCAGGGCATCGGCATACTCCTCGTCCGTCTTCTGCCGGTGTCTCTTCCGTGCGTCGTAATAGAATTCCGCCGTGCGGTACCAAATGCCGTTCTTTCTCCCCCACAGGCCCATGGACGTGGGGTTCACCGTGCCATAGTCACAGGAGATATACCACTCCTCCAGCCCCTCCGGGGCCGGGCGCACAAAGCTCTCGTCAAAAAAGTCATACACCAGCCCCTCTGCGGCCACCCACTCCCCCAGCACGAACCGGCGGTAAAAGGTCCCCTGAAACATGGTCCGATACCGCTCCAGCATCTGGGGGGACAGCCCCGGGTTGTCCTCCATGGAAAATGGGATGCGCAGCACACCCTTCTCCTCCGCCTTTAAGATCCACTCCTGATAAAACCAGTGGGCGGGGGACTCCGGGTTACAGGAGAACCAAAGCCTGCTCCCGCTCACCGAGCACCGGGCCGCCGCCTGCTCCACAAAGGACCGGGGCATCAGCGCCGCCTCGTCCAGCAGCGCCCCCGCCAAAGTCAGCCCCTGGATCAGGGCCGCCGACCCCTCGTCCTTGCCGCCGAACAGATAAAACGTGTTCTTTCTCCTGCCCAGCCGCACCTCCAGCAGATTCTGCGACGTCTTCTGCCTGCACCGAAAGCCCATCCCCTCCAGCAGGGGCAGCAGCTCCTCCAGCAGATTCCGCCGCACCGACACGATGGTCCGCCCGCACAGGGCAAACCGCCTGTTCTGAAAACTCTGCATGGCCCAGCAGAAAAAGGACAGCCCCGTACACAGGGTCTTGCCGCTGCGCACCGCCCCGTCGCAGATGATGGCCTGTTTGTCCCGGTCCGGCGAGCCGGGCCGCCACCAGGTCAGCACCCTGCGCTGCTTGGGCGAAAACTCCATTCGTCTCTCACTTCCCCTCTTCCTGGCGCTCCATGGCGCTTAAAAAGCGGTCCACCTGGTCCTCCCCGCTGTGGTCGGCGGCATCCAGCAGCCGCTCCAGCAGCCGGGCCCGGTCGGTGAATTTCAGCTCTACCACGCCGTTGCTCCCCCGCTTGAACTCCGTCAGGGCATCCAGATTCATGCCCTCCACTCCGCCCCACTCCTCCGTGGGGAAACAGGCCAGCTTCACTGCATCCTCCACCCCGGCGTTGGCCAGCTTCCACATTCTTCGGATGATCTGCTCCCGTCCGGGTGTCGTTCCCTTTGCCACCTTATCCCTCCTCACCCCTGCTTCCCAAGCGTAAAAAGTTGCACGTTTCCGTCCTCTTTTCTGAAATTTTTCTTCTTTTTCTTATTTCGACCTTCTTTTTCCGCCCCA
>ENA-UEQE01003017-UEQE01003017.1-human-gut-metagenome-genome-assembly--contig:-NODE-3017-length-11273-cov-4.921579_pt1 | contig 11273 bp, 7 predicted proteins | sample MGYA00242934_ERZ507935 | MGnify/ENA primary metagenome ERZ507935 (study PRJEB26167, sample SAMN06115423) | human gut metagenome | host: Homo sapiens | place: China:Anhui | collected 2015-03-30 | study... | reverse complement strand
AGTGTTGTGCTCTACCAGCTGAGCTAGCGAATCATCCTGTGCGTTACTTCTGTAATGCGGGTGCAAAGGTAGGGGGTTTTATTTTATTATACAAATTTCAAGAGGGGTAAATTTTAGTTTTTTCATGGGGAGCAAACGCAAGAAACAAGATATAAGCACTTTACATCACGTATTACATCATGCATAAACCGGTTACATATCTTCACGAGACGAAGACGAACCACAATCCTAAATCGTTAGGATCACACAACCTAAAGCCACATGATCGCACAGTCCTAACCACAACGCCGCACAACCTCTCCTACCCTCATTTATGATAACGCTAAAGCTCAACTTCCGAGGAATAGCATATCTACCGGCTTCTTGCACAAGAGAATTGAACCGAGTAATCTCCACACGCCAAACTTGGCAATCGGTAGATATCTGATACCTATGATCTTTGTTCATTTGTAAAATAAAAGATATTTACGTAGATTTGTACACCATTATTTTAAGTTAAGGAACCAATTAACACACAAAAAATTATATGGCAGACGATAAGAAGATTATTTTCTCGATGGTAGGCGTGAACAAGATCTTTCCGCCTCAAAAACAGGTTTTAAAGAATATATATCTGTCCTTTTTCTATGGGGCGAAGATCGGAATCATCGGATTGAATGGTTCCGGTAAATCTACGTTGCTGAAGATTATCGCCGGTATCGATAAGGATTATCAGGGAGAGGTGGTCTTCTCCCCCGGGTATTCCGTAGGGTATCTGGAGCAGGACCCTAAGTTGGAGCCGGGCAAGACCGTGAAGGAGATTGTGCAGGAAGGCGTGCAGGAGATCGTGGACACCTTGAAAGAATATGAGGAGGTGAACGAGCGATTCGGCGATCCGGAGGTGCTGGAAGATCCGGATAAGATGGATGCCTTGATCAACCGTCAGGCGGAGTTGCAGGACAAGATCGACGCTACGGACGCATGGAACCTCGACAGCCGTCTGGAACGTGCCATGGACGCTTTGCGTTGTCCGCCGGAGGATCAGGTGGTGGATACGTTGTCCGGAGGCGAGCGTCGCCGGGTGGCCCTTTGCCGATTGCTGCTCCAGCAGCCGGACGTATTGCTGTTGGATGAGCCGACCAACCACTTGGACGCCGAGTCGATCGACTGGTTGGAGCAACATCTGCAACAATATGCCGGTACCGTTATCTGCATCACGCACGACCGTTACTTCCTAGACCACGTGGCCGGATGGATCCTTGAGCTGGATCGTGGCGAGGGTATCCCTTGGAAGGGTAATTACTCCTCTTGGCTAGACCAGAAAACGAAGCGTATGGCTCAAGAAGAGAAGCAAGTCAGCAAGCGCCGTAAGACCTTGGAGCGTGAGCTGGAATGGATCAATATGGCGCCGAAGGCCCGTCACGCCAAGGGTAAGGCACGTCTGAACTCGTACGAGGCCCTCTTGAACGAGGACCAGAAGGAGCGTGAGGCTAAGCTGGAGATCTTCATCCCGAACGGCCCTCGCTTGGGCAATAAGGTGATCGAGGCACAGCATGTGGCGAAGGCGTTCGGCGATAAGCTGCTGTTCGATGATTTGAACTTCATGCTTCCCCCGAACGGTATCGTGGGAGTCATCGGGCCAAACGGTGCCGGTAAGACTACCTTATTTAAGATGATCATGGGCATGGAAAGCATCGACAAGGGGACCTTCGAGGTGGGCGAGACCGTACAAGTAGGTTACGCCGACCAGACCCATAAGGATATAGACCCGAAAAAGACCGTTTACCAAGTCGTATCCGGCGGACAAGAATTCATCCGTATGGGCGGCAAGGAGGTGAACGCACGCGCTTACCTGTCTAAATTCAATTTCGCGGGAGCGGATCAAGAGAAGCTATGCGGCGTACTCTCCGGAGGAGAGCGTAACCGCCTGCATCTGGCGCTGACGCTGAAAGCGGACGCGAACGTATTGCTGCTCGACGAGCCGACCAACGATATCGACGTGAACACGCTACGTGCCTTGGAGGAGGGGCTGGAGAACTTCGCCGGTTGCGCCGTCGTCGTCTCTCACGACCGTTGGTTCTTGGACCGTATCTGTACCCATATCCTGTCGTTCGAGGGCGATTCCAACGTGGTCTTCTACGAAGGGACCTATTCCGAATACGAGGAATACAAACGTAAGACCTTGGGCGACGCCGAGCCGAAACGGGTACGCTATCGCAAACTAATCGTTGATTAATCATACTATAAATAGAGTTTAATGCCATGAAAAAAAGAATGCTATCTTTGGCTGTATTAGCCGCTTCCCTCTTCTGTTTCTCCGATGGGGCGAACGCACAGAAGACCGAGAAACTGTTCAACGGGAAAGACCTGTCTAACTGGAATTTCGTAGTCGACAAAAACTCCGTCCCCGCCGATCAGGTCTATTCCGTACGCGACGGTAAGATCTTCATCACCGGCCAGCCTTTCGGCTATATGTACACCAAGGAGAAATACAGCGACTATAAATTGCACGTGGAATGGCGTTGGCCGAATGGGGATTCCAACGCGAACAGCGGCATCTTCCTGCATATCGCAGACCTAAAGAACCCCTTCCCGAACGGGATCGAGTGTAATCTGCAAGCCGGGAGGGCCGGATTGTTCGTACTGCTGGGAGGCTCCGACCTTGTCGAGTACCAGCAACGCCCGGGAGAGGAACGTCCCTTCTTCCCTGTCGTAAAGAACGTGAACCCGTCTAGCGAGAAGCCCGCCGGAGAGTGGAACGAGGCGAACATCTTCGTGAAAGACGGCGTCATCACCGTTTACATCAACGGCGTATACCAGAACACCGGAACCAACAAGGTGAAGGAAGGCCATATCGGGCTACAGAGCGAGGGTAAGGAGGTTGAGTTCAGAAACGTAACCCTCACCAAGTGGTAAGCGGAGCCGTTTCCGGCGCATCTGTAATAATTAAACGGAATCTTTTAAATAGTATTAAAATAATATAGTACATTCGCGAGGATTCCTTTTCAATGAGGAACATATCATTGCAATAACCAATTTAAGAGGTAATGAAAAGAGACAACATCATTTTTGACATTATCGAGAAGGAGCACCAACGCCAATTGAAAGGCATTGAGTTGATCGCTTCCGAGAACTTTGTCAGCGACCAGGTCATGCAGGCCATGGCAAGCTGTCTGACCAACAAATACGCCGAGGGATATCCCGGCCAGCGCTAGTATGGGGGTTGCGAGGTAGTAGACCAAAGTGAGACGATCGCTATCGAACGGTTGAAAAAGCTATTCAACGCCGAATGGGCCAACGTGCAGCCTCACTCCGGGGCGCAGGCCAACGCAGCCGTATTTTTCGCCGTATTGAATCCGGGCGACACGTTCCTCGGGTTGAACCTGTCGCATGGCGGACACCTGTCCCACGGTTCACCAGTAAATAGCTCCGGCGTTCTCTATCACGCTACCGAATATAATGTAAAGGAAGATACCGGACGGGTGGACTACGACCAAATGGAGGAAGTAGCCCTTCGTGAGAAACCGAAATTGATCGTTGGCGGTGGTTCCGCTTATTCCCGTGACTGGGATTACAAACGTATGCGTGAGATAGCCGACAAGGTAGGCGCCTTATTGATGATCGATATGGCTCACCCGGCAGGCCTGATCGCCGCCGGTTTACTGAACAACCCGCTGGAGTACGCTCACATCGTAACGTCTACGACGCATAAGACCCTGCGGGGTCCTCGTGGCGGTATCATCCTGCTGGGTAAGGATTTCGAGAATCCTTGGGGCAAGAAGACACCGAAAGGCGAGATCAAGAAGATGTCTCAGTTGTTGGACTCCGCCGTATTCCCGGGTATCCAAGGCGGTCCGCTGGAGCATGTGATCGCAGCCAAGGCCGTAGCCTTCGGAGAGGCTTTGGAGCCGGAATACAAGACGTACCAAGCACAGGTGAAAGCGAACGCCGCCGCTATGGCCAAGGCCTTCACGGACAAAGGGTACAAGATCATCTCCGGCGGTACGGACAACCACAGCATGCTGATCGACCTGCGCACGAAGTTCCCCGACCTGACCGGTAAGGTGGCCGAGAAAGCCTTGGTAGCCGCCGACATCACGGTGAACAAGAACATGGTTCCGTTCGACAGCCGCTCGGCCTTCCAGACCTCCGGTATCCGTGTGGGTACGCCCGCTATCACGACCCGTGGCGCTAAAGAGCCGCTTATGGGCGAGATCGTGGAACTGATCGACACCGTATTGGCCGCTCCCGAATGCGATAAGACTATCGGCGCCGTTCGTGAGAAGGTGAACGGTATCATGAAGGAATATCCTATCTTCGCATGGTAAATAGGAAATTGAGAATTGAGAATTGAAAAGGATGCCAAACGGCATCTTATCTTCAACTCTCAATTCTCTTTTTAAACTCTCAAAAACATCTAAACAATATTCAATTTTCAACTTTCAATTTTTAATTCTATGAAAAAGCTCCTTGCTACAATCTGCGCCGGCGCTGTCTTGGGCCTGATGGCCTCGTGTGATGATGCTCCCGGTAAAGCGAAAGCTTACAACCAAGGTATCAACATCATCCCGACACCGGTCAGCCTTACGCAGAACGAGGGAAACTTCAAGCTAAACAAAAACACGAAGATCTACGCTTCCACCCCGGAGGCGAAAACCGTAGCCGAGTTCTTCGCGGCTAAAATGAACACGGCGACAGGCTACCAGATAGCTACCGCCGACAAAGAGACCTCCGACGGTATCTCGTTGGTTATCGACGGCTCTCTGGACGTAAACGACGAGGGATACACGTTAGACGTAGCCGACAGCGGCGTCCGTATCAAGGCCAAGACCCCTCAAGGTCTTTTCTACGGTATGCAATCGTTCTTGCAATTGCTGCCCGCCGAGATCGAGAGTCCTTCCGCCGTGAAAGGTATCGCATGGACCGCTCCGGCCGTATCTATCAAGGACGAGCCTCGTTTCGGTTACCGTGGTATCATGCTAGACCCCTGCCGCCATTTCATCCCGGTAGAGAATATCAAGAAGCAGCTGGATGTATTGGCCTTGTTCAAGATCAACCGCATGCATTGGCACCTGACCGACGACCAAGGATGGCGTATCGAGATCAAGAAGTATCCGAAACTGACCGAGATCGGCTCTAAGCGCATCGATGGCGAGGGTACCGAGTACGGAGGCTTCTATACCCAAGAGGAGGTGAAGGATATCGTTAAATACGCGGCGGATCGTTTCATCACGATCGTTCCCGAGATAGAGCTTCCGGGACACGAGATGGCCGCTATCGCCGCCTATCCGGAGCTGTCTTGCGAGGGTAAGCAGGGTACTCCCCGTATCATCTGGGGCGTGGAAGACATCGTATTATGCGCCGGCAAGGAAGAGCCCTTCCAGTTCTTCGAGGACGTGATCGCCGAGGTAGCTCCCCTATTCCCGGGCGAGTATTTCCATATCGGAGGCGATGAGTGCCCGAAGACGAGCTGGGAGAAATGCCCGCTTTGTCAGGCCCGTATCCGTAAGGAAGGCTTGAAAGGCGACAAGGAGCATACGGCCGAGGAGAAATTGCAGAGCTATTTCGTACAACGCATGGAGAAGGTCGTAAACAAGCACGGCAAGAAGATGATCGGATGGGACGAGATCCTCGAGGGAGGTCTGGCTCCATCGGCCACGGTAATGTCTTGGCGAGGTGAGGAAGGCGGTATCGCCGCCGCTAGCATGAACCACGACGTGATCATGACCCCGGGAAGCGAGGGTATGTATATCGACCAGTTCCAAGGCGACTACAAGATCAACCCGGTATCTATCGGAGGATTCACCACGGCGGAGCGGGTCTATAAATACAACCCCGTCCCCGACACGCTGGCAGCGGCCGGTAAAGGACATTTCATCAAGGGCGTGCAATGCAACGTATGGAGTGAGTACCTTTATAACACGGACATCATGGAGTACCGTATCTATCCTCGTATCCTAGCCCTCTCCGAGATCGCTTGGAGCCCGCTGGACCGGAAGGATTACAAGGACTTCGAACGCCGTCTGGACAACGCTCAGGTTCGCCTAGACGGACACGATATCAACTACTACATCCCGCAGCCCGAGCAACCGAACGGTTCTTGCAACTTCGTGGCTTTCACGGACAAGGCTACCATGACATTCACCACGAACCGTCCGATGAAGATGGTCTACACGCTGGATGGCACCGAGCCTACCCCGGAATCTACCGTATATACGGCTCCTTTCGACATCACAGAGACTACGACCGTGAAGATCGCTTCCGTGTTGCCTTCCGGCAAGATGGGTAAGCCTCGCACGATCCTCGTGGAGAAACAAACGCTGGCTCCCGCCAAGGAGGTAGCCAAGACGACCCCGGGCCTCGACATGGAGGTATTCGATGGCATGTACCTAAGCGTAAATAATCTGGAGGCCGCTCAGAAGACCGGTAAGAAACAGGTCATCAAGACGACCCGTGAACTGACCAACCAAGTGCCCGCCCCCGAATCCATGCGAGGCGTGAAGCAATACGCCGCTATCGCTACCGGCTACGTGAACATCCCGGAGGATGGCGTTTATTACATCTCTTCGGATTTAGAGGAGGTATGGATCGACGGCAAGTTGATGGTCAATAACGGTGGCGAGGTAAAACGCTTCTCCCGTCATGACACCTCCGCGGCCTTGGCAAAAGGCTTGCACGAGATCAAGCTGGTATTCCTTGGACACATCATCGGAGGTTGGCCTTCCAACTGGAACGACGGTAGCGTACAACTCCGTAAATCGGATGCCGAGAAATTCACGCCGATCACGGCTGAGATGCTAAGTCATTAAGATCATTTCCGAAGGGGGGAAGCGAGCGATCCTCCCCCCGATATAAACCGTAGGGGCGGGATTCATCCGCCCTCCCACGCATACACGGGAGGGCGGACAGATCCCGCCCCTACTGCATTCTTCTGGCGAATATAATTGTGTTTAATAGCGAACACTACTGTGTTCAACCATGAATACTATTGTGTTCAACCGCAAACACTACTGTTTTTTTACCCTCAACTCATACAAGTCGTGGCGACGGTCCCGAAGGTTACGCACGCTACCATACGTATGCAACTCGTTGAGCAAATCAAGGTCCACGTCCGATACAAGGATCATCTCCGTATTCGGGGTTGCCTCCGCACGCTTGCCATCGGTAGGGAAAGCGAAATCGCAAGGCGTGAACACACCCGACTGGGCGTACTGTATATCCATATTATGCACACGAGGCAGGTTGCCCACGCTGCCCGCTATCACCACGAAGCACTCGTTCTCGATCGCCCGGGCTTGGGCACATACACGAACCCGAGAGTAACCGTTCTGCGTATCCGTAAGGAAAGGCACGAAGAGGATCTGCATCCCTTGGTCGGCCATGATACGGGAAAGCTCCGGGAATTCCACGTCATAACAGATCAGCACGCCGATCCGGGCGCAATCCGTATCAAACGTCTTCACCATCTTCCCACCCGAGAGTCCCCAGCTCTTCTGCTCGTCCGGGGTGACATGTACCTTCTCGTACATCTCGTAGGAGCCGTCACGACGGATCAGGTATCCCACGTTATATAGCGCCCCGTCCTCCTTCAGCAAAGGCATGCTACCGGTGATGATATTGATATTGTAACTGATGGCGAGGTTCACGAATCGCTCACGGATCTCCTCGGTGTACTGTGCCAGCCCACGGATGCTCTGCGCCTCGCCCAGATGGTTGAACTTGGCCATCAGCGGAGCGTTGAAATACTCGGGGAAAAGGACGAAGTCGCTCTTGTAATCGGACACGGCGTCGACGAAGAACTCCACCTGCTCGAACACGTCGTCCAGTGTCTTATAAGGCCGCATCTGCCATTGTACCAGACCGACACGCACGGTTGTCTTCTTATCCACGTAATCCGTCGTAGGCGGCTGGTAATAGATATTATCCCATTGCAGCAGGGTAGCGCAATGCTTCGACTCCTCGTCGTTCGGCAAGTAGTTCATCATCACTTTCCGCACGTGGAAATCGTTGGAGAGCTGGAAGGTGAGCACCGGGTCGTAGATCTGACGTGAGCGCACCTTCTCGATGTATTCCTTCGGACGCATATGATCGGCGTATTTATAATAGTTCGGGATACGTCCGCCGAACATGATCGCCTTCAGGTTCAACTTCTCGCACAGCTCCTTCCGGTACTCGTACATACGGCGGGCCAGCCGGAGGCCCCGGTAGTCCGGATGGATGAACACCTCTATACCATATAATATATTCCCGTTCGGATTATGCGTGCTGAACGTCTCGTTGCCCGTTACCTTGGCGTAGGTATGATCCCCTTTCACCATGTCATAATCCACGATGATGGAGAGGGCGCATCCTACGATCCGGTCATCCACCAGCGTCACGACCTGTCCCTCGGGAAATATCCGTATCAACGTCTCGATCTGCTTGCGGGTCCAGAAAACATCCTTGTCGGCGTATACCCTCTTGAAAGATTGCGACAACTGCGTATAGTCCTCAAGCTGCAAACTCCGGAGCTCTACCTTGTTTATCTTATGCATTGGTTCCATAACACATTTTTTTGTTAAAGTCGCCGCGAAGTTAGGATAAATACAGATAAAGTGTACCGGCCCTCCTGCCCTATCTGACCTACTCCATGTATAATTTCAAGATCGTCACTGAATTAGGCGGGAAATTATAGATAAACGGGCCGCTCATCGGGAATACGATAGGCTCGGTGACAGGCGTTACGGCCCCCGGGTTCTCAAACGTATTACGAGCCTCCGGCTCCCCTCTCAATTGGATCAGCTCCGCCTCGTTACGGATATTCACTCCCTCGATACGCAAAGAGGTCTTCTCCTCGTGGCGGGTCGTATTCACGACCTTCAAGTAAATCACCCGGTTCTCCTTGTCGAGGGTAGCCACGGATACCAACGACGGGATCGGACGCATATCCACCTCATGCAGCAATACGCCGTCCACATAGCAACGGACGCGCTCGTACTCGCACGTCATGCGAACCGTATACCACCGGTTACTCTCAAAAGGGAACCGCACGGGAGAGACCAAGCTATCCTTCACGCCACCTACCTGATGGTACAGCTCGCTCGTTCCCGCCCCGATCGTCAGGGCGATATAATCCGCCTGCTCGCCCGTCCACCCGTTGTCGCGGAGGCGAAGCTGTATCTGCCCGCTACCTTTCGTACGCCGGACGGTAGCCGTATATTCATAGGCGTAGCTCGTAGAGTCGCCGAACAATACCTGGTTCCACCGGTTGGCCTCCGGCACCAACGTACCAGCCTCCGGGACCTTCCATCCCCCGCTCATCACGGATATATCCGATACGGGCACGCCGTCGATCCGCACGTCCTTGAACTCATAGCTATTATCAAACATCTCCACGCCCGCCCGGCCCGTACGTACCTGTGGCTTCTCGTAGGTATCCACGATCGTCTTCAGCACCTCATCCCCCCGATGGCGGGTAAACATCTTTAATAAATGGTAGGAAGGAGAGACCACCGCCTGATGGGTGTTGAAAGAGATCAACGGATGGCGCTGGTTCTCGAACCCGGCGTTGCCCAATACCGGGGCATACGCCAAGCGGCGTACCATATCCGGGTTCTCCTCCGCCCCGACCAAGAAACAGGCCTCGGCCACCGCCGCCCGGAGCGTACCGGCCAAGGGCCGCTCCGTCGTCCCAAACTCCCCGATAAACACCGCCGGCGAACGTCGGGAATACCGGTCGCTATTAAACCTGCTGGCGTTCGAGAGGAAGAAATGCTCCCCGGCGTAATAATGGGAATCCACCCACTCGCTACGGCCTCGCTTCGTGAGGGGCGAACTGCTGATAACGGTAATCTCCGGATAGGCCTCCTTGATCGCCTTGCGGAAAAGCTCAAAGCGCCTGAAATACTCCCCGCCATAGTTCTCGCTGCCGATCTCGACATACTTCAAGTTGAAAGGTTCCGGATGCCCGTTCCTCGCACGCAGGGCGCCCGGCAGGGAATCCGCCGGGGCGTTCGCGTAGGCGATAGCGTCCAAGGCATCTCCCGTGAGCTTATCCATCGCCGTGATATCCTCGTAGCGGGGCCGGCGGCTTTGGCTCGTGATCCCGCTATTAATAACGTAGATAGGCTCCGCCCCCATATCCTCGCACATTTGCAAGTACTCGTGGTAGCCCATGCCGTTCGTCGTACCATAGGCCCATACGTTCCAGAAATGCTTACGCTCCGAGATATCGCCCAGCGTCTCCCTCCAGATAGGGTACGTACCCGCCGTATACCCCTCCACGAAACTGCCTCCGGGGAAACGGATAAAACGAGGGGCCAAGGAATCGACCAGCGCCGCCAAGTCCGGTCTCAGCCCGTTCTTCCGTCCCTTCCACGTATCCTCCGGGAAGAGGGATACCACATCCAGCCAAAACACGGCGGAGGTATCGGCCGTGATCGTCAAGACCGCGTTCGGCGCGTCCTCCGTAGCCGTAAACGTATGCCTGTATCGTTTCCACTCGTATAGCGGCGCTACCTGAAACACATCGCTCAAGACCGTATTAGCCATCGAGTCCTCCAAGGCCACCCGGATGGTACGGGGCACCATATTCGCCCCCTTGGCGAAAAACGATAGATCGTATCGTTCCCCTTTCCGGATCGGTATCCCCCGGTATCCCTCGGCTATCACGCCTCCGCGCCCCGACTCCCCGGAAGTCGATACGGCCACGAGCAACGACCGCCGGTTCTTATCATTCACCAGCTCCTTCATATCCGGGTATATCTGTGTATTAGGGACGATCCGCCTCCATCCCGGTACGGAATCTCCCCGCATGAAAGGGATCGTCCATCCATTCGGGGTAATCAAGACGTTCCGGGCGGCGTCGTAAGGGCAGTTCAAGGGTGGCACGCCATCCTCGAAGCTCCGGTTCTGGATCAGCTCGGCGTACAGCCCCCCATCGATCCCGTGGTTGATCTCCTCAATGGTCAAACCATACAGATCCGGGTTCACGGGAACCGTCAGGCCATCCGCCTCCACGGTTATCGTAGAGATCACCGGCATCTCCGGCTGGCAAGAGGACAAGCCCATCCCGACAATAGCGCCAACCAATAAATGAATAACATCAAAATCTATATATTTCCTCCAACGCATCTTCGAATACTCATCTCATTTATGTGCGTACAAACTTAATCAAAAAATCGCAGTTTCCCCTATTTTCAAAGTCTGAACTGTTTTTTCAAAAAAACAATTGAAAAACATAGATTTTTCCAATTTAATATCCTAAATTTGCATAATAGATAAAACAAAAGACGACAATATTATACGACTCTATG
>ENA-UEQE01003009-UEQE01003009.1-human-gut-metagenome-genome-assembly--contig:-NODE-3009-length-11300-cov-20.214559_pt1 | contig 11300 bp, 10 predicted proteins | sample MGYA00242934_ERZ507935 | MGnify/ENA primary metagenome ERZ507935 (study PRJEB26167, sample SAMN06115423) | human gut metagenome | host: Homo sapiens | place: China:Anhui | collected 2015-03-30... | reverse complement strand
TAAACGCACTTGTGGGCGAAAAGATAGCCGCAGTGAGCGACAAGCCGCAGACAACAAGAACAAAGATAACAGGTGTTCTCACAAAGGGGGAAACGCAGTTCGTTTTCATGGACACACCTGGTATGCACAAGGCTAAAAACAAGCTTTCCGAGCATATGCTCAACGCTGTGAACGAGTCTGTTGCAGGGGTTGACCTTATTATCCTTATGGCTGACTGCACAAAGAAAATATCCGAAAACGAGCGTGAGCTTGTAAAGGGCTTCAAGACAGGCAAGACTAAGGTGATACTTGTGCTGAACAAGATAGATCTTCTTGAAAACAAAGAGGATCTTATCGCAGTGATAGCAGAGTATTCAAAGCTTTTTGATTTTATAGATATCGTACCAGTGAGCGTTCTTGAAAAGGACGGCCTTGATATTATTATGGAAGATCTTGAAAAGAATGCTGTGGAGGGTCCGCACTACTTCCCTGATGATAAATTCACAGACCAGCCTGAAAAGGTCATAATGGCTGAGATAATAAGAGAAAAAGCACTCAATAACCTTAATGACGAAGTTCCTCACGGCATAGCTGTGACTATCGAACATCTTAACGAGCGTGAAAATAGAAATGGTGAAGCTATACTTGACGTTACCGCTACTATTTACTGCGAGAGAGAGTCGCACAAGGGTATTCTTATTGGAAAAGGCGGCTCTATGCTTAGAAAGATAGGTCAGGAAGCAAGAGCTGACCTTGAAGATTTCTTCCAGATAAAAGTAAATCTCCAGTGCTGGGTTAAGGTAAAAGAGGGCTGGAGAAACCGTGAGGGCATGATAAAGAATTTCGGTTTGGAATAAAGGCAACATATTTTTCCGCTTATAATGACCGCCAAAAAAGCTGATAATATCAGTAAGGCGGTGAATATCATGACTTTATGGGACAAGTTCTTTGAAAGCGGCAGGATAGAGGATTATCTCACATATGCCGCACACAGAAAAGAGGATACTGACAATGCTGACCTTTATGGGACTGATACTGAGGGAAAATGACAGGGGCGAAACAAGCAAATCCGTCACTGTCCTCACAGCAGAGCGTGGAGTCATAGATATATTTGTTCGTGGTGGCAGGAAAAGCACGAAAAATGCGTCATCAACGCAGCTTTTTGCATACTCTAAGCTGTGCGTTGAGGAAAAGAAGAACGCTAAAGACCAATCAATGTTTTTTCTCAACAGCAGTGAATCAGAGAAGCTTTTTTACAACATCAGGCTAGACCCTAAAAAAACGGCTCTTGCCTCTTACTTTTCTGAGCTTCTCATGTATATACGAACAGAGGAAAGCGGCTGTGACGAGATAATGCGGCTGACGCTGAACACACTTTATTTTCTCGATAAAGGCGACAGGGATAACGAACTTCTCAAATCTATATTTGAGTTTCGTCTGCTGTGCGAAGCAGGATCAAGACTTCGCGCGCCGTTTGTTCCGTCGTACTATCTTGAATGCCGATTATTATCGTCATCTGATTAGCGAAAATACAAAGAACTGGGATTTAGACCGTGTGGCTTTCATGGATGTGGTCATTATGCAGATCGCTTTGGCTGAAATCCTGAGTTTTCCCAATATCCCGGTCAGCGTTTCACTGAATGAGTACGTGGAAATAGCCAAACTGTACAGCACTCCGAAAAGCGGTGGCTTTATTAACGGTACTTTGGATGGAATCGTTAATTCATTAAAAAAAGAGAATAAGCTAACAAAAAATTAATATCTTTGTTTGTTATTGAAGAATAACGGTATTATAAACTAAAAAACATAGAAAGTATGAACTTATTATTTGTATTTCTGCAGGCAGGGGGTGGAGGAGATTACTCTTTCCTTATTATGATGGTAGCCATTTTCGCTATTATGTACTTCTTCATGATTCGTCCTCAGAATAAAAAACAGAAAGAAATTGCTAATTTCCGCAAGAACCTGGAAGTGGGTCAGGAAGTGATCACTGCAGGTGGTATATACGGAAAGATAAAAGAAATAGAAGATAATACGGTTGTTTTGGAAATAGCGTCAGGCGTTAAGATTAAAATTGATAGAAATTCTATCTTCGCTAATGCTGCATCCAATCAACAACAGGCAAAGTAAATGACATAACAACATGTTCGACAAAAGGAACATACGTATTTACTATTTAAAGACTTTAGAGAGAATCAGAAGCTTCCTGCTTAGCCGTAATAGCAGGGAGTTCCTGATTTTCTTGTTTTTTGTATTTGTATCTTTCTGCTTTTGGTTGCTTCAGGTGTTAAATGATGATTATGAAACGGAATTCTCCGTTCCGTTACGGTTGAAGAATGTACCTAGTGATGTGGTGCTGACCTCCGAACTTCCTGACGAACTGCGTATTGGCGTGAAAGACAGGGGAACTGTATTGGCTAACTATATGCTGGGACAGACATTCTATCCCATTGTTGTGGACTTTAAGGACTATGAGGATAAAGGAAGTCGTGTCCGGATTCCGGTTTCAGCTTTAATGAAAAAGATTTCGGTCCAGTTGAATCAGACAACCAAATTGCTGACCATACGGCCGGATACTGTGGAGTTTATTTATACAAAAGGGAAGGCAAAGAAGGTGCCCGTGAAATTGCAAGGCAAGGTGGCTTTGGACCGTCAGTATTATATCTCGGATATCATTTACTCGCCGGATTCAGTGATGGTTTATGCTCCTCAAGAGATTTTGGATACCATCACGGCTGCTTATACACAGGCATTGAACTTTGAAGATGTGGCAGACACCGTTCGTCGCAGGGTGAATCTGGCCGATGTACGTGGAGCGAAATTCATTCCCTCTTTTGATGATGTGACTTTATTGGTAGATATTTACGCTGAAAAAAGTGTGGAGGTGCCTATACGTGGCATCAATTTTCCGCCCGATAAAGTACTTCGCACTTTTCCCTCCAAGGTTCAGGTGACTTTTCAGGTAGGTCTGAGTCATTTCAAGTCCATCACTTCCGAGGATTTCTTTATCGGGGTGACTTATGAGTCTTTGTTGAACAATAAGGGGGAGAAGTGTCCGGTCAATCTCAAATCCATCCCCCGATATGTGAACCACGTCCGTTTGAATCCCAAGGAGGTGGATTATTTGATAGAACAACGAATTAAATTCAATGATTAAGATAGCGGTTACCGGTGGCATCGGCAGTGGAAAATCATACATTTCCCATTTGCTGGAGGATATGCATATCCCAGTGTATAATGCGGATAATGAAGCGAAGCGCCTTACTGTTTCCGATGCCGGAATTCGTGGGGAACTGATTGCTTTGTTAGGTGAGGAGGTTTATAAGGATGGTCTGTTAAACAAGCCGTTGCTGGCTTCCTATCTGTTTTCCAATCCGGCGCATGTGCTCCAAATCAATTCCATTATCCATCCCCGGGTACGGAAAGATTTTACCGTATGGGTGGAACGTCAGGAAAAGTGTGAGATAGTGGGTATGGAATCAGCTATTTTGTATGAGGCCGGTTTTCAGGATACGGTAGATGCGGTAATAATGGTCTATGCACCTGTAGAACTGCGTATACAGCGTGCCATGTATCGTGATGGAGCCAGCGAGGAACAAGTCCGGGCACGTATTGCTGCCCAGATGGATGATGAAGAAAAGCGTCGGCGGGCCGATTTCACGGTGGTGAATGACGGGGTGCAATTGCTCATACCCCAGTTGAACAGAATAGTAGAACAATTAAAAACCGAAAAATTCATACTATAAATTTGGGAGTTTCATTGGTGAATTGTACTTTTGCTTCCTCAAACCATAAATATAAAATAGAATAGTATGTTAAAGACCATTTTATCAATCGCGGGCAAACCGGGATTATATAAATTGATTTCTCAAGGAAAGAACATGTTGATTGTAGAAACAGTTGACGCGGCTAAGAAAAGAGTTCCTGCTTATGCTCATGACAAAGTTATCTCATTGGCGGATATTGCTATGTACACAGATGCAGAAGAAGTGCCTTTGAGCGAAGTGCTGGAAGCGGTAAAGAAGAAAGAGAATGGAGCGGTTGCTTCTATCAATTATAAAAAAGCATCAGCCGATGAGTTGCATGCTTATTTTGCAGAAGTTTTGCCAAATTATGATCGTGACCGTGTCCATAACGGAGATATCAAGAAACTGATTTCATGGTACAATATTTTGGTAAACAATGGTATTACTGAATTTGTAGAAGCTCCGGCAGATTCTGCTGACAAAGTGGAAGCTGCTGCTGAATAATTGAAATAAAGCGAAGGGGAAAGGCCTGTCAAGTAGATTGTAAACTGCTTGACGGGCTTTTTGTTTACCGGCATTATTGGTAAAAAAAGTATGTGTACTTCATCGGTGAAGTAACACCACTTACTTCGCCGATGAAGTACACATACTTTGTCTATGAACATATATTACCTTTTTCAGTGGGATACGGTCGTTTATAATGCCCTGTAGAGAATATCCTAAAAAATCCTTCAGATCTTTCAGCCCCTCCGCAAACACCCTGCCCGTCGGCGTTTCGGCTGAAGAATTGAGGTTATGGAATCCTTCAGCCAAGTGGAAATGTTTCAGCCGGTTTTATTTTCGGAGGAGTGGTTGTTCTGAAGGATATTTTCCGGCTGAAACATTTCGTGAGGTATATCCTTCAGCCGGAATGCCGACGGGCAGGGTGTTTGCGGAGGGGCTGAAAGATCTGAAGGAAAAATAAGGCGTTTCGGCATGTAGATACCGTTATGGAAAAAAACAACAGGTCAAATTTTAAAAAGCTCTTGTTCTTTCAATGAAAACGTCTTGTTCTTTTTTTTAAAGACCTTGTTCTTTTCAGAAAAGAACAGGACGTTTGAAAGGTTAGTAACCTGCATGTCGGAAGGTTAGTAACGTGTGGGGCGACACGTTACTAATGTGTGGGTTGTAAGATTAGTAATGTTACAGGTGAAAGATTATATATCTTACAAGTGATACATATCATACAGGTATGAAGTTTCAGTATATGTTTGATAATAAAACAGTAGGTTATCTTTTTTTACGATTATCCAGTTCAATGAACTCTTTTCGGATGAATAAGTTTCTTATGTTTTTCAATATGGCAGATTTTTCAACTTCGATAGTCTCGGTGTCACAGCCTTTCAACCCTTTGTAACATTTTACTTTCATATAGGTATCGTTTTGATCGATATTTCCTTTTCAGATCACCGGAGTGTTTCAATTCGTTCTGCTGTTGGTCAGCGCAAGGTTCACCACCTGCTCCTCTCCGCCACGCAGCTCGGTCAGTCCGTCAGGGATGGCATAGGTGATTATTTGACCGCTCACGGTGATTTCTATCCACGGGGTGTCGCTGACGACGGGCTGAGGGAAGAGGATGGCGCGGAAGCGGTTGCCGTCACCGTCAGTGGATTTCAGAGGGGTGAAGTCGGAGAGTGTCCTGTGGGTAGTCACCTTGCCGTCATAGCCTATAGTACCCGTGGAACGCATATTCTTTATCACGATCGTGGCGTTATTCACATCCTCCTGCGTCAACGTGCCGGGCGTGGCGGAAAGGCTGAGGCTGACCGTGAGGCGGTACATTACGTGGCGGAAGTCGAGGGGAACGGCACCGTCGCTTTCCACACGGTGGAGGGAGGAGGCATGAAGCAGGTCGGTGGCGGCGTATTGCTCCTCGGTGCTCTGGTCGGTGGGCAGGGTGAGTTCTTGGATTGTTTCCATGTAGGTGCGTGCCGGGAAAAAGGCAAAGAAATTGAGCTCGGCGCTGTTGCCGAATCCTTCCCACGTCAGGTTGTCGGCTTCCCATGTGCCGTTGCGGAAGATAGCGGGATATATCATAGCGGATTCGGGGCGGTCCTCATGGGCGATGAATATCTCCGTTTTGTCACCGTTGTTGAAGCTGCCCTTACCGTCGTCGTTGATGGTGGCGCGTGTGGCGGGGTCGGCGGCGGCATCGCTGCCCGTGAAGCCGGCGATAGCGGTAGTGAAGCGGATGGTGTTGCCGTTGTCCGTGCCGCTATCGGGAGTCAGTGCATCGTCCTGCGAGCAGGCCGATAATCCGACCACACCCGACAGGATGGCGATAAGGCATATATTCTTTTTTATTATTTTCATATCGTTGCGTTTGTTAAATTACGTTGTTTTTATGGATTGTGGTTGAAGTTCCCGAAGTTGAACTTTGGCGGTGCCGAAGCTGAACTTCGACCGACTCGAAGTTCAGCTTCGGGAAAGGTGCGGATTATGGCTGCTGCGCAAAGCTGATGCTCTTCCATTGCATGAGGTAGCCGCTGCCTTTCTTCCCAGCCCATTCGTTGCCGTTGTGGACTTTGGGGAGGGCCGTGCCATCGGGCTTTTTGTCGGCGTTCAGCACGAGGTCGCAATTGGCGGGGTCGAATGCGTTCGCTCCGGAATGAGCGGCTCTGTTCTGAAAAACGCTGGTGTTCCCTATATTGCTGGTATCATCATCTATATTAACGAAATCTCCGGCTGCTGCGGCTTCTATCCGGGTGAGGCTGCTACAGCCCGTTACGATATAATTGCCGAACCGGGTACATGCCGGCAGTTTGAGCGTTTCGAGGCTCGTGCATCCGTAGAAAGCAGCCAAATCTATCGCTTCCACATTATCCAGCGTGAGTTCCGCCAATGAAGTGCATACCTGAAATGCGTATTGATCAATCCGGGTGAGCTGCGGAAGATTCACCGTAGTCAGCGCAGTGCAATTGAAAAAAGCATATTCTCCGATTACCTGCACATCACCGGGCAACACCACCTCCTGCAAAGCAGTGCAACCTGCAAAGGCGCTGCCGGGCAGTGTTGCCGATGTTCCCCAGCCCGTCACTCCGCTGAGGTCGCATTTCGTGATTTTCGTATTATAGGCAAATGCACCCAACTGACCATCGCCCATTCCTGTCTTGGAAAGTTCGCCCGTCAGCTTGATTTCGGTGTAGCCTGCGGCGAGGGCGGCCCGGATAGTTAGCTGTGCTTCGTCGGCGGTCATGGAGGTCATGTCGATGTCGCCGGAGGTGGGGGGTGGGAAACCTTTCGGGCACAGCTTGATTTGATGATCCGCCGGGTCGAGGTAAATCTCGAAGTTGCCGTCGTATTTCATCGACTGCCCTCCATAGAGGCTGACCATTGACTCTGGATTCACTATCAAATGATCGCAGTCCGCCTGCGTCAGTTGGTAACCGCCGGTTCCCCCGGCGATGGAGATTATGTCGACCAAGTAGAGCTTGAGGTGCACATCATCCGTGAGGGCTTTCGGAACGGAGATAAGGGGGTTGGAAACGGGCAGAATGCAGTTTAGATTTATGTAAGCCCCGTCGGCGGTCTTTCCCCCGTTCAGCACGAGGGTGGCGCCCTCCATGACTTTTGCACAGCCCGAACTGCCTGCCGCGTAAGACAATTCGCAGCCGTCACCCAGTTCCAATGCTGCTTTCTCGTCGGAAACCACAATCACAGGCATATTACCGTTGCCGTCCAATATCACGTTCCCGCCCAGCGTAATCCTGCCGTTACAAACACCTACCACGGCAGAATATGAGTTTGGAGCTTGAACCAACTTGATATTGGTGAGTTCGATATAGACGGCATCAGCGTCGGTATTGGCATTTCCGAGGAAGTAATAGCTGCCCGCTTCCCAAGCGAGGGTGTGGCCGCCGCCGTCTATCTTGAAGTAGCCGCTGCCGTTTATGTATGTGCGGCTGCTACTACTACCTCCTGCGGGTATCGTGATGTCGCTGCCCAGCGTAATGAGCGTAGGGGCGTCGGCCGAGCCGCCGCCCGTCTGCAGGGCTTCGTGCAGGGCTTCGTAGGTGGTGATGCCGGAAGTACCGCCGCCTATCACCACTTCATCCGTAATCTCCGGCTGCGTGTCCCAGCCGGAGATGTTGCTGCCGGTGAGTTCCACTTCAGTGTCGCCCGTGCCGGATTTTTTCTTCAGCTTGAGGTTGAGGGTGAGCCGCTTGCCGCTTTCGAGGCGGGTTTGGTTGCCGGGTTCGGCAGTGTTCAGGTCGGCAGGTACATGATAGTACCACACATCCTCGCCTACGGTTATTCTGAGCCATTCCGCACCTGCGGTGAGGTCTTGCGGTGCTACTTTCCAGTCGGCATTGGCGCCACCTTCGTTACTGAGGATTACACTGCCATCTACCCGGTCGTAGTTCACCACGCCGGTCAGCAGGTTCACCTCCACGCTGGCAAACATCGTTGGCGCGCCATTCTTTGCCACGGAGTTTATTAGGGCGGAAGACAAGTTCGTGCCGGTCATGCCATCGCCCGCTGCTAGGTTGATGACGAGCCGGTGCATCAGATGCTTGAATGTCAGTGCCACCGTTTTGCCCTTGCTTGCGGTGGCGGTGGCGTGGAGCAGGTCGTCCGTGTGGTTCCACGCTTGGGGCATATATAGGTATGCCGCCGGATCGTCAATGTCTGGCATGGTGTTCGTGATGCGTGGGTAGTGGGCGGAGAAAGTGACCGCTTCCGTTTCACTCAGGTCTTTCCAATAGAGCGGATTGCTGTTGCCGGCCCGGTAAGCGATGTTTTGGTTACTGTATGCCGGGGATGTGGCATCTCCGGTAAAAGTGTACATGCCCCATTCATCGGCAGGCTCGAATGAGCCTGCGCCGTCGGCATCGAGCTGCGGCGCGCGTGTCTGCACTCCCTCGATGTCGGCGGTGATGTGTACCGCGCCTTCGGGCAGGGTGTTGCCGCCCGGCAGGTCGTCGTTGTGGCAAGCCGTCAGTGCCAGCATGGCCAGCACCAAAAAGGTGAATAAGTATCTTGTTGCTTTCATATCATGAGTTTTTGTTGTTTGTCAAAATCAGATTTCCAAATTACCCGACACTGTGCCTTGCGTGTCCCACGGTTGGATCGTGGCATTCACTTCCACTTCCGTACCTACAGGTGTGCGTTTCAGCGTAATGGTGAAAACAGTTTTCTTGCCTTGCTCGAAGGTACGCTCGGCTTCCACCGGCCATGTCAATACAGTGCCGCCCGTCAGGGTTAGTTTCAAATTCCTTCCGCTTGCACCCTCTTGCGGCAGGATGATGGCGGAGGCGGTCTTGCCATCGGCGGCCGTGTTCAACGTAAGGGTGGCGAGGTCCTGCCCGGCAGTCAGCGTGTTCTGCAACACGTTGAAGTCTGCTGCTACGGGCTGTTTGCTCAGCGTGATGCCCATGCCTGCCAGTTCCGCATCACTCACGCCTTCACCGGCGGTCAACTCTACTTCCACACGGCTTAGGCGGTGGAAGAACTTCAAATCGACAGTATTGGTACTTTTGTCCTTTCCCGTGGCGTTGTCGCTCCGCAGCAGGTCGATGTCGGCAGGGGCCTTTTGGTCGCTCACATCCACCTTATATATATCGTCCGTCAGGTCGGTTTGCGGGTAGTAAGCAATGAAGTCCACCTTCTCATCCGCATTCAAAGGAAAGTAAATGGTCTGTTCTGTTCCGGCAGGTGTAAACTTTCCATCTCCGGCGGTGGTCACATACTTGCGGTTGGTGGCGCCGTCCGTCACTGTCTTCATTCCGTGTTCCAGCATATAGATACCGATACCGTCGTTTGCCTCCCATGTGTCGGTCGTGGCGCGGGGAAGCGTGATTTCTCCGGCAAAGGAAACGGCTATACGTCCGTCATCCACTTGCGGTTCATTTTCATTATTGCTACATGCGGCTATCATCAGGGCTGCCATGCCGATAAACAGATAATTTGTTTTCATCATACTATTTGTCATTTTAAATTTGTTACTTGATGGTTATATTCACCACTTCCTGTACCTGCCAATCGGTGATGGTTGCTGTACCTGCCGGAGTGTTGTTGCGGGCATCTGCTGTCACGCAGTTTCCGTCACGGGTAAATGCAGGTGCTAATTTTCTTGCATAAGCCAAGGCATGAGAACTCTCAATCGCAGGAATAATTCCTTCAATCCGGGATAAATACTCAAATGCTTCCACTGCCTCATCATCGGTAATCGGTACATATTCTGCTCTTTTTGTGTCATACAAATGAGCGTGTTCCGGTCCGATTCCCGGATAATCGAGTCCGGCAGAAATCGAGTAAACCGGTGCAATCTGTCCGTATTCATCCTGACAGAAATAGGATTTCATGCCGTGGAAAACACCCATTGTTCCGGTTGCAATTGTCGCTGCTGTTTCCGCGGTATGGATTCCTCGTCCCGCAGCCTCACATCCAATCAGGCGGACACTTTCATCCGGAATGAATTCATAAAATGCACCCATCGCATTACTTCCGCCACCTACACAGGCAAGCACGGCATCCGGAAGTCGTCCCTCTTTTTCCATTAACTGCTGTTTAATCTCGCGTCCAATCACACTCTGGAAGTCGCGCACCATCATCGGAAATGGATGCGGTCCCATAACGGACCCAATTACATAGTGGGTATCCTCAATGCGTTTTGTCCACTCTCTGAGTGTTTCGTTGACGGCATCTTTTAATGTCTGTGTGCCGCTTGTCACAGCATGTACTTTCGCCCCTAATAATTCCATGCGGTATACATTCAAAGCCTGCCTGTCTGTATCCACTTTTCCCATGAAAACTTCACATTCCATTCCAAGAAGTGCTGCTACAGTCGCTGTTGCCACACCATGCTGGCCGGCACCGGTTTCCGCAATCAGACGGGTCTTTCCCATCTTTTTTGCTAACAAGGCCTGACCCAGTGCATTATTCAATTTGTGGGAACCGGTATGGTTTAAGTCCTCACGCTTTAAATAAATTTTCGCACCGCCCAAATCCTCGGTCATATGTGCCGCATAGTAAAGCCCTGACGGTCTTCCTACATATTCATGAAGCAGTGTATCTAACTCCTTAATAAATTCCGGATCTTTCTTATAATGTTCGTATGCTTCTTCCAATTCAATGACTGCATTCATTAAGGTTTCCGGTATATACTGTCCACCGTGAATGCCAAATCTTCCTTTTGCCATAATCTCTATTCTCCTTTTAATTGTTGTAACATTTGTTTTTTGTTTTCGCTTCGCATAAAGGTCTCACCAATCAATACCGCGTTGACACATCCCTTTTCCAGTTCGACAATATTTTCTCTTGTCTTAATACCGCTTTCTGCCACAAAAAGGATTTCTTTTGGCACCTTTTCGCGAAGTCGGATTCCGTTATGAATATCCACCGTGAAATCTTTTAAGTTCCGGTTATTTACACCAATAATTCTCGCTCCTGCCCGGACTGCCATCTGAATTTCTTCTTCATCATGTGCTTCCACCAATGCAGACAATCCCAGTTCATCACAGTGCTTGTGGTAACGGGTCAGTGTCTCTTCATCTAACAGAGCACAAATGAGTAATACAGCACTGGCTCCTGCCG
>ENA-UEQE01002997-UEQE01002997.1-human-gut-metagenome-genome-assembly--contig:-NODE-2997-length-11352-cov-9.073969_pt1 | contig 11352 bp, 7 predicted proteins | sample MGYA00242934_ERZ507935 | MGnify/ENA primary metagenome ERZ507935 (study PRJEB26167, sample SAMN06115423) | human gut metagenome | host: Homo sapiens | place: China:Anhui | collected 2015-03-30 | study... | reverse complement strand
GATTGGGGGATTTTATTGGTTATTTCTTTGGAATTTCAAGGAAATAAAGCATCAACCGTTTTCTATGACACAGCCAAGAAATAAAGCGTCGGCCTTTTCCTTTGGCCCGGCCTTGAAGGAATCAAGGATGGGGAAGGGGGGGAGCCCTTGGCAGGGGGGCTTTTCCCCCATGCCCCTTTTCCGCCTTCCAAGGTTTTCGGTCGGCGCGGGGTGAAGCGGCAGCCGCGCTGTAAGCCCGTTGCCGCAATTCAGCCCTTATCGGCTTCAAGCGGGGTAGCTTCGTTTGTTGCGGCATACAGGCGCATGGGAACCCGGTCATCGCCGATGGCCATTGTCAGGAATTCCCACCCGCATTTTTCATAAAACGCCGTGTGTTCCGTCACCAGATACAGCTTGAAAATCCCTCTTTTTTTGAGATCGCTGCGGACAAAGCCCAGAATGGCTTTCGCGATGCCCCTGCCGCGATAGGCTTCTTCGACAAAAAGGGCGCACAGGTTCGGCGCCAAGTCTTTCCGGTCATGGAAGTCGTTCTCTATGACGCCCGCCCCGGCGATGATGTCCCCTTCTTCATTCAGGACGATATACCATTGCGGTATTTCCGTTTTGCGGCTGATGCAGCCTGACATGCTCTCACGATAGGCTGGGGTGGGGATTCCCCATTTGTCGCTGAACCAGCAGGCGGCTTTCTCCAAAAGGGAAGGCTGCTCCCTCAGGCAAACGACTTGTCCGTATTCCATAGCGGTATTCTCCGTCATATGCGTCAATCTTTCAGGAAACTTTCCCCTATCCTGTGCAGGGTTGTCCAGCGTAGAGCCCCGGTACAGGATCAGATGGCTCTTTTTCCATGAGCAATAGCCGGTTGTGCTTGGTAGAACCCGGTGCGGAGTGAGGGGCAAAGAGATGCCCCGCGGACATCAGCGTCGTCGGGAGGGCCCCGGCGCGGAGTCAGAAGGTTCCTTTTCCATAGGCTTATAGTATCTGGTTGTTTCATCTCCACAGTGCGGTGGAAAATACAGCCTTTTTCCGGTTTTCCCCTTGGCGGGATCTACGGCTAAGGCCTTTTTTCCGGTTATCCCTTTGGAACTTCAAGGAAAAAAGCGTCAACCATTTTCTATAACACGGCCTTTCCATGAGCGAGAATTGTTCGCGCTTGGTGGAACCCCAGCGCACAGTGAAGGGCAGTCCCCCCATGCGTTTATGTGTGGGGGCGGTGCATCCCACTTTTCGTTGACCGGACGGGTATTGCCCCCATGTGTTTGTACGCGGGTTGGGCAGGGCCCCGGTGCAGGGTAAGGGATGGACAGAGGGCGATAAGGCCAAAAGCCTTTGAAAAGGAAACGGAGGGGGAACATGGGGCCTTTTTCCAGAAAGGTTTCCCCTCCCCGTCTTCAGTTTATCCCTTTTCCAGTGCGCGCCTTTTCCTGACAAGGCCCTTGGAGATATTCGCTCATCTGATGTTTTTTGAACTATTTCATCTGTTGTTTAAAGTTGTTATGGCGTCATTTCCTTTGAGGGCATGAATCTCTCGGCCCTTGACCCATATGGCGAGCAATAGTATTTCTTTGCATTACCGCGTACTGTGGCGTGTGGATCACGCATGGCGCGATACGAAAGGCTGACAGACACCCCCTGTGGGGGGCGTTTCTTTCTAGACGATTTTTGCGAACTATCTCAAGGAGTCCTCATGATCGGCATTTCCAAATTGTACTGCGGGCAGGTGGAGCCTTCCGACGCTCTGCGTTACGGTCGGCATTCCAGCCAGCTCCCTTCCCACCTGCTTCAGTTCTCCGAAGACAAGAAGCCGGTGGTGGTCTGGAACATGACCCGCCGCTGCAACCTCAAGTGCGTGCACTGTTACGCTCAGGCCGTCGATCCTGACGGCAAGGATGAAATCTCCACGGAACAGGGCAAGGCCATCATCTCCGATCTCGCCGCATACGGCGCCCCGGTCATGCTGTTCTCCGGCGGCGAGCCGCTGGTGCGTCAGGATCTGCCGGAACTCGCCAGCTACGCCACCGAAAAGGGGATGCGTGCGGTCATCTCGACCAACGGCACCCTGATCACCAAGGAAAAGGCCCGCGAACTCAAGGCGATCAACCTGTCCTATGTGGGCATCTCGCTGGACGGCGCCGAAGAAATCCACGACAAGTTCCGCGGCGTGCCGAACTCCTTCAAAAAGGCGATTGAAGGCCTTGAAAACTGTAAGGCCGAGGGCCTCAAGGTCGGCCTGCGCTTCACCATCAACAAGCGCAATGTGGTTGAAATCCCGAAGGTCTTCAAGCTGCTGCGCGAGCTCGAAGTGCCGCGCATCTGTTTCTACCACCTCGTCTACTCCGGTCGCGGTTCCGAAATGATCAAGGAAGACCTCAACCACGCGGAAACCCGTTCCGTGGTCGATCTGATCATGGACGAAACCCGCGCCCTGTTCGATGCCGGGATGCCGAAGGAAGTCCTCACCGTGGACAATCACGCCGACGGCCCCTATGTCTGGATGCGTATGCTGAAGGAAGATCCCAAGCGCGCCGAGGAAGTGTTCCAGCTTCTCCAGTACAACGAGGGCAACAGCTCCGGGCGCGGCATCGGCTGTATCTCGTGGGACGGCAAAGTCCATGCCGACCAGTTCTGGCGCAACCATACCTTCGGCAATGTACTTGAACGCCCGTTCTCCGAAATCTGGGACGATCCGAAGATCGAACTGCTCCACAAGATGAAGAACAAGAAGGCCCATGTGAAGGGGCGCTGTGCCTCCTGCCGCTTCCTGAACATCTGCGGCGGCAACTTCCGCGCCCGCGCCGAAGCCTATTACGGCGACGAATGGGCGCAGGATCCCGCCTGTTACCTGACCGACGACGAAATCCGCCGCCCTGAATAAGGGATGGGCGCGGGGAGAGGCTGGCTTTCCCCGCGCTGTTGCGGAATGTTTGGAGGGCGGGGAGGCTTGGGCCGCAAGGATGGGAAGCGGTGGCTCTCTGGAGGCAGGAACAGCGGTGTTCTTGCCTGTTATCATAAAAAGGACAATGTGTTATGAACGAATTTTATCGTGGGCGCCGTCTGCGCCGCAATCCCGTGATCCGTGAAATGGTGCGTGAGACGCAACTGTCCGCCGCTGACCTTATGATGCTGTATTTTGTGGTGGATACTACGGATGAGGATTTCAAGAAGGAAATCCCGTCCATGCCGGGCCAGTACCAGCTTTCCCTTAAACAGCTTGAAAAGGCCGTGGGCGAAGCCGTGGACGCGGGGCTGCGTTCGCTCATGCTGTTCGGCATCCCCAAGCACAAGGACGCCATCGCCAGCGAAGCCTATGCCCCGAACGGCATCGTACAGCGCGCCATCCGCATGCTCAAGGCAAAGTGGCCCTCCCTACAGGTCGTGACCGACGTGTGCCTGTGCGAATACACCTCGCACGGGCATTGCGGCATCCTGAAGGAAGGCGACACCTGCGGCGAAGTGGTGAACGATCCCACGCTGGAACTGCTTGCCAAGACCGCCCTCAGCCATGTCGAGGCCGGTGCGGACATGGTGGCGCCTTCCGACATGATGGACGGGCGCATCCTGGCTATCCGCGAAACGCTGGACAAGGCCGGGTATGTGAATACGCCGATCATGTCCTATGCTGTGAAATATGCCTCCGCGTTCTACGGCCCGTTCCGTGACGCGGCGGAATCCGCCCCGCATCACGGCGACCGCAAGACCTATCAGATGGACCCCGCCAACGCGATGGAAGGCTTGCGCGAAGCCGCCGCCGACATCGACGAGGGCGCGGACATCGTCATGGTGAAGCCCGCAGGCCCCTATCTGGACGTCATCCGCATGGTGCGCGACAACTTTGACGTGCCGGTCGCCGCCTATCAGGTGAGCGGCGAATACGCCATGATCAAGGCCGCCGCCATCAACGGCTGGATCGATGAAGAGAAGGTTGTTCTGGAAGCGCTGCTCGGCATCCGCCGTGCCGGGGCCAAGCTCATCCTGACCTACTATGCGGAAGAGGCCCTCAAGAAAGGATGGGTGCGCTGATGAATTGCCATGAGCCGCCATGCGGCATGGGGCGGGAAGAGTCCCAGCCCGGCACCGGGCATCCCGGCGGCCGCACCGGGCATTCGGGCGGTATGCCCGCCGGCCCGCGCACGCTTGAGGACGGTTCCCCGCTGTGCCGCCTTATCGCGTGGGAAGTGACCCGCTCCTGCAACCTTGCCTGTAAACACTGCCGGGCCGAGGCGCACCCGGAACCCTATCCGGGCGAGCTGTCCACGGAAGAAGCCAAGGCGCTGATCGATACCTTCCCGAATGTGGGCAACCCGATCATCATCTTTACCGGCGGCGATCCCATGATCCGCCCCGATGTCTACGAGCTGATCGCCTATGCCGGTTCCAAGGGCCTGCGCTGCGTGATGTCCCCCAACGGGACGCTCATCACGCCGGAAGCCGCCCGCAAGATCAAGGAAGCGGGCGTACAGCGCTGTTCGATCTCCATCGACGGCTACAACGCCGGGAAACACGATGCGTTCCGTTGTGTGCCCGGCGCGTTCGACGCCACCATGCGCGGCATTGAGCATCTCAAGGCCGCGGGCGTGGAGTTTCAGATCAATACCACGGTCACTCGTGATAACCTGCATGATTTCAAGAAGATATTTGAACTTTGCGAGCGCATCGGCGCGGCGGCGTGGCATATCTTCCTGCTGGTGCCGATGGGCCGGGCCGCGGAGCTTGCGGATCAGGTGATCACGGCGCAGGAATACGAGGACGTGCTGCACTGGTTCTATGACTTCCGCAAGACGACCTCCATGCACCTCAAGGCCACCTGCGCACCGCACTACTACCGCATCATGCGCCAGCGCGCCCGTGAGGAAGGCGTCTCCGTAACGCCCGCCACGTTCGGCATGGACGCCATGACGCGCGGCTGTCTCGGCGGCACGGGGTTCTGTTTCATCAGCCATGTGGGGCAGGTTCAGCCGTGCGGGTATCTGACGCTCGACTGCGGCAACGTCCGCACGACGCCGTTCCCGGAAATCTGGCGCAAGTCCAAGCCGTTCCTCCAGTTCCGCGATCAGTCCGAGTACAAGGGCAAGTGCGGGATCTGCGAGTTCCATAAGGTGTGCGGCGGCTGCCGCGCCCGCGCGTGGAGCATGGACGGCGACTACATGGGCGAGGAGCCCTTGTGCACGTACCAGCCCCGCAAAGCGAAGGAGGCGGAATGACGGAAGTGACTCTCGACACGATGGACAAGCGCATCTTGGACATCATCCAGACGGATTTCCCGCTGGAGCCACGGCCTTACGCCATCATTGCGGAGCGTCTCGGCATCACGGAGCAGGAAGCGCTTGATCGTGTGAACGCCCTGCGCAAGTCCCGGATCATCCGGCGTCTGGGGGCCAATTTCCAGTCAGCCAAGCTCGGTTTCCGTTCCACGCTGTGCGCGGCCAAGGTTCCGGCGGACAAGATGGACGCCTTTATCGCCGAAGTGAACCGGCATGTGGGCGTGACGCACAACTATTTGCGCCGCCATGCCTACAACGTCTGGTTTTCCGCAATCGGCCCCTCGTGGGAGGCCGTGTGCGCCATGCTTGACGACATTACCGCCAAGACGGGCATTCCGATCCTCAACCTGCCCGCCACGAAGCTGTACAAGATCCGCGTTGATTTTCAGATGGAAGGGTAAGACGAATCGGGGAAAGGGAGGGGGAAACTTTCTGGAGAAAGTTTCCCCCTCCCTTCCCCCGTACCCCCTTCCCTCCCTCTTCAAAGACTTTTGCCCTTATCGAATCCTTGTCCCCGGCATTCCCGTTTGCAGGGGCCCGCCTTTGGGACATGGATTTGAAAAGGCAGTAGGGGCAAGGCGCGACGCCGCTCAAACGGATTTTCCCATACAAAGGGCGCACACCGGACGGGCCCGTTACGCCGCACAAAGACGGACTGAGGCCCGTTACGAAAGTCTTGGGAGGGAGAGGGGTGGGGTTTGGGGAGGGGAGAGGGAAGCCTTTCTTCAGAAAGGTTCCCTCTCCCCTCCCCAATCTTCAACCGGGATTACATGACATCGCGGAAGCGCTGCTGGAGGGCGGTGAGCTTCACGCGGGCGTCGGTGAGCTCGGCGACGCGGGCGCGCTCGCGCTCGACGATTTCGGCGGGCGCGCGGCTGACGAAGCCTTCGTTGGCGAGCTTCTGGTTGAGGCTGCCCAGCTCCTTGTCGATCTTGCCCAGTTCCTTTTCAAGGCGGGCCAGCTCGGCGGCGAAGTCCACAGCGCCGGACAAATGCACGATGACCTCGCAGCCCTGCGCGACATGGCTCGCGGAAGCCTTGGGCGCTTCGCCGTCGGCGTCGATGATGAGTTCGCCGAGCCGGGCCAGCGTCACGATGACTTCACGGTTCGCCTCAAGGACCTCCTTCTGGTGGGCGTCGGACGGGCGGAGCAGCACGGTCAGCCTGTAGGACGGCGCAATGTTCAGCTCGGCGCGGATCGTGCGGATCATGCCGATGGCTTCCTGCACGAATTCCATGCGGGCGGCGGCTTCGGGCTTGAGGCAGCCGGGGCGCGCTTCGGGCAGGAGCTGCACCGCTACGTCGGAGCCGGCCCCGCCGGGCAGGGCCTGCCAGATTTCGGCGGTCACGAAGGGCATGATCGGGTGCATGAGGATGAGGAACTCGCGCAGGGCCGTCCACAGCACATACTGGGCTTCCGCCTTGCGGGGGCCTTCTTCCTTCATGTCCGGCTTGATGAGCTCCAGATACCAGTCGCAGAACTCGTTCCAGAGGAACTTGTAGAGGGTCTGGGCGGCGTCGTTGAAGCGGTAGGCTTCGATGGCGTCGTCCACATCCTTCTTGACCTCTTCGAGGCGGTGGAGCAGCCACTGGTGATGCAGCCCCTGCACCTTGCCGAGATCCACGGCGGCGGGCACGTCTTCGGGCAGGTTCATGAGCGCGAACCGGGAGGCGTTCCACAGCTTGTTGACGAAATGGCGGTAGCCTTCAATGCGCTCTTCCGAAAGGCGGATGTCGCGGCCCATGGCGGCGAAGGCCGTCAGGGTGAAGCGCAGGGCGTCGGTGCCGTACTTCTCGATCATCACCAGCGGGTCGATGACGTTGCCGGTGGATTTGGACATCTTGCGGCCCTGCGCGTCGCGCACGAGGGCGTGCAGGTAGACGTGCTTGAAGGGCACCTGATCCATGAAGTGCAGGCCCATCATCATCATGCGGGCCACCCAGAAGAACAGGATGTCGAAGCCGGTGACGAGCACGGAGGTGGGGTAGAACGTGGCGAGATCCTTGGTCTTGTCCGGCCAGCCCATGGTGCTGAAGGGCCACAGGGCGGACGAGAACCACGTGTCGAGCACGTCGGATTCCTGCACCAGCTCCGTGCAGCCGCAATCGGGGCAGGACGTGGGATCTTCCTCGGAGACGATGAGCTTGCCGCACTGGGCGCAAGTCCATGCCGGGATGCGGTGGCCCCACCAGATCTGTCGGCTGATGCACCAGTCGCGGATGTTGTCGAGCCAGTTGTAATAGGTCTTCATCCAGTTTTCAGGGAAGATCTGGGTCATTTCCGGCACGGCGGCGCGGGCGCGGGGCGCGAGCTTCGTGGAAGCCACGAACCACTGTTCGGACATATGCGGCTCGACCACGGTCTTGCAGCGGTAGCAGTGGCCCACGCTGTGATCGAGATCCTCGATCTTCACAAGCTGGCCGGAAGCCTGCAAATCCTCGACGATGCGCTTGCGGCACTCTTCCTTGGACAGGCCCGCATACGGCCCGGCCTCGGCGGTCATGTTGCCGTCCTCGTCGATGCACTGGATGAATTCGAGGCCGTGGCGTTCGCCGAGCGTCCAGTCGTTGGGGTCGTGGCAGGGGGTAACCTTCAGGGCGCCGGTGCCGAATTCCTTGTCCACATAACGATCCGCGAACAGCGGCACGGCGCGGCCTACGATGGGCACGATGATTTTTTTGCCCACGAGCCCGGCATAGCGCTCATCCTCAGGATGGACGCACACGCCGGTGTCCGCCATGATGGTTTCGGGGCGGGTCGTGGCGATGATCACCGAGCCAGAGCCGTCCTCGAAGTCGTAACGGACGTGGTACAGGTGGCCCTTTTCGGGCATATGATCCACTTCGTCGTCGGCAAGGGCGGTATGGCAGCGGCTGCACCAGTTGATGATGTACTTGCCCTTGTAGATGTACCCTTCCTTGTACAGCTCCACGAACACCTTGCGGACGGCCTTGGAAAGGCCCTCGTCCATGGTGAAGCGTTCGCGCGTCCAGTCCACGGAGTCGCCGAGCATACGGATCTGGTTGAGGATGCGGTTGCCGTAGTCCTCTTTCCACTGCCACACGCGCTCGACGAAGGCTTCGCGGCCAAGGTCGTGGCGGCTCTTGCCTTCCTTGGCGAGGGCGCGTTCCACCACGTTCTGGGTGGCGATGCCCGCGTGGTCGGTGCCGGGCAGCCAGAGCACCTTTTTCCCTTTCTGGCGGGCGTGGCGGCAGAGCACGTCGATGAGCGTGTGGTTCAGGGCGTGGCCGATGTGCAGCGCGCCCGTGACGTTTGGCGGAGGGATGACAATGGAGAAAGGTTCGCCCGGGCCGTCGGGGTCGGGAGTGAAGGTCTTGTTCTTTTCCCAATACTCACGCCAGTGGTCTTCCACGGCATGGGGCTCGTAGCCCTTGGGTAGCGCGTTTTCGGACATTGCCTGCTCCGATGAAAGGGTTCAAAGGCTCGTGTCAGCGAGGGAGGGCGGGTGTTGTCAACGGCGCCCGGTTGTTCTATGCAGAAGGGACCATGACTGACATAGCCATATTTTGGGATGCTTCACAGCTTTGGGGCCTGCTCGTGTGGCGGGCCGCCGAAGCGTTCGGGCTTCCGTACCGTCTGGTCAAAGCGAAAGAGATAGCTCAGGGCGCGCTTTCTGACAAGACGTCTCTTCTGCTTGTACCCGGCGGAACGGCCCGGCACAAGTCTGCCGCATTGGGGGAAAAAGGGCGGGAGGCCGTCCGTGCATGGGTGCGCGGCGGGGGGCGCTACGTGGGCTTCTGCGGCGGGGCCGGGCTTGGCCTTTCCGATGCCGCCGATCCCGTGCGCACCGCCGAAATCGGCACCGGCCTGCAGCTCTGCCCGTGGCACCGCGCCGAAATCGGCGAGCGCGTGCAGCACTTCGTTTCCGGGCATGTCCGCGTCCGTTTTCAGGGCGGGCATCCGCTTGTCCCGGAATGTTTTTCCGATCCCGTCCCCCCCGGTTCCGAACCGGCCATCCCCATCTGGTGGCCGGGGCGCTTTGCGGCATCCTCCGGCGGCCCCGGCGACGGCGTGGACGTGCTGGCCCGGTATGCGGGCTCCGATCCCCGCACCTGCCCGCCGGATCTGTGCGTGGCTGATTTGCCCCTTTCCTCGCTGTCCCCCGCCGTGCTCGAACAATGGATCGAGCTGTACGGCGTCGCGCTGGCGCCGGGATTCCTCAACGGGCAGCCCTGCGCCCTGCATGGGCGGTACGGCGAGGGGAGCTATACGCTCAGCTACAGCCATCTGGAGACGCCCGGATCGCCGGACGCGAACCGCTGGTTTGCGCACATCCTGCGCACGCTGACGGGGTTCGAGCCGAGGGCGGATACCGTCCCGGCGTGGCGTCCCGGCGAAATGCCCGTATTGTGGCATGATCCCGATCTGCTCGAAGCCCGGCGCGGCATGGGCGAGCTGATCCGGCTCGGCATCGCCCACGACCTGCTGTTTGAGCGCGCCCCGTGGCTGACGGGGTGGCGTTCCGGCGTTCCGGGGTCGGGCCTCAACACGCTGTTCATGGGGCTGTGCGTACTTACGGGCGTGGCCCCGTCCGCCGAGGCCGAAAGGCTTTGGGCCTCGCAGCGCGTCCGGTTCGGCGAAATGTTTTCCCTGTTCCGGCAGGGCGTCGAGGGGCTCCTGCTTGGGTTGCGCCTCGCCACGATCATGCCGGAAGAAGTGCCGCGCAAGATTCTCGCCGGGCAGCGCCTGACGCTGTTCGGTTCCGCCATGCAGGGCGGGGGCCTTTACAAGGAACTGATGGATATGGTCGACGCATTGCTGTTCTTGAGTTTGGGAAGGCCCGGAGGGTGCGATGGTTCCGCCTGACGAAGGATCGCGCATCCTGTTTTTCAGCGGCGGCACGGCGCTGGCTCCGGTGGCGGCGGAACTCTCCCGGCATACCCGCAACGCCGTCCACGTCATCACCACCTTTGATTCCGGGGGCAGTTCCGCCGAACTGCGCCGCATATTCGACATGCCCGCCGTGGGGGACATCCGGGCCCGGATCATGGCGCTGGCCGATCGTTCCCTTGAAGGCAATCCTGAGATCGTGGAGCTGCTCGGCTGCCGCCTGCCCAAGGATGCCGGGCCGGAAGCCCTGCACCGCGAGCTGGCCTCTCTCGCATCCGGCGCGCACCCGCTGGTGGCTGCGATTCCAGAGCCCATGAACGAGGTCGTTACGCAGCACCTTTCGGCTTTTCGGGCGCTGATGCCCGCCGATATGGATCTTGCCGGGGCGAGCATCGGCAACCTGATCCTGACTTCCGGCTACCTTTCCCTTGATCGCCAGCTTGAGCCCGTGGTGCGGGTGTTTTCCGGCATGGTGCAGGCGCGGGGCGTGGTTATGCCCGTATCGGATTCCTGCGCCCACCTGTGCGTGCAGCTTGAAAACGGCGAGGTCATCGTGGGGCAGCACCGTTTCACCGGCAAGACCGCGACCGCCGTCACCTCACCCATACGGGATATGTGGCTTTCAGCCTCGCTGGATGATCCTTCCCCCGTTTCCGTGCCCATCCAGCCGCGCCTTGCCCACGTCATCCGGGCTGCGGATCTTATCTGCTATCCCGTGGGCAGTTTCTTCTCTTCCGTGATGGCGAACCTGCTTCCCCTCGGCGTAAGCTGCGCCGTCCGCGAGGCCGCCTGCCCCAAGGTATTCATTCCCAATCTCGGCACCGACCCGGAGCTTTTCGGGCTCACGGTGCAGGATCAGGTGGCGTATCTGCTGCGTTTCGGGGCCGACGGCTGCCCGGCGGGGCAGGCGCTCAACTGGCTTCTGGTGGACGAGGACGAGTCCCGCTATCCCGGCGGCATCCCCTACGAGTGGCTTACCCGGCTCGGCGTCCGCGTCCGCAAGGCGCATCTTGTTTCCGAGCCCCCCTACCTCGACGCGGGGTTGCTGTGCCGCGAGCTTTTGGGTGAGTGGACGTAGGGAGGATTGGGGAAGGGAGGGGGAACCTTTCTGGAGAAAGGCTTCCCCCTCCCTTCCCCAACCCCCATCCCTCCCTCTCCAAAGACTTTCGTAATGGGGTGTGGGAGCTTCATGGGCGTTCCCTTTGGAAAAGGGCGGGGTTTACCGCAGGATATTTTTCTCCTC
>ENA-UEQE01002992-UEQE01002992.1-human-gut-metagenome-genome-assembly--contig:-NODE-2992-length-11370-cov-3.701319_pt1 | contig 11370 bp, 9 predicted proteins | sample MGYA00242934_ERZ507935 | MGnify/ENA primary metagenome ERZ507935 (study PRJEB26167, sample SAMN06115423) | human gut metagenome | host: Homo sapiens | place: China:Anhui | collected 2015-03-30 | study... | reverse complement strand
GATAGCGGTCAGCGTTAAATTCAAAGTCATCACTCGTTTCATTAAAAAGCATCTGCTTGGTGTTCTCCAGATGCTGCCACATTGCCAGTTTCGCCGCATGCGGATCTTTACGAATCAGGGCCTTAAGAATCTGGTCGTGGTCGTCACACCAGTTATCTACCGTGCGGGAATCAATGTGATCATGCAGTTTCTTCCAGTACGGGTTGTGAACGCGCTGAGTCCACATTTTTTCAACGATTGCCGCCAGCGCTGTGTTCTGAGTCGCAAGGGCGACCTGAACGTGGAATTGCAGGTCCCATTCGGAATCGCGGAAACATTTTTCTTTACGCGCATGATCCTGGATTTCCATCAGCTTCATGATGTCCTGCTTGGTGACCTGCGTCGCTGCGAATTCTGCGATATTGCTTTCAATCAGCTGGCGAGCCTGGAGAAGCTCAAACGGACCGTAGCTGGCAAATTCCAGACTTTCGTCCGGCGTGGGGGAGTGTTTCGCCTGGCTGGAAATCACGTGAATACCGGAACCTTTGCGTACCTCAACATACCCTTCAACTTCCAGCATGATGATGGCTTCGCGGACCCCGTACGGCTGACGCTTTTTTCATCCGCAATAAAACGCTCAGCGGGAAGTTTATCACCGACAAGATAGACCCCTTGCTCGATGCGATCTTTCAGCTCGGCGGCAAGTTGTTGATATAAACGACGTGATTCGGTGATTTCCATATGCGCTCCAGGCAGGGTACGGCGAATGATTTGTTATACCACTTTTGCGTGCCACTCTCCAGATTTCGCCATTAAAAAAGCCGCCCGGAGGCGGCTTTTGCGACGTTTTTGCCGGGTGGCGCTACGCTTACCCGGCCTACGGTTTTATCGGGTGTTGTAGGCCGGGTAAGGCGAAGCCGCCACCCGGCACAACAAGCTAACTCTGCGTCGCCGGTCCCCCAAGGGACTCTTTCGCCAGTTCCTCAGCGGATTTACTCTTCAGCACCGTCCAGATAACCACTGCACCCAGCAGGTCGAAGATGGCCAGTACCGCGAACAGCGGGCTGAAGCCGATGGTGTCTGCCAGCGCGCCGACCACGAGGGCGAACAGGGTACTTGCGGTCCAGGCGGCCATCCCGGTCAGACCGTTGGCGGTGGCAACTTCGTTACGACCAAACACGTCGGACGAGAGCGTAATCAGCGCGCCAGACAGAGACTGGTGAGCAAAGCCCCCGATACACAGCAGGGCGATAGCCACGTAAGGACTGGTGAACAGGCCAATCATGCCAGGGCCAATCATCAGCAGGGCGCCCATGGTGACCACCATCTTACGGGACACAATCAGGTTCACGCCAAACCAGCGCTGGAACAGCGGTGGCAGGTAGCCGCCGACGATACAGCCCAGGTCTGCAAACAGCATTGGCATCCAGGCGAACATCGCGATCTCTTTCAGGTTAAAGCCGTAGACTTTGAACATGAACAGCGGGATCCAGGCGTTGAACGTACCCCAGGCCGGTTCCGCCAGGAAGCGTGGCAGGGCGATACCCCAGAACTGACGGGTACCCAGGATCTGCCAGACGGACATTTTCTTGCCGTTGTCGGTCTGATGATGAGATTCCTGACCATTGATAATGTAGTCACGTTCTTCGGTAGACAGCTTTTTCTGGTCGCGCGGGTGTTTATAGAAGATCAGCCACGCCATGGCCCAGGCAAAACTCAGCACACCGGAGATGATGAACGCCATTTGCCAGCTGTGCATCACAATCGCCCACACCACCAGTGGCGGAGCAATCATCGCCCCGATGGAGGAACCCACGTTGAAGTAACCGACAGCGATTGAACGTTCTTTTGCCGGGAACCATTCAGAGCTGGCTTTCAGACCCGCAGGGATCATCGCCGCTTCGGCAGCACCTACCGCACCACGCGCCAGCGCCAGCCCGCCCCAGCTGCCAGCCAGCGCCGTCGCCCCGCAGAAGACGGCCCATGCTACAGCGAAGAAGGCATAACCAATTTTTGTACCCAGAATATCAAGAACATAACCTGCAACAGGCTGCATTACGGTGTAAGCGGCAGAATACGCCGCAATGATGTAAGAGTATTGTTGTGTGGAGATATGTAACTCTTCCATCAACGTTGGCGCCGCTGCTGCCACGGTGTTACGTGTCAGGTAGCCCAGCACGGTGCCGAGCGTCACCAGTGCGATCATGTACCAACGTAACCCTTTAATTTTACGCATGTAAAACCTCATCGTTATGTTATTTCCGTGTCGGGACACGGCAACAACTCAACCGTTGCCGGGAGCTGTTCTGTAACGGGAGGGGCGTAACCGGGAACCTGTCCCGGAACGGCCCGAACCTTGCCATAAGTCATCGTGCTAAGTCGGCTTCCGTACCGTTAAATCCGATGTAACAAACACCGGTAATGCATTCCGTCGGCTTATAGTTTGCGACGGCGAAAAGATAACTTGTCATACAACTTTAAAAGGTGAGTGACATCACAAAAGAGTGAATCTTTGTAGGGATATTATGAGGCGTGCGCAAAGCCAGATCTGGCGCGGCCTGCAAGAAGGTTTACCCCTTTGAGGGTAATTTATTTGTCGACGTTTATTGATCTAACTCACGAAAAAAACGTCGGACTCTGGAAATTGGTGTGATAACTTTGCAGCATCTGAACATAAGCTTTCTGACGCTCCCGTAATGAGGAAGACGATAATGACACCGTTTATGACCGAAGATTTCCTGTTAGATACCGAATTTGCTCGCCGCCTGTACCACGACTACGCAAAAGATCAGCCGATTTTCGACTACCACTGCCATTTACCGCCGCAACAGGTTGCCGAAAATTACCGTTTCAAAAACCTGTATGATATCTGGCTGAAGGGTGACCACTATAAGTGGCGCGCGATGCGCACCAACGGCGTGGCCGAGCGCCTCTGTACCGGCGACGCGACCGATCGCGAGAAGTTTGACGCCTGGGCCGCTACCGTTCCCCACACCATCGGTAACCCGTTATACCACTGGACGCACCTCGAACTGCGTCGTCCTTTTGGTATCACCGGCAAGCTGCTCTCTCCCGCCACGGCGGATGAGATCTGGGATCAGTGCAACGAACTGCTGGCGCAGGATAGCTTCTCGGCGCGCGGCATCATGCAGCAGATGAACGTGAAGATGGTGGGCACAACCGACGATCCGATCGACTCCCTGGAGCACCACGCGGTTGTCGCGAAGGACAGCACCTTTGACATCAAAGTGCTGCCAAGCTGGCGTCCGGATAAAGCCTTCAACATTGAGCTGCCGACCTTTAATGACTACATGACGAAGCTGGCGGAAGTATCGGATACCGATATCCGTCGTTTCGCCGATCTGCAATCCGCGCTGACCAAACGTCTGGATCACTTTGCCGCACACGGCTGTAAAGTGTCTGACCACGCGCTGGACGTGGTGCTGTTCGCGGATTCCAGCGAAGCCGAGCTGGACAGCATCCTGGCGCGTCGTCTCTCCGGCGAAGCCCTGAGCGAGCATGAAGTCGCCCAGTTCAAAACCGCGGTGCTGGTGTTCCTCGGTGCGGAATATGCCCGTCGCGGCTGGGTTCAGCAGTACCATATCGGCGCGCTGCGTAATAACAACCAGCGTCAGTTCAAACTGCTGGGCGCGGACGTGGGCTTCGACTCCATCAACGACCGCCCTCTGGCGGAAGAGCTGTCAAAACTGCTGAGCAAACAGAACGAGCAAAACCTGCTGCCAAAAACCATTCTCTACTGCCTGAACCCGCGCGATAACGAAGTACTGGGCACCATGATCGGCAACTTCCAGGGCGAAGGGATGCCGGGCAAGATGCAGTTCGGTTCCGGCTGGTGGTTTAACGATCAAAAAGACGGCATGGAGCGTCAGATGACACAGCTGGCGCAGCTCGGCCTGTTGAGCCGCTTCGTTGGCATGCTGACCGACAGCCGCAGTTTCCTCTCCTATACCCGCCATGAATATTTCCGCCGCATTCTGTGCCAGATGATTGGCCGCTGGGTGCACGCGGGCGAAGCGCCAGCGGATATCCAGCTGCTGGGCGAAATGGTGAGAAACATCTGCTTTAACAATGCGCGTGACTATTTCGCCATTGAACTGAACTAAGGCCGTTTGAGGTTGATATGCAATACATCAAAATCCATTCGCTGGATAACGTTGCCGTCGCGCTGGCAGATTTAGCCGAAGGGATGGAAGTGACCTTCGACAACCAGTCGGTGACGTTACGCCAGGCCATTGGACGTGGACATAAGTTTGCCCTGATCCCCATCGCGAAAGGGGAGAACGTGGTGAAGTACGGTTTGCCCATCGGTCATGCGCTGGCGGATATTGCGCCGGGTGAATACATTCATTCCCGCAATACCCGCACCAATCTCAGCGATCTGGACGAGTACAGCTATCAACCTGACTTCCAGCCAGAAGAAGGACAGGCGGCCGATCGTGAGGTACAGATCTACCGCCGCGCCAGCGGCGAGGTGGGGATCCGCAATGAGCTGTGGATCCTCCCGACTGTCGGCTGCGTGAACGGGATCGCGCGTCAAATTCAGACGCGTTTCCTGAAAGAGACTAATGATGCTGAAGGCACCGACGGTGTGCATCTGTTCAGTCACACCTATGGATGCTCCCAGCTGGGTGACGACCACATCAATACCCGCACCATGCTGCAAAATATGGTGCGCCACCCGAACGCGGGCGCGGTGCTGGTGATCGGCCTCGGCTGCGAGAACAATCAGGTCGACGCCTTCCGCGACACGCTGGGCGAATTTGACCCTGAGCGCGTGCACTTTATGGTGTGTCAGCACCAGGACGACGAAGTGGAAGCGGGCGTTGAACAGCTGCATCAGCTGTACGAGGTGATGCGTCACGACAAGCGCGAGCCGGGCAAGCTGAGCGAACTGAAGTTTGGCCTGGAGTGCGGCGGATCTGATGGCCTTTCCGGCATAACCGCTAACCCAATGCTGGGTCGCTTCTCGGATTACGTGATTGCCAACGGCGGCACTACGGTGCTGACCGAAGTGCCGGAGATGTTCGGCGCAGAGCGCATTCTGATGAGCCACTGCCGCGACGAAGAGACCTTTGAGAAGACCGTCACCATGGTCAACGACTTCAAACAGTACTTCATCGCCCATAACCAGCCGATATACGAGAACCCCTCGCCGGGGAACAAGGCGGGCGGGATCACCACGCTTGAAGAGAAATCCCTGGGCTGCACCCAAAAAGCGGGCGCCAGCCAGGTGGTGGACGTGCTGCGCTATGGTGAGCGTCTGAAAACGCACGGCCTGAACCTGCTCAGCGCACCGGGCAACGATGCGGTCGCCACCAGCGCGCTGGCGGGAGCGGGCTGTCATATGGTGCTGTTCAGTACCGGTCGCGGTACGCCGTACGGCGGGTTTGTGCCGACGGTGAAAATCGCCACTAACAGCGAACTGGCGGCGAAGAAAAAGCACTGGATCGACTTTGACGCGGGCCAGCTGATCCACGGCAAAGCGATGCCGCAGCTGCTGAGCGAATTCGTGGACACGATTGTGGAATTTGCCAGCGGCAGGCAGACCTGCAACGAGAAGAACGACTTCCGCGAGCTGGCGATCTTTAAGAGTGGTGTGACGCTATAAGTCGGGTGCGGGCTGGTGCCCTCACCCCGGCCCTCTCCCACAGGGAGAGGGTGCAAACACTAAAAACGGCAACACATGTTGCCGTTTTGCATTTACCTTGTAGGCCCGGTAAGGCGTAGCCGCCACCGGGCTTTTCTTTTTAACTGCGCAGGGCGTTCTTCGCTAAACGCGCATCTTCCGCCTGACAGGCTGCGGCGGTAAACAGCACGTCGGTAGAGGAGTTCAGCGCGGTTTCGCAGGAATCCTGCAATACGCCGATAATGAAACCGACCGCGACAACCTGCATGGCAATCTCGTTCGGAATACCGAACATGTTACAGGCCAGCGGGATCAGCAGCAGAGAGCCGCCCGCCACGCCGGATGCGCCACAGGCACACAGTGATGCAACGACGCTCAGCAGCAGCGCGGTTGGCAGATCTACCGGAATACCCAGCGTATGCACCGCCGCCAGCGTCAGCACGGTGATGGTAATCGCCGCACCGGCCATGTTCACGGTTGCACCCAGGGGAATCGACACCGAATAGGTATCGCGGTCCAGGTTCAGCTTCTCCGCCAGCGCCATGTTCACCGGTATGTTCGCCGCTGAGCTGCGGGTGAAGAAGGCATACACGCCGCTCTCGCGCAGGCAGGTCAGCACCAGCGGATACGGGTTGCGGCGGATCTGCCAGAACACCAGCAGCGGGTTGATCACCAGCGCCACCAGCAGCATACAGCCGACCAGGACGACCAGCAGCTGCGCGTAGCCCCACAGTGCGTCGAAACCGGTGGTGGCCAGCGTCGAAGAAACCAGACCAAAGATACCGACTGGTGCAAAGCGAATCACCAGCTTCACCATGAAGGTCACTGCATTGGACAAATCGTTAACCAGGTTTTTCGTGGTCTCGTTGCCATGACGCAGCGCGAAGCCCAGACCAATCGCCCAGACCAGGATGCCAATGTAGTTTCCGTTCATCAGTGCGGTGATGGGGTTAGAGACCATGCTCATCAGCAGGCCGCGAAGGACTTCCACAATCCCGGACGGCGGGGTGATATCACCGGCCGCGCTGGTCAGGTGCAGCGTGGACGGGAACAGGAAGCTAAACACAACGGCCGTTAAGGCAGCAGAGAAGGTTCCCAGCAGATACAGGAACAGAATAGGGCGAATGTTGGTTTTTTGTCCGTGCTGGTGGTTGGCAATCGACGCCATCACCAGCATCAGCACCAGTACCGGGGCGACGGCCTTCAGTGCGCCAACGAAAAGGGTGCCGAGCAGTCCCGTCGCTTCCGCGGCAGGTTTTGACACCATCGCCAGCAGAATACCCAGTACCAACCCGACCAGAATTTGTTTTACAAGACTGCCCTGCGCCAGGCGCGCAAGCAGGCCCTTAGATTGTGTGCTCATACGTTATTCCTGAGTGAAATTGCGTTCCATCCTGGATGTGCTCTAAGTCACATTTGTATCCGGATGTAAGTATTTGTTTGCCTGGTTGAGTATCAGGGAAAGCAGCGAAAGGCGGAAGCGTAAAATGCTGGATTTTACGTGTTGCGTCATGTTTTTTAACTATTGGTTAACGAAAGTGCCGGGTGGCGCTGCGCTTACCCGGCCTGCATTGCATTTCCCCCTCTCCCCGTGGGAGAGGGGTGGGGTGAGGGCATCAGCCCGCACCGAACGTTGCACTAAGCCTGCTGCTTCTTATCGTGCTGGCGGTTAACCCAGGTATTGATAATCAGCGTCACCAGCAGAATGCCAAACACCACGCCGAGCGAAATGGCGATCGGGATATGGTAGAAATCAACAATCAGCATCTTGATACCGATAAAGACCAGAATCACCGACAGACCGTACTTCAGCATTGAGAAGCGCTCTGCCGCGCCCGCCAGCAGGAAGTACATCGCACGCAGGCCGAGGATGGCGAACAGGTTCGAGGTCAGGACGATGAACGGGTCGGTAGTGACCGCGAAGATAGCCGGGATACTGTCCACCGCGAAAATCACGTCGCTCAGCTCGACCAGAATCAGCACCAGCAGCAGCGGGGTGGCGAACAGCAGGCCGTTCTTACGCACGAAGAAATGCTCGCTCTCGATCTTGTCCGTCATGCGCAGATGACCCCGGATCCACTTCACCAGCGGCTTATCACCGATACCGGTATCGTCTTCTTTCGCCAGCGCCATTTTGACCCCGGTGAACAGCAGGAACGCACCAAACACGTACAGCAGCCATTCGAACTGGGTAATCAGCCAGCTACCGGCGAAGATCATGATGGTACGCAGGATGATGGCGCCCAGCACGCCGTACACCAGCACGCGGCGTTGCAGGGCCGCAGGCACGGCGAAGTAACTGAACAGCATCAGCCAGACGAAGACGTTATCAACCGCCAGCGCTTTTTCAATCAGATAGCCGGTGAGGAAGGCGAGTGCCTGAGGATCGGCCACCGCGCGACCTTCGGTTGAGGCCAGATACCACCAGAAGGCGGCGCAGAAAAGAAGTGAGAGGGTAACCCATACCAGCGACCAGACGGCGGCCTGCTTAACGCTCATGCCGTGTTCGCCGCGACGACCCTGCAAAAAGAGGTCGATCGCCAGCATGATGAGCACGACAACCGCGAATCCGCCCCACAGCATTGGAGTGCCGACAGAATGCATACTATTTTCCTTACACATAAAAAAACAAAAACGGCTATGGTCAGAAGACGATAGCCGTTAGCTTTTTATGCATAGACCTCGCCTTCCGGCAAGGTCTCACTTACAACCACGAAGGTTGCCCGGCGACCGGATGCGGTATTGCACGCATCGTAATGACGATCCACCGGCGAAGAAGTTACTCCCCTTTGCAGGTAACAAATTATGTCAGACCATCGATTTCGTCAATGGTCTGCACGATTTCATTACACAGCTTTACGCGACGGCTTCCACATTCACGCCGTCTGCGGGGAAGATTACGCCGGTCTGTCGGCGGATCTCCGTTTGCAGCTTCGCCGTGGTGCGGCTGATCGCCAGTCCCGGGTGGTTCACTTCGTTGTCTTCTACCAGACGGGCGAAGACCTCTGCCTCATAAAGCATAGTGTTAATATGCTGAGGCTGCGTCAGCTCCTGCGCTTTTCCGCCGCGCGGGACGATGCTGAGCTTCTGGCATTCGGAGATTTTTTCGATCACCAGCGAGCCGTCTTCGCCCTGAATTTCGCTTGGCAGCACGGAGTCGCTGACCTTCGAGTGCTGCAACGTCACGCTGAAATCACCGTAGTCCAGCACCACAACGCCGTGTGCATCCACGCCGCTCTCCAGCAGGCTGGCGGTGGCCGTCACGCCGTGTGGTTCCCCCCACAGCGCAACCGCAGAGGCCAGGCAGTAAAAACCGATATCCATAATCGAGCCATTCGAGAAGGCCGGGTTAAAGGTGTTCGGGTTTTCGCCGTCCAGATAGCGCTGGTAGCGCGAGGAATACTGGCAGTAGTTGATAAAGGCTTTACGCACTTTGCCAATTTTCGGCAGGGACTGCTGCAACAGCAGGAAGTTGGGCAGGCTGGCGGTTTTGAACGCTTCAAACAGCACCACCTGGTTTTCGCGGGCAAGCGCAATGGCGGCTTCCACTTCGTGGATATTCGACGCCAGCGGCTTCTCGCAGATCACATGCTTTTTATGGCTGAGGAACAGCTTCGTTTGCGGGAAGTGCAGAGCATTCGGGCTGGCGATATAGACCGCGTCAATGGCGTCGCTTTGCGCCATCTCATCGAGTGAGGTGAACAGATGTTCAACCAGGTAGTCATTCGCAAAACTTTGCGCCTGCTCAAGGCTGCGGGAATAGACTGCGGTGAGCTTATATTTGCCGGTTTCGTGGGCGGCGTCGACGAACTGGCGCGTGATCCAGTTCGTACCGATGACTGCGAAACGTATCATAAACGTTTACGTACTCCGTAGCAGGGAACCTAAAGCCACTGTAGCACGTCCTCATGACATTTCGCGTGCGCTACTGCGCATTACTCTTTAACGATAAATGCGTCAGCCACAAACGGGTATCAAACTCCAGCTGGTGGTACTGCGGCTCCATATGGCAGCACAGGGAATAGAACGCTTTGTCGTGATCTTTCTCTTTCAGGTGCGCCAGCTCGTGCACCACGATCATCCGCAGAAAGGCTTCCGGCGCATTGCGAAAGACGGTCGCGACGCGGATCTCCGCCTTAGCCTTCAGCTTGCCGCCCTGCACGCGGGAGATGGCGGTATGCAGGCCGAGCGCGTTTTTCAGCACGTGGATCTTGTTGTCGTACATCACCTTGTTGATAGGCGGGGCGCTCTTCAGATACTGGCTTTTCAGATCCTGCGTATACTGCCAGAGGGCTTTGTCAGTCGCGAAATCATGCGTGCCCGGGTAGCGTTTTTCCAGCACCGCGCCGAGCTTTCCCCCGGCGATCAGGTCGCGAACCTGGGTTAGTAAATGCTCCGGATAGCCCTGGAGATAAGTCAGCTGGTTCATCAAAACCCCAAAATAGTGTGAAAACGGGTATACTCACGCACCCTTTTCAGGGATACGCCAAATTTTACCATTCAGGAGGGCCGATGAGCCACTTAGACAACGGTTTCCGTTCACTCAACCTTAAACGTTTCCCGGAAACGGACGACGTGAACCCGCTTCAGGCGTGGGAAGCGGCGGATGAATATCTGCTGCAGCAGTTGGATGAGACTGAAATCCGCGGCCCGGTACTGATCCTGAATGACGCGTTTGGCGCGCTGGGCTGTGCGCTGGCGGAACATGCGCCTTACAGTATCGGCGATTCTTACTTAAGCGAGCTGGCGACGCGTGAAAACCTGCGTCACAACGATATCGACGAATCCAGCGTGAAGTTCCTCGACAGCACCGCGGACTACCCGCAGGCGCCAGGGGTGGTGCTGATTAAAGTGCCCAAAACCATGGCGCTGCTGGAGCAGCAACTGCGCGCGCTGCGTAAAGTCGTGACGCCAGAAACGCGCATCATCGCGGGCGCCAAGGCGCGTGATATTCACACCTCGACGCTGGAACTGTTCGAGAAAGTGCTCGGCCCGACCACTACGACGCTGGCCTGGAAAAAAGCGCGCCTGATCAACTGTACCTTCAGCGCGCCGGAACTGGCCGACGCGCCAGAGACCCTGAGCTGGAAGCTGGAAGGGACCGACTGGACCATCCACAACCACGCGAACGTCTTCTCCCGTACCGGTCTGGATATCGGCGCACGCTTCTTTATGGAACATCTGCCGGAAAACCTGGAAGGGGAGATTGTCGATCTCGGCTGCGGTAACGGCGTGATTGGCCTGACGCTGCTGGCGAAGAACCCGGAGGCCTGCGTGGTGTTCAGCGACGAATCGCCAATGGCGGTGGCTTCAAGCCGTCTGAACGTGGAAACCAATCTGCCGGAGGCGCTGGATCGCTGCGAGTTTATGATCAATAACGCGCTGTCCGGCGTAGAGCCTTTCCGCTTCAACGCGGTGTTTTGCAATCCTCCGTTCCACCAGAAGCACGCCCTGACGGATAACGTCGCGTGGGAGATGTTCCACCACGCGCGCCGCTGCCTGAAAATCAACGGCGAGCTGTACATCGTGGCGAACCGCCATCTGGACTACTTCCACAAGCTGAAGAAGATTTTCGGTAACTGCGTCACCATTGCGACAAACAACAAGTTTGTGGTGCTGAAGTCGGTGAAGCTGGGGCGTCGTCGATAAGATCGTTTTGCCTGGCGGCGTTTCGCTTGTACAGGCCTACGGTTTCAAATGCCCGGTGGCGCTTCGCTTACCGGGCCTACAATGGCCTCGGACCC
>ENA-UEQE01002986-UEQE01002986.1-human-gut-metagenome-genome-assembly--contig:-NODE-2986-length-11389-cov-5.657974_pt1 | contig 11389 bp, 24 predicted proteins | sample MGYA00242934_ERZ507935 | MGnify/ENA primary metagenome ERZ507935 (study PRJEB26167, sample SAMN06115423) | human gut metagenome | host: Homo sapiens | place: China:Anhui | collected 2015-03-30... | reverse complement strand
GGGAAAACGGGAAAAACCCTCACTTCGTGAACTGGAACAGCAGATAAGACGGGATATTGAGGACGGTATCGACAGCAAGCTGCCCAAGGGGCCGGTGGAGGTCCCGCTGTCACGGCTCCTGAACTGGAATGACAAGGAGGGGCTGTTTGGGATTTTGGCCGGCGGCTGCGTCATGGCATTTTCCGGTGTGCTGGAGATCGCCAATGCGTTTGGACGGACGGTCACGGCGGTTTCTGCGGACGGCATGGAGATCGTTACGGTCAGCGCTGGGACCGGCCGCTCCGGTGTGGTGATGGGCCTGCTGGCCGTTGTCGCCGGGATCTGCCTGCTGGCAGGCGTGGCCATCTGCCGCAAAACGCCGGATACGGAACCACAGATTCTGCTGGCGGTGCCGGTGCTGCTGCTGGCCCGGCTGATCTTCGCCTACCGGCTGTATTCCGTTGACCCGGTGCTGGCGAACTACTACCTGGAGCTGCTGGGGCTGATGCTGCTGATCCTGGCCTCCTACCGGCTCTCCGGCTTTGCTGTTCAGGCGGGCGGGCCCCGGATGTTCGGGTTCTATGCCGACCTGACGGCTATCCTGGCCGTGACGCTGCTGGCGGACGGCCACAGCGCCGCTCTGCTGCCGCTGGGCGGTGCCGCCGCTCTGGAGGGCTTCCAAAGAGCCATGAGAATGTCCGGCGCTGCAAAGGGCAAAACGGAAGAATAAAAAAGTGCATGGCCCTGACGGCTTCCGTCAGGGCCATGTTTTTGCGGCAGACATACAAAAAGACCGTCTTTCGACGGTCTCTTTGTATATGATTGGGAAGATTGGATGAAAAGAAGTTTTGTCTCTTGCAAGTATTAAGATACCGAAGAATTATTAAGCAAACCAGCAGCAGTTGTTACAAAAGTATTAAATTTTCACAATTTTCTCTAAATTCCACTCGTTGACACTTTGCACCATCAAAGCCTTTATTTTCAACGTCTTCGGCTTCTTTAGGCTTTGCCCGATATTGTCACATGATGTTGCATAAATCATGCCAAGACATTCACAGTAACTTCACAGTTTGCTTCCATTTTCTTCCATAAAGATACACACGAAAGTGTTTTTACTTTACAGCTTCAAAATACGCCGTCAGCTTCTCTGCTGCCGTCTGCTTTCGGTCCTGCCGCAGATGGGTGTAAACCGCTTCCACCACCTCCGGCGTATCGCCCAGCAGGCCAGCCGCCTGTCTTGGATCAAGCCCCGCCTCATAGCAGATCGTCGCGAAGCTATGGCGGAAGCAGTGCGGCGTGATGGGGAACGTCTCCACCGTCTCGCCGTTTTCGCCCTGTTGGATCTCGTTCAGGCCAACGCCCCGGCAGTAGTGCCGCCACTCCCGCGTGATCTCGTGGGGCCGCATATAGCCCCCATCGTCACCGGGGAACAGCAGCCCGATCCGGTTTTTCGGCAATGCGTCCGCCAGAGGGGGCAGCAGGGGAATGTCCCGCAGACCGTTCTCCGACTTCAGGTGATTTTCGAGCACCGGCTTGCCGGTGGCGTAGCTGACCTTTTTGTTGACGTGTATCACACCGGCGCGGCGGTCAATGTCCTTGTAGGTCAGCGCCAACGCCTCACCCCGGCGGCATCCGGTGTAAAGCAGCAGATAGCCAAACAGCCACCAGCGGCCCGCCTTTGTCAGACCCGCCGCTTTCACGGCCTCCTCCTGTTCCTCCGTCAGTGCCTCCCGCTTTTTGCAGGGCAGGCCCCGGCTTTTTTTCACCTCCGCCGCCGGATTGATCCGAATGTCTCCCTGGATGACCGCGTGGGCAAAAATCATCCGGCAGACCGCCAGCTCAATGCCGACGCTGTTGGCACTGCGCCCTTGCGCCTCAAAGCGCTTGATGTAGTTCTTCACGTCTACCGGCTCGATCTCCGACGCCCTGCCCGGAAACGCCTTTTTCAGACGCTTCACAGCGTAGCTGTATACCCGCCGGGATGATTCGGAGATCTCGCTCTCGTGTTCCCGCTCCCATTCATCCGCGATCACCGGGAAATTCCGGCCCTTCTCCGCCTCCATCTGGTACTCTAAGATTTTGCGGTCGATCTCTCGATCTGTCTTGCCGCGAAAGGCCACCCGCTTGCCGTTGATGGTGCGGATTGCCTCGTGCAGCCCGTCCTTTCGGACGCCATATTTGCTTTTCTTTGCCATTTTTGCCTTTCCTCCTGTTGCATCGCCAGGGGGATCGTGCTATACTGTGGTTGATCCTCCTTTGGCTTTGTCGTGATTGCGATTGGTGGTATCATCTGCCGTCTGAGTGCTGGAACACTCAGACGGCTTTTTATTTTCTTACGACAAAATGTCCTCAAATCCATTCCGCCGCTGTGCTATTCTATCCTCAGGCCCCTCCCCTTTCCCCGGTCCCGCTTCGGCGGGCCGGGGTTTCAAATAGAAAGGAGCATCCCATGACAGACCTTGAAATCCTGTTGGCATTGCGTTCCCTGTCCCCGGAAAAGCAGGCGCTTGTTATTCAAGCCCTGCAAGAGCTTCTATTATCGCAACGATCCGCGCCCGATTCTCCGGAGAAAGATTGTGGATCATCATGAGCAGCTTTTTATCCTCTTCGCTCAGCTCGCCCTCATCCGTGGGGGCGGGCTGTTTCTCGTCTATCAGGTATGAAGGCTGCACGTCAAACAGCTTTGCCATTGCTTTTATCTTAGATGTTGGTATATCGTCGACCCGGCCGCACTCCCATTTGCTTACAGCATTGGTTTTTACCCCCAGCTTTTCGCCTAATTCCGTTTGTGTCAGGCCGAGGGCTTTCCGGTGCAGCCGGATCTTGTCCCCTATTGTCATCGTTTCGTATCCTTTCCGTTTGTTATCTTAATAATACCATGTTTTTTTAAAAAGTCAATAAAAATATCTTGACAAGGTGAAATAAATGAGTATAATAAAATTATCTTGAAAAGATGAATTGAGGTGACACAAATGAACGCAAATATGTTGAAGGGCCGCCTTCGTGAAAAGGCCATGACACAAGCCGACCTTGCCCCTCAAGTTGGCCTGAGCCTGTCCAGATTCAACGCTAAGTTAAACGAAACTGGCGGTGCGGAGTTTTCTCTTGGTGAAGTCCGTGCGATCAAGCGCGTTTTGGGTCTGGATCAGGAACAGACGGAGCAAATTTTTTTCTCCTGAAATTATCTTGAAAAGGTGAATTACGGAAGCATGTACACCCCATATTCCCGTTGAATCCGTTTCAGTTCCCGATAGTGAACTGCAAAATCCGGCAATTTCTCCATGGGGCGGCACAGCTTACACGGTTGCTTACCCTCTGCCATAGCTTGGCAGATGTTCATGGGGCTGGCGGTCTTTGCCAACCGGCACGTCCGCAGGTGGTAACTGGCCCCATTCTTCGTCACATAGACAAAGAACGGGTCATCCGGTGGATCACGGTTCAAGGTGTTCGGGCGGTCGAACGTATCAAAATAAACATTCTCCGGCACTTCCGCCATTTCTCGGATGCTCCGCCCCCCGCACATTTCCCGGTAAGCGTCCGCTTGGATCATATGCTCTCGTTCCTCTTTGGAAATCGTTCGCATGGGCGGCTGTACCGGCTTCGGTTTTGTTGGATTCGGCCTTGGCAACGCTTGCGGCTCTTGCTTAACCTGCTTCTTTCGCTTTTCCAGTTGCCACGATATCCCTTCAATGATGGCCGATAGCAGCGGCAAGATGAAGAAGATGACCACGAAGGCCCCCAGTGCGATCAAGCCGCCAATCTGGCTTTTCTCCGGCTCCGGTTTTGGCTTTGTCTCTTCTTTCCGTTCAACCGGTGTCCCGTCCAGATAATAGAGGCCCTTCTCTTGTCCACTGCTTCCCGAGTTCCACCCTGTCCGGTCATCGTAGTCATACGGGCACACCCCGTCAATGTGCTGGTGTGCCGGGTATCCGTGGTGGTAGTGATATTCCCCGGTGCTGTGGTTATAGTGGCCTCCGTTGGCATCCGTCCGACCGGGGTGAGCTGATGCGCTCCCTATGCACAGCGTTGCCGCCAGCACCAGCGCCGTCCATTTCCACTTTTTCATCTCAATCCCCCCTTACCCCCAAACATACACCAATTCACACCAACTTGCAATCGCAATCACGACAAAACCAAAAAAGGAGGACCCTTATGGAACATCCCGCATATCGAGACAATCTGGAACAAATCCTCGCCTTTACCGGCGGGCGACAGCTTCTGAACCTATCTGACATTCGGAAATTCACCGGCATGAAAGATCTGCGCACCATTCAGCGCCATTTCCCTTTGCAGAAGGGCGGCTACATCTCCGCCGCCACCTTCGCCCGGCAACTCTGTGGAGGTAAAAAATGAGCAGCTACAACAGCATCACCCGCAGCCGTCAGGCCCCGGAAACACCCCACCGCCCGTCACTGGGCACACGGGGAACATGGCCGTTTCAAATTGAGGATGACCATCCCCGCCTGAAAACCGGCACCATCACTTACACCAACATCCCGCACCGCTGGTTTCTGGCCACCTTTGAGAACGGCCTGCGCCAGTGCTACCACTTTGAGGAGGTTTGACTATGGATCCCACAACATTCGTTTTCGTTCTGATCGGCGTGGCCACCGCCGTCGCGTGGCCTTTCAAAATTGTAGACATGATTGAGAGGAGGCCCCGCCATGAAAAGAGATAGCCGCACACGGGAGGAGCGCCGCCGGGACCGGGCCGACTTCTCCGCCTGGATCTCCTTCGGCTGTTTCCTCGGCTTCCTGCTCATGGTGCTGGCCCACATGCTGGGCGTGGTCTGATGCGCAGGCGCCACGGCCGGATGGCAGAATTACCGCCCTGCCCCCGGTGCCATATGTATGGCGGGAAACGGATGGTAGCCCCCGGCAAAGAGGATCTGTTTTTCGTCCTCTGCGATTCCTGCGGCTACCGCACGAAAAAATACACGGACATCGCCCATGCGGTCCGTACCTGGAGGGAGACCCAACTATGACCAGAAAAACGTATCCCATTTGTGCCCACTGCGACCATCCGATGAACCCCGCCGCAGAGGATGACTGCGACCGGATGTTCCAGCTTCCGAACGGCGAGCTGTACTGCCCGCTTTGCTTTAAAGATTACCTGCTGAACGAACTCGATACCAATATGGACCTGTTTGCCGATGCGCTTGGCATCCCGGTCCTGTATACGGAGGGTCCCAATGCTGAGATTTGACGAAGCCACCCACACCTACACCCTTGACGGCATCCGGCTCCCCAGCGTGACCGAGGTCACCCGCTTCTGCGCCTATGACTACAAGTCCGACCTTCCGTGGCTGGCGGAGGCTGCCGCCCGCCGGGGAACCGCCGTCCACGAAGCCTGCGCCCTTATCGACTACGGCGAGGAACCGGAGGAAACGCCGGAGATCGCCGGATACCTGAAAGCCTACCGCCGGTTTCTCAAGGACTGGAAACCGGAATGGAAACTGATTGAATGTCCCATAGCGGACTGGAATATGAAAATGGCCGGAACCATGGACCGCTTTGGCATCATACATAATGCCCCCGCGATTTTGGACATCAAGACCGGACAGCTCCATGACGCCGCCCTCTCCGCCCAGCTCACCGCCTACAAGATGATTTTCTCATGGGACCCGCGCTGCGGTTACGGGAAAATTCAATCGCTCTATGCCTTGAAACTCTCAAAGGACGGCACTTATGAGCTTCGCCATGTAGAACCAAATTCAAATTTGGTGAACGCCTGCCGCACCCTCCATAAAGCCACAGAAAGGAAGAAACGCACATGAATGAACTCGCCATGTACCAATACAATGCCGCCGCCCTGACGGTGGCCCCCGTCCCCCGCTCCGGCAATTACACCATCTGCGCCCCAGACGGAGCACCCGCCGTCCTGAAACGCGGCATCGACTTCGGCATGATCCGAAAGAAGAACGGCGACGCCATGACGAAAAACCCCACCCTCTTCAAGTCCGGCGCGGAAAAGGTGGCCGTGGCTTACGGCCTCTGCCAGCGCTACACGCTGGAAAGCAAGCTGGAGGACATCGAGCACGGCTTCTTCTACTTCCTCGTCCGCTGCGACCTCATTAAGATCTATGACGGAAAAGAATACATCATCACATCCGCCTACGGCTCCGGCAATACCCGGGAGGGCCGCACCGGTTCCCAGTCCCCCTATGACGGTGCCAACAGCGCCGTCAAAATGGCTCAGAAGCGGGCGCTTGTCTCTGCGGCCTTGTCCCTGGGCTGTATGTCGGACAGCTTCACTCAAGATATTGAAAGCGATATGGAGGACGGCTCTGCCTACTATGCCGGGAAAGACCCGGAGGCCCCCATTTCCGCCGCGCAGGTCAAATTCTTCTATTCTGCTTGTTCCCGTCACGGTCTCACCAAGTCCGAGGCCAAGGCCCACCTGAAGGCCCATGGCTATGACAGTGCCAGCAAGGTCAAGGCAAAGGACTTTGATGCTCTGCTGGAAGCTCTGGAGCCGAAGGAGGAAGCGTAAATGTTCATCAATGGGCTGCCGGACTACAACCGGGAGGGCGTACAGCAGAAAACCGGCCTGATCTGCGGGCGCTGCGCCAAGGACGCCCAGATCTTCACCTCCAAGAACGGGACCGTCATCGGCTCCGTCTCCGTCCCGGCCTACAGCAAGGCCGACGGGACCACCGTCTGGATGACCGTCAAGGGCTTCGGCTCCATGGGCCGGGTGGTCTCCAGTGCCTCTAAGGGCGATCCCATCATCGCCGTGGGCCGCGTAGAAGCCCGTGACTACGAGGGCAAGACTTATATCGACTTTATCGCGGAGTGGGCATCTGTGGGCGCTCAGCGCATCGACGTCCGCACCGCCGCCGCCCCGCCCATGAACAGCAGCGGAGGCTTTGAAGAAATTCAGGATGACGGGGAGCTTCCCTTTTAACAACGTTGCCGTGTGTGTCTAAAGAGTGATGACGGGTGGATGCAAGCAAGCCGCAGCACGATCACCGGCGCACACAGCAGCCGCAGAGAAAAGAAGAACGTCCCCCCACACCCCCCTAAGAAGAAAAGATTATATATATTATATTTATCTCTCTATTGGCAGGGGGAAAAGAATTAGAGGCTAATACAGGAATTAGAGACTAATTAGAGGCTTCTACGGAAGTCTTACAGGAGAAGAACATGGAGAAGCAGGACATTAAGCGGTTGTTTAACCTGATCGAGACCCTTTACCCCAGCTCCAAACAGCAGCCCCGCACCCCCGCAGATTTAGAGGCGTGGACGCTGGTGTTGGAGCCGTGGGCTTATGAGGACGCGAAACAGGCGGTCATCCTCCGGGCACGGGAAAACCGGTTCCCGCCGGACGCATCCGAACTGGTCCCTTACCTGCCCAAGCCGGAAACGCCAAAGGCGAAGGAGGCCCCCATGCCGGAGCCGTCCGACGCCTATCTGGAAAAGTTTTACGTCAGGGCAGGCGAACAGCGCAAGCGCTGGCACGATGCCGGTATCCCCACCCCCTCCGAAGCAAAAAAACAGGGCATGACCTATGCGGACTGGGAAAAGATGGCGAAAGGAGCTGGCGTGTAATGGCTGCGGATATTAAGCTGTCGGACTGCTACATTGCCCCCCACAGTCAGCTCTGCTGGGACTGCGCAAAAGCCTGCGGCGGGTGTTCCTGGTCCGGCATTGATCCAGTGACCCACAAGCCCCGTTTTGAGCCGGTTCCGGGCTGGAAGGCAAAGCCCACCCGGACGGAGCGATCCACCGGGATGGGACGGAAGAAGCGGGTGCTGACATCTTATGCCATCCGGTCCTGCCCGGAGTTCGTGAAGGAGGAACGCCGTGGTTAGAATGGTCATTGACATCCATGAGGACGGTGACCTGCTGGCCTGCAAGGAAACCGTGGCCATGCTGCTGGAGCCTCTGGGCCGTGTCCGGGTGGTGCAAGTCATCATTGACGGAAAGGAAGAGAAGCGATGAAGGTCGAATTTACGGTCCCCGGCATTCCAGTGGGCAAGGGCCGTCCCCGGTTTATGAAAAATGGTCACACCTACACCCCGCAGAAAACGCGGGACTACGAGGGCAAGGTAGTCCAGTGCTGGAAGTGCCAGAGCGGAAAGGGCTTTGCGGCGGGTGTGCCGCTCAGGGCCACCGTCACGGCGTTCTTCACGGTGCCAAAGAGCACATCGAAGAAGAAGGCTGCTGCTCTGGACGGTACGCCCCACACCAAGCGCCCTGACGCTGACAACGTGGCGAAGGCCATTCTGGACGCGCTGAACACCCACGCCTACAACGATGACAGCGCCGTATCGTCTCTGACGGTGCGGAAGTACCAGACGACTGGCGCCTCCCGCGTGGAGGTCACCATTGAGGAGGAAAAATGATGGATGCTGTGAAGTTTGTAAAAACGCTTGGCAGAATGTGCAACGCTGAATGCATCAAATGTGAGTTTTGGAAAAGAAGAGGCAAGTGGGAATCCTGCAATTCCTGGCAAAAAAACCACCCGGAGGAGGCCGTTGCCATCGTCGAAAAGTGGGCCGCAGAGCACCCCGTGAAAACCCGCCAGAGCGAGTTCTTGAAGCAGTGGCCGAATGCGCGTATTAGCAATGTGGATGGGTTCCCAGCAATCAACCCTTGCGGGCTCGATAGTACGGTGGTAAACGAGTGCGATGTGACGTCTTGCTCGAAGTGCCGAAGTAAGTTTTGGCTCGCGGAGGCAGAGGAATGACCCGCGAAGAGATTTTAGCCGCTGCCAAGCAGTGCGTGTGCGGAGACCGGGATCAGGACTACGGTAGCCCGGAGACGTCCTTCAACACGATCGCGGCCCTGTGGGAGCCGTACATCCGGGAGAAATGCGTCAGCACGGATGCGGACGTCTGCATCACCGGCGCTGACGTGGGGGCCATGATGTGCCTGTTTAAGGTCGCGCGCATCGCCACCGGCCACGGCAAAGCAGATAACTGGATTGACTTCGCCGGATATGCCGCCTGCGGCGGGGAATTGGAGAACCTATGAGCGACTTGGAGCAGACCGCAATCGAGCGGCTGAAAGCGGCATCGGATATGAGCCTGCGGCTTTTTGAGAAGCCGTTAGTGATCACCTACTCCGGCGGGAAGGACAGCGATGTGATGCTGCATCTGGCGGAGAAAAGCGGCATTCCGTTTGAAGCCCTGCACTCCCTCACCACGGCGGATGCACCGGAGACGGTGCGCCACATGTACGATACGTTCCGGCGGTTGGAGGGAAAGGGCGTGAAGTGCACCGTAGATAAGCACGTTCAGCCGGACGGAAGCCGCGTGACTATGTGGAACCTGATTCCACGGAAACTGATACCACCGATGCGGATTAAGAGGTACTGCTGCGCCGAGCTGAAAGAGGGCGGCGGGAAAGGGCGATTCATTGCTACGGGCGTCCGCTGGGAAGAAAGTCCGAATAGGCGGAAAAATCGCGGTGGGCTGGAAGTTATTACTTCTTCAAAGAAAAACAGCTTGATTTTGAGCAACGACAACGACGAGGACAGGCGGCTGTTTGAAACCTGCCAAATGAAGGGGACGCGGGTGGTAAACCCCATCATCGACTGGAAGGATGACGATGTGCTGGATTACGCCGCGGTTGAAAAAATCCCCATGAACCCACTGTACTGCGAGGGCTTCCATCGGGTCGGCTGTGTAGGCTGTCCACTGGCAAACGTTAAAATGCGAATGATGGAGTTTTCCCGCTACCCCAAAATCAAGGCGGCGTATATCCGGGCCTTTGACCGGATGCTGGAAGAACGGCGGAGACGTGGGAGAATGAACGGCACATTCCGGATGGGAGATACTGGCGTGGACGTATTCCACTGGTGGATGGAGGACGGCGTTCTGCCGGGGCAGGAAGTGCTTGGAGGGTTTGAGGAATGACAAACTTTGAATTTTACACGAAAAACGCAGCCAGATTGGGAGAGTTGATCGAAAAAGCCGTGGATGACGCGCTGGAAGCAAAGGGCTGCTCACTTGATCTGAAATATCCAGAGAAACTATCCAATGCCGATGATGCCCTCATGGTGACATGGGCAAGCTGGCTGAATGAAGAAATGTAGGGAGGAACTATGAAAGATACAAACCTCGTAAATACGCTGCGTGAGCACGCGGAATGGGCGGAGGGGAACCAGTGGGAAACGCCAATCACACTGGTCGACGATCTGGCGGAGGCCACCATTGAGGAGGAAAAATGATGGATGCTGTGGAGTTTTTGAAAACATTGCACAGAATGTGTGATCGTCACTGCACAAATTGCGAGTTTGGCAAACGCCTTTGCGGCTTTGTGACCTCCTGCACAGTCTGGATAGAGACCCACCCGGAGGAGGCCGTTGCTATTTCGAAACAGTGGGCAAAGGAGCACCCCGCCCAGACCCGGCAGAGCGAGTTTTTGAAGCTGTTTCCGGGAGTAGATGCTGATAAAACGGATGGCTGTCTGACTTTGAACCCTTGCATCATTTACCCGAAGATGCGAGAAGAGTGCTCCGGAAAGCTGTGCCATGAGTGCAAAAAGACATTCTGGCTTGCGGAGGTGGAGGACAATGGATGAAGGTGCTTGAGTTATTTGCCGGGACGCGCTCTATAGGGAAGGCGTTCGAGGCCCGGGGCCACAAGGTGTACTCCGTAGAGTGGGACAAGCGATTTGACCGCATCGACCTATATGCTGACATCCTGCATCTGACTGCGGAGGATGTGCTGCGGGAGTTTGGGCGGCCTGATGTGATCTGGGCAAGCCCGGACTGCGCCACATTTTCTATTGCGGCCATCAGCCACCACAGGCGGAAAAACCCCGAGACAGGAAATTTGGACCCGGTGAGCGAGTATGCCAAGTTTTGCGATGCAGTGGACCAGCACGTGCTGCGGCTGATCTTAGCATTGAGCCCGACTTACTGGTTCATTGAGAACCCGCGTGGAGGGATGCGTAAAATGACGTGGATGGAGGGGCTGCCCCGGTACACCGTCACATACTGTCAGTACGGGGACGCCCGAATGAAGCCCACGGACATCTGGACAAATCATCCGCTTCCCAGATTTAAACCGCCTTGCCATAACGGTGACCCGTGCCATATCTCTGCCCCGCGCGGGGCCAAAACGGGAACGCAAGGGCTGGCTGGCAGCGTGGAGCGGTCTGTCATCCCGGCTGCATTGTGCGACCATATCGTAGATATTTGTGAGGAGGCGGAGTGGAATGTCACAGTCTGTTAAAGCGCCATTTAAGTTTTCGCATAGATGGTGCCAAAAAGTGGCGCTTTGAGCCGAGGCAACTGCCGAAGCCGACGGAGGTGGAAAATGCTGAAACCAAATGATCTGACGAAGGTGGAACTGCTGCAAGTGGTAGAAATGCTGGCGGAAACGGCTAACGAATATTATTTGGATCGTGCGCTGGGACGCATCGAAATGCAGCGGAACGATGCCCATTACGCAAGATGC
>ENA-UEQE01002981-UEQE01002981.1-human-gut-metagenome-genome-assembly--contig:-NODE-2981-length-11413-cov-5.054252_pt1 | contig 11413 bp, 16 predicted proteins | sample MGYA00242934_ERZ507935 | MGnify/ENA primary metagenome ERZ507935 (study PRJEB26167, sample SAMN06115423) | human gut metagenome | host: Homo sapiens | place: China:Anhui | collected 2015-03-30... | reverse complement strand
CCTTTCGGGGCTTAGAAAATTGGAGGTGACTTCAATGAAAGTACAAGTCTGAGGTACATCTACACTTTCCTCAGTTTAAATTATAACATAGTGAAAAGTCACAAACGTCACATTTATCATGTTTTTTGCAAATATCTTTGTATACGCATTTTGATACAGCTCTCCGACATTCTCCCACCACTAACCTGCATAGCTATCTGCAAGTACGTCTTACCCTTGATGAATTTCAGCACGAACATTCGCCGTGTCTGATAGTCCTCTATCCCCTTGATAAACTCCTCCACAGCCCTCTGCTCACGCTCTAACCGTGCCTGCTCGCACAGCAGTGAAAGTGTATCGCCACTTGGCAGAAAGCCGTCTATGCGTGTGCTGTGTGGTGTGTAGGACGGCGGAGTGCATACGCTGATACTGTCGGCAACGTACTTGCCTGAAAGCTCTGCCTTGATGTCCTCAATGGCTGAGGCGTTCCTGCGGTAGGCTTTCAGACGTGACATGGTCATTGGGTCAGCCATTAGCAACACCGTCCATTTTAATACCGATACCATTCACGTCAACAGCCGTATCAGCAACACCGAAAATAACTTTGCCTATTGCTGTAGATACGTCACCTTTGTGATAATTGTCTACGGTCATCTTGAATCCCATTCCTGATATCGTTACCTTATCCTCCACCAGATTGACAGCCCTGAAAACCTTGCCGTGCATAGCGTTCTCATACACACCATGCAACTTTTCCAGTTTATCCTGACTTACGCCTGCCTCCCACAAGATAGATGAAAGCTTATGCTCGTCTATGGTCGGCATCTTGGTCTCGTGAGCGTTCTGGTCAACGAACGTGGAAATCTTATCGTTCACTGCGGTGATAAGATCATAGTCAAGCTCATCACCCACAACGCTTGTGAGGATATCCTTGAAAGTTTCCTTTTCGTTCTGACAGGTCATTGAGAACTCGCAGCCCAAAAGCTCCTCAACAACAGAAGTATTCGGCTTTTTTGCGTTTTTCGTGTAGTAAAGCACTCCGTTGATATCAGGTGCACGGTCATTGAAAAGAGGAAACAAAAAGCCATCGCTTGGAAGCTCAACAATTCTGTCGCATGACTCTTTCTTAGCGATAGAGTTGTCCTGCTCATCATACACAAGCCCGTCAATACGCAGATTTACAGGGCAAAGAGCTGTCACAATAAAGTTATAATCAGTGTCAGCTTCGTCCTCAAACTCGTCCATTTTGTTCTTTTTCAGCACAGAATATGTACAATGTGCCATGAAAATGGTATATGTTGACACATACTCCACCTTTTCCACAATGGCATTCAGAAAATTATCAACCTTTTCCTCATCAAGAAGCTTGCTTTGCAGTGTTTCATACATGAAAGGCTGTGCGCCACCCTCAAGATATGCGCCCTTCGGAAACGAATATTCCAGCAGATTTTTGCCGATAGAACCGCTGAGTACCTTTTTCAGGTTTATCATTATAAGCTCCGCCTCGTCCTGCGGAATAGTGTTGTAAAGCTGATTGGTCTTGCACTTTATGTTCTTTTCAGCGTCCACAAATGCCGTAACAACGTGGTTTACTGTGAAAAGTCCACAGTCGTCGCTGAATATTCTCTTGATCTCGTTAATTTCTTTCTTGTTCATGTTAATCCTCCTCAGTTTGTCTAGGTCTGTAATTATCACAAACTACATTCCGTTTGCTACAAGTATGATAAAATACGCAGTTATTGCATTTTATCTCCTTAATTCCCAGCACAACATACCCATTCTTTATTCCCCAGCCGTTGAGGATATATGTTATCTTGTATGTATGTCCTGATATCTCATGTTTTGCGTGTTCTCTTACTGTGCCGTCTGAGCTACGATAAGACGTTCCGTCAGTCGGTATAAATCTTATCAGATCTCCTGTCTGAAAACCTCTGTCATTCTTTCTGACCTCAAAAGTTTTCTCACCGCTCAGAACGGCGTCACAAAATTCTATGCTAAGTTTCAGATCATGTGTTTTCATTCTTTTGCCTCCTCACACCTCAACTCTTCCAGCCTACAATACACCAACGTATTGCCACAAGTCTTGTCAGCGATCTCTGCCTGATAGAAGAACTGACCTGTCTTACTGCTCTTGCGGATAATGCACCCTGTCAGCTCGTAGTAATCGGAGCCGTTGTAGCTCACCCTGCGTCCGAGACTTTTCTTTACTTCGTGTATCGTCATAGCTCCTCTATCCTCACATAAATGCCAGGTATGTCCGCCCAGAACTTTTCGCATATCTCACTCGCCACAAGCTGGTCGTCTGTCCAGAAATCAAGCTTTGTCATACAGTCCTTGAACATCTTCTGCAGGTTGTCTGTGTCAGGCTTGCTGGTCTTGTACTCTCCGTCCTTGTGTTTGCCGTCATTTGGAAACAGCCACTTTGTTATCAGCCTTATCCCACAGATGTATTTCTCAGGTGGTCTGTGCCTTGCTAGGTTTGCCGTGAGCTTTTCTTTTGCCGCCTTGACATCGGGTGGGTCATAAAATATCGGCTTGCCATTTCTCACAGTCACCTTGTGTTCCTGCGCCGTAGCCGTTGGCGGTATCATCGCCATAAAAAATTCAGTCATCATCTTCCTCCTCGCATTTGAAATCTACTCCGTGCCACTTGTGTGACTTGTCATCATACACCAATGCTCCCGACTGTTTGACCATATCCCAAATGTATTTGAGTACCTGCGGCTGTTTCACGAGCCACCAGAGTGTGCGTGCCTTACGAAAGTCAAAATCTTCGTTCGGCAGCTTATGAAAAAGCGGTGGCATTTTCTTAGCTGCATTAACAACGTCTTACCTTGCCTTACTTCTTGTTGCTCTCATCTGCGTGTGTTCCTCCTCGCGCGTCATTATTCAAACTACTTTTTCGTCGGGGCGAGTTTAAGCCCCCGACAAAAAGTATTGTTTATAATAATAGATTTGTCTGTCCGTCCGACAAACTCGGTAATTTTCGATATTGTCTGACAAGAAAAAAGCTCGATTTTGTCCTGACACTTTTTCGATTTTTTCCTGTCTGTCTAAAGTTCAAAAATTCGATTTTGTCTTGTCTGTCTACTGAGCTTTTAAGCCACATTCTCCCTCTTCTATCCAAAAGCCACCATGCTCTTTGAGGTATCTTCCAACGGTCTTTTCGCTCTTTCCTATGTACTCCGCCAGCTCAGAAATGCGGCACTTGCCGTTCTCCTGCACACCGCTGAAAGCTGTTTCAATGCTCTCCTTGCGTTCCTTGCTGCGGTCTTCATTGGTCTTCTTCTTGCTGAAATTCTTCTTCCAATTCGGTGTGATGTCCTCTACCTCGCAGTCTTTAAGCACGCCCACAGTGTCCTCTCTGTGAACAGGATAATCAAACCACATATTGAGGGGAGCAAACTTCGGGAACTCTCTCAGAGTACCCTCTATACGCCATGCAGTGCGGTTTCTTACTGCAAGCTTAGCCTTGTCTATGTCGGCCATCATAAGCTTGTATGAATTCGGATGCAGGTACTTGTGTGTTATCTCCAGCATTTTTGACGGCGTAACAAGATCGTCCTGTGAACAAAGATCATCAGTATTTCTGTAAAATCTCCTCATCCAGTTCTCACAGATACGGCAAACAGTTTCGTCCTCCTGCTGTTTGTAAAGGCTGTCTGAGATGTCAAGCTCTGAAAGGTCAAGAAGTGCGTCAGGGTCACGGGCGAATACTCCTGAACCGCTGGCTCTGTCCATTGAACGCTTACCGCCCTGTGAACCCTTTGAGTGGTGGTGGCAGTATATGACCGCACAGCCAAGCTCTGTGCATACCTTGTCAAACTGGTTGCAAAAGTGCGCCATTTGGTCTGCTGAGTTCTCATCGCCTGTTATGACCTTGTAGATAGGGTCTATTATCACGGCAATGTAATTCTTCTTGCTTGCTCGGCGTATAAGCTTTGGTGCAAGCTTGTCCATTGGTACGCTGTGACCTCGCAGGTTCCATATGTCTATGCTGTTGAGGTTATCAGGCTCTAGGTGCATTGCGGTGTACACGTCCTTGAAACGGTGCAGACAAGATGCTCTGTCAAGCTCCAGGTTGACGTATAGTATCTTGCCTTTGGTACATTGCCAGCCAAACCACTTGACACCCTCAGCTATCGCCACGCACATTTCGATAAGTGCATAAGACTTGCCTGCCTTTGACGGACCTGCAATGAGCATTTTGTGACCCTGTCTGAGAACGCCGTCAATAAGTGGCGGAGCAAGCTCAGGCAGGTTATCCCACTCAGCACTCAGGCTCTCAGGGTCGGGGAGATCATCATTGATACTTTCTATGTAATCTTTCCATTCCGAAAAGCTTTCTTTGCCTATGTTCTTGTCAATGATGAACTGTTTCTTGCCGTTTCTCATTACACCTGGCATACGGCTAAGACGTGAGGGATTGCGGTTTTGTTTATCTATGTCAAGACCGCTTTCCTTGCAGACCTTGTAAAGAAAATCAACACGCCTGCGGTATTCATCATAGTTGGGAGCGTCTATCTTGACGATAGCGTGAACGCTCTTTCCGCCGCTGTATACGAGCACAGCTACAGGCAGTTCAAGCTCTCTTATGACGGCGTTCTGCTGTTCTATAGGCATACTGTCGCTCTCCACAAGGGCATAGCGGTAGTCTGTTACATTCTCGTTCTTTACGCCCTTGCCGTCAAGAGGATTGAAGCGGATCCACGCTCCTGCCTCTTCCTTGTAGTCGCCAAACACCGCACCAATGTCGCCGTTACATTCGCCAAGCCTCTTGATAAGTTCCCCTGCCGTCCTGTCACAACACCCTTTTGTGGGCAGATACTTGGTCTTGCCGTCCTTTTCTGTTTCCCACGTTTGCGTAACATAGCCCACGTTCTCTCCTGCCTCAAAGAGTGTTTCAAGATATGTGACTATCTCCTTGACAGGATCCCATTGGGCAGGTTCGGTGATCGGTATGCCCTCACCGCCGTTTACAAGGGGACTGCTTTCTTCTGCAACTATCTCGCCGTCCCAATCGTATGCCTTAAACTCATGGGGACTGTATCCTCTTTCCTTTGCCATTTGCACGATAGTTCCTGCGGTCACAGGCTGAGCATTGCCGTTAAAGCCTTGCCACTTGCGTTCACACTCACCGCTGTGATAACGGCTGTCTGACCTCGACCAACTGTCCCAATCGTTCACGGAATAGCCCTCGTGCTTGAGAGCCATTCCCACATTTACCCATTCCTGATAATCACAGCTTGCAGGGTCTATGTATTCAAGCATTTTAAGCAAATTTGTGTTATCCATTCACTTCTCCTTAGTTCTCAGGTGTGTATGTTTTCGGGTCGATATCTCTCGGCACTCTCCAACCATTGGCAGAGATACGTGCTATCATCTTGCTTGCGCTGTCAAAGCTCCAAGAGCCGACGTGTTCAAAACCCTTGCTTTCAAGCAGTCTTATCTGCTTAGGTGTGGTAAGTCCTGCATTGCGGCGCTTTTCAAGTCGGTCAAGGATAAGCTTTGCCTTGCCTGCGTTGTCTATATCGTCAGGGAAAATGCCCAGCTTTTCAAGCTTTGCTTTCTGTTTGTCGGTAGCAGGAGCACACTCCCAGCCAAAGGCAGGAACATAAGAGGACAAGTCCTCAGCCTGTATTGACATTTCATACTGCAAAGGGTCAACGAGCTTTCGCTTGCGTGTTTTCATTTCTTTGAGCTGCTTTGCCAAAGACTCTTCACGCTGTGCCACAACGTCCTCGCTTGCCTGTTTTTCTGCCTCTTCGATATCTACTGCACAGCCAGCCTCATTGGCAAGGTTTTCGGTCATTTTCTCAGCGACCTCTTCATTCTGACAGATAAGGTGTGCAGGTCTGCAAAGCTCGTGGCGTTCTGTGTGCCATAGAAAATCAAGCAGTAAAAGCTCTGTCTTTCCCTCGCAAAGTCTTGTGCCTCTGCCTACCATTTGACAGTAAAGCCCACGCACCTTTGTTGGTCTTAGCACGATAACGCAGTCAACTGACGGACAGTCCCAGCCCTCTGTGAGGAGCATTGAGTTGCACAGCACATTGTATTCGCCCTTGTCGAAAGCTTCAAGTATCTCCGCTCTGTCTGTGCTTTCTCCGTTGACCTCAGCGGCGTTGAACCCTTTGCTGATAAGGATATCACGGAACTTCTGAGAGGTCTTGACAAGCGGCAGGAACACAACTGTCTTGCGTTTCTTACAGTATTTGAGCATTTCATCAGCTATCTGATAAAGATAAGGGTCAAGTGCCGTGTCGATATCACTTGCCTTGAAATCTCCTGCCTGAGTTGATACTCCTGAAAGGTCAAGTTTCAGCGGTATGGTTATAGCCTTGATAGGTGAAAGATATCCCTCTTTGATAGCCTGCGGCAGGGTGTATTCATATGCAAGGCTGTCAAACACCGAGCCTAAGTTCTTCATATCGCCCCTGTCGGGTGTAGCCGTCACCCCGAGTACCTGAGCTTCAGGAAAATGGTCAAGCACTCTCTGATAGCCGTCTGAGATAGCGTGATGAGCCTCGTCAATGATAATGGTATCGAAGTAATTTTCCGAAAAGCCTTTGAGCCTTTTCTCACGCATAAGGGTCTGAACTGAGCCTACTACCACACGATACCAAGAGCCTAAACAGCTTTGCTCTGCTTTCTCGGTGGCACAGCCAAGCCCTGTTGACTTCATAAGCTTGTCAGCCGCCTGGTCGAGCAGTTCGCCCCTGTGGGCAAGGATAAGCACACGCTTACCCTGCCGCACACATTCTTCCGTAACAGCCGAGAAAAGTATTGTCTTTCCCGTTCCTGTCGGCAGAACTGCAAGGACTTTGTTTATTCCCTCAGACCATTGTTCGAGTATAGCAAGCTTAGCCTCGTTTTGATATGGTCTTAAATTCATCATCAGAACGCACCGGCTTTCCAGCCACCTGTCTGAGTAGGTTGACTATACTGCGGTGTCTGCGTCTGAGCAGGCTGAACGGTAGTCACATTCTCGTCATAGGCATAAAGCTTCTTTATCTTGTTGGACTGCCTGTCCTCACCGTCCTTGTTCTTGTAGTTGTCAACGTAGACGTGACACTTGCCTTTTTTGCCTGTGATAGCGTTCCAGTTCATTTTCAGCGGCTCGCCATGCTTTTTCAAGCCAAGAGCCAGGAAAAGTGCTGAGAGCTTCCACTCAAACTTGTTGCAAAGGAAGAAGTTCTCTGTTATCTCCACGCTGTCCTCTGCACCCCAAATGGTGAATGTGACCTTTGCCATATTGCAGGGTGGCACTTTTGCCGACCCCTCGTGTCTTGCACGTTCGTACTTTGCAACGGTGAAGTCATAGTCCCCCTCAGGGAGCAGGACAAAGTCCCCACCCTCGTTGACTATCTCATCTTCCCAGCCGTATTCCATAAAATTATCCATAGTGTTGTCCTCCTTTTAAAATGGTACTTTCTGATTTTCTCTGATAAGCGGCAGCATTTGCTCCCAAGCACCTATCAGACAGCCCTGCACGAAGTCGTCAGGATAGTTTGTGATAGGAGTATCATAAGGGAAATAGTTTCTCTGAGATACCACAAGGCGTATATCCGATTCGCTTACGCTGTTGGCCCTCATAAGGTCTGCAAGCGCTTTCGGTATGCCCTCAGGGATAACGATAGGTGGTGCAACGTCCTCAAAGCCGCTGAGATCAGTAAGAGGCTCGTCCGACTTTTGTGTGGCAGTCTGTGCGGTCTGTGTAGGCTGTGCTGTCTGAACTGTCGGTACAGGCACAGGCTTAGGCATTTCAGCAGGCTGTGTATACGCAAACAGGTGAGCTATACCACTATATTCAAAAGGCATTTCAGACGGAAGTCCGTCACGATTTTTAGCGTCCCAGCAAGGGTGATGTGTGGTGTACATAACACGGTCGCCGCCCTGAGCCTTGAACTTCTTTCCGTCCTTATCCACAGCTACTGCATATGTTTTGTAGTTTGCAAACAGCACCATATCAGCCCATTCTTTCACAAGAGGCGATATCTGAGAAGAAGTTTTCTTGCCGAGTTTCAGTTCCCAGCGGTCATAAGCGCCCAGCTCGTCAGGCTGTTCAAACTTTCTCATCTGAGCGTGAGCTGTAAGTACAACGTTGATACCGCTGTCAACTACCTCCTGCAAGAGATTAAGAAACTTGCCTATCTCCTCTTTTTCGTAAACATAGCCATTGCCGTAGCCGAAATCTTCAATGCCTTTCTTCTGATGTGCCGAGCAGATAGTTTCAATGCAAAGCTGTTCAGCCCAATCAAATGTATCAATGACAAGGGTCTTACTGAGCCTGCCGTTCATAGCCTCCTTTACCTCATTTTTGAGCATTTCCCAGCTTGTTGGCTTAGGGAAACGTCTGATGTTCAGCTTCTTTGTACTGCCCTCAGTATCAATAAATACAGGGTCGGGGAACTGAGCCGCAAAGGTGGATTTGCCTATGCCCTCAGGACCATATATCACGACTTTCTGTGCGGAACTTACAACTCCTGATGTTATCTCATACATTAAAATGCACCTGCTTTCCAAGTTTTTGTTTCTGTGTTTTCTTCCTTTTCGTTGTCCATTGACCTGCCGTCCTCGATTATGATACTGCACTCGTCACCTGTGGAAACTCTAGTGGCAATCGCCTGCAAGCCCTGTGCTTCAAGCCACTTGCCGAAGTCATCAAGGGTGTCGGTATCCATTTGTTCAAGCTTGTCCAGCAGGACAAAACCGCAGTCAGGATTGAGCTTTCTCACGATAGAGGTAGCGACGATAAGCTGTTCTGCTCCGCTTATACTGTCCCACTTATGCCCGTTATACAGCAGCTCTCCGTCCTCAACGGAAAGACCCTCAAGGGGCAGGTCTGCACCGCTCAACAGGTCAGTCTTTGCCTGCCTTACGTCCTCTATCTGCTCAGTGAGATATGTATACTGTGAACGGTAGTCCTCAGCGTCTATCTCAGCTTTCTCCCTGTCGAGGTTTGCTCTTATCTTCTTGTTCAGCTCCTCGATATCTGAGATGTTCTTTTCAAGCTCCGCTGTGCTTTCGTCCACAAGGTCTTGTGCGTCAAGGCTTGCAAGCTTGAAGTTGTTCACTGCCGCTTCATAGCTTGCTTTTGCACGCTCATAGGCGGACTTAGCAATCTCCAACTGCTTTTCGTAGTATTCTTTCTGGTCACGCTTACGCTGATTTTCGCCGTTGCGAGCAAGTATATCCTGCTGCTGTCTGATAAGCTCCGAAGCCGAAACAGGCTCGGCAGGGACGTTTGCGTACACAGGCATTTCCTTTGCAAACTTAGACTTCTGGTCTGCTATCCTGCCGATAGCGGTACGCTGGTCATATAGAGAATGTTCCTTATGCTCCAGCTGATAGAGGGTGTCGCCCACGCCGATTATTTTCAGCAGAGTTGAAGCTTTTTCCTTGCTTGACTGATTTATGAACTTAGGCAGGTCAAGTGCGAACTGCTCAACGAAGCTGTTCAAAAGCTGCTGACCGCCTTTTTTACCTGTGCTGTCGGTGACTTTGAGAGAGCTGTTCTTGCCCGAACGCTCCACCACGATACCATTATCGAGGGTGATCTTCAAGTGCGGTTCGACAACAGACCCCTCACGCTGAGGAGAGGACGGCTTGTACTTATCTCCCCCAAGCGCCCAAGCGATAGCGTCAAGCACAGAGGTCTTGCCCTGCCTGTTCTTACCGCCGATAACAGTAAGCCCATTCTTTGCAGGCTCAAGCTGTACGGCTTTTATCTTCTTTACGTTCTCAAATTCAAGTGAGTTTATTTTTACTGACATTCAGATCTCCTCATTTCTTTTTCAAATTGTCTTATTTCATCTTCTGTCGGCTCGTCCTCTGGTCTGCCCTCATCAAATCCCAACGTACAGCCGCTTTCAAAGCAACAGCCTGCTAGATATTCACGATATCCCCAAGCGCAATCCTGACAGCACTTCATGACAGGGTCTACACAGCGTGTCGGTAGGTCAGCCATTGCCCTCACCGCCTCTCAGTCTCTTGATATTATTCCTTACGGCACGAACATATCCCGTCAAAAACTCATTCGGATAGTCGTCAAGGGCTATTTTTGATATTTCCTCCAGCCCCTCTTGACAAATATCAAGCAGTGTGCTATCATCAAGGTGTAATATTGAACCGGTATCTTTTGATACCTCCGAGCTTGTGCTGTTGGCAGACAGTGCAGGCTCGTTTTTTATGTACTCTGCAAGATATGTACTGCACATACGGTGCTTATCGCTGGCACAAAGCGGACAGCCGTCGCAATCTGTGATGTCACTAGCACAGCACTCCACCGCCTTTTCAAATTCCTCTTTCGTTATCATCTTTATCCTCCTCTTTCTCAAAACCTTTCTCCCAGTGCCTATCCGCCACGCTCAGCACAAGATACATCACTACATCTATCCCTGCAAGCACAGCTATTGTTATCAGCAGTATTCCTACAATGTTCATTACCACTTTCCTTTCGTCTGTATTTCGACTTTGACTATGGGTCTGCCTGCTTCTCTCACCGCACGCTTAATGCTCTCCTCTGCTTCCTCGTAGGCAGTTTCTTTTACGCTTACATACCACCTGTATGCTACATACATTGCAAGCACCACCACGAGCGCTACCGCTGCGGCACATCTGATTATCTCTAGTACGGCTATCATTTTCTCACGTCCTTTCCGTAAAGCGTGCGGAGTTTTTTAAGCCTTTTCTCGAAGTTGTCGATATCAATGCCCCACACCTCGTAGGCTATCTCGGTATTGACCGAGTGTGGCAGCCATGACTTCACACCACGATTTGCCATTTCTTCCTTAACAGCTTTCTTGATCTTGATAGTCTGCGTTTCACCTGTGCTGAACAGTGCCTTGATATCAGCATTGGTTATCTCGGGCTTTTCATAGTACAGCCGCACTGCCATTTCAATGTCAGGTGACCTCATTTAGTCCACCTCCTCGATTGCAACGATATTTCCGTCCATGTTCGTGTCATATGCCTTCATGATAGCTTCACGCTTGCTATCTGCATGAACCGTGAACACCTCTTTGACGTTAAAGTCGCTTATCGTCGTTACCTTGTACAGTTTCATTTTTTGTACCTCCTTGAAAAATCTAACTTCTTGTGGTATAATGTAGAAAAACATAAGAAAGGATTTTCTTTAATGCACGAAATCATAATCTCAGCTATCATTACAAGTATTACCTCTATCATCACAGCAACAATAACTTCATTATTGACCCTCAAATTAAGCAATAAAAAGAATGATGACAAACTCAATTCGTTATCGGATAAGCGACTTTTTAAATCAAGACAACTTAGCGATTTCTACATACCCTTTTATAGACTATACGTTCAAAACGTTTTCCCTGAAAGCGATGTAACTAAAATGCTTCCGGAAACTGCAACTACATTTTTAAAGCTTTTTGAAAAGCACGTTGACCTTATGGAGCATGGCTCT
>ENA-UEQE01002972-UEQE01002972.1-human-gut-metagenome-genome-assembly--contig:-NODE-2972-length-11451-cov-6.015826_pt1 | contig 11451 bp, 7 predicted proteins | sample MGYA00242934_ERZ507935 | MGnify/ENA primary metagenome ERZ507935 (study PRJEB26167, sample SAMN06115423) | human gut metagenome | host: Homo sapiens | place: China:Anhui | collected 2015-03-30 | study... | reverse complement strand
GATGTTGGCGGGACATTTGTTCCGCAATGACCAGACCAATGGGGAACTGGTATTGGATAACAATGACTTGGAACGTGAGAGAGGTATAACCATCCTTTCGAAAAACGTTTCAATTAACTACAATGGAACAAAAATCAATATTATTGATACTCCGGGACACGCCGACTTCGGTGGTGAAGTGGAACGTGTACTCAATATGGCCGATGGATGTATCCTGTTGGTAGATGCGTTTGAAGGCCCGATGCCTCAAACTCGCTTTGTACTCCAAAAGGCTTTACAACTCGGTTTGAAACCGCTAGTGGTAGTCAACAAGGTCGATAAACCCAATTGCCGCCCGGAAGAAGTATATGAAATGGTGTTCGACTTGATGTTCAGCCTCAACGCCACAGAAGAGCAGCTGGACTTCCCGGTTATCTACGGTTCTGCCAAAAATAACTGGATGGGCACCGACTGGAAAACTCCGACCGATAACCTGACAGCATTGCTGGATGCTATCATCGAACATATTCCTGCTCCAAAACAACTGGAAGGTACTCCACAAATGTTGATTACCTCTCTGGACTATTCATCATATACCGGACGTATCGCTGTGGGCCGCGTTCATCGCGGAACATTGAAAGAAGGTATGAACATCACTTTGGCAAAACGTGATGGTTCGATGGTGAAGTCTAAAATTAAAGAAGTACATACATTCGAAGGATTGGGACGTAAAAAAACCGATGCTGTATCATCGGGCGATATCTGCGCCATTATCGGTGTGGACGGTTTTGAAATCGGAGATACAATCTGCGATTACGAAAAACCGGAACCCTTGCCACCCATTGCCATCGACGAACCTACCATGAGTATGTTATTCACTATCAATGACTCTCCTTTCTTCGGTAAAGAAGGTAAATTTGTGACCTCGCGCCACATCCACGACCGTTTGATGAAGGAACTGGATAAAAACTTGGCATTGCGCGTTCGCAAAAGCGAATTGGAAGACGGTAAATGGATAGTATCAGGACGTGGTGTATTACACCTCTCTGTCTTGATTGAGACAATGCGTCGTGAGGGTTACGAGCTTCAGGTAGGACAGCCGCAGGTTATTTTCAAAGAAATAGACGGAGTGAAATGTGAGCCGATAGAAGAACTCACGATCAGTGTTCCCGAAGAGTTTGCCAGCAAAATGATTGATATGGTAACTCGCCGTAAAGGTGAAATGACCTCCATGGAATCTCAGGGAGATCGTGTCAATATTGAATTTGATATGCCTTCACGTGGTATTATCGGCTTGCGCACCAATGTATTGACAGCTTCTCAGGGAGAAGCGATCATGGCACACCGTTTTAAAGAATATCAACCCTACAAAGGTGATATCGAACGCCGTAGCAACGGTTCTATGATTGCAATGGAAAGCGGTACGGCTTTTGCTTACGCTATCGACAAGTTGCAAGACCGCGGTAAATTCTTTATCTATCCGCAGGATGAAGTATATGCAGGTCAGGTAGTGGGCGAACATGTTCATGAAAATGACCTGGTCATCAATGTGACCAAATCAAAGAAACTGACCAATATGCGTGCATCAGGTTCGGACGATAAGGCTCGTATCATTCCACCCGTAATCTTCTCATTGGAAGAAGCACTGGAATATATCAAAGAAGACGAATATGTAGAAGTAACTCCAAAAAGTATGCGTATGCGTAAAGTAATTTTGGATGAACTGGAACGTAAAAGAGCAAATAGAGGATAAAAGGAAATTGCTATATATCAAAGAGAGGCGGCTTACTGTTGAACCGCCTCTCTTTTTTTATTATTCCATCTTTATGGTTTTATTACGTACTCTGCGAAGTATATTCTGCATATCATATACTACCTCAGGATGCTGTGATGCCACATTAGCGCGTTCATTTATGTCTTTCCTCATATCATAAAGCTGGGGAGTGCTTAAATTACCGGTTTCAATTTTAGGTCCCCACTGTATCATTGCAGGACCATCATTCGGCTCAATATATTTCCAGTCTTTGGTACGAACAGACAACACGTGATTAGAAGCAAGCTCAATTACCCAAGGACGGTCTTCATCATCTGTTCCCAGCAAATTACCGATGCGATTGTAACTATCAGGAGCACTACCTTTTGGAAGTCTGGCATTGACCAATGCCCCCAAAGACGCCATCCAGTCAATTTGTGACATCAAGACATCCGACTCACGATTTTCCTTAATCTTCTTGGGCCAACGCACGATAGCAGGAACGGCGGTACCTCCTTCGAATGCACTGTATTTATTCCCTCTCCACGGACCGGCAGGACTATGCCCGTTCAACAATTCTTCTGCTTTATCATCATAACCATCATCTACCACAGGACCATTGTCACTGGACAGGATAATCAATGTATTTTCCGCCAGCCCCAGTTTGTCGAGCGTTTCCATAATCTGGCCTACCGACCAATCAAACTGTACAATAGCATCTCCGCGTACACCCATCGGGTTCTTTCCACGGAAGCGGTCGTGCGGGAAACGAGGAACATGAACGTCATTGGTTGCAAAATACATAAAGAAAGGCTCATCTTTATGCTGTTTGATGAAGTCAATGGCATGCGTAGTAATAGAATCGGCAATATTTTCATCTTTCCAAAGAGCTTTACCACCGCCTTTCATGAAACCGATACGACTGATACCATTCACAATAGACATATCATGTCCGTGACTCGGTTTCTGATTATAGAGCAACTCGGGATGATCAGCACCGGTAGGCTCACCCGGAAAATTTTGTTTATAGCTAACCTCTATAGGAGCAGAAGGATCATAATTTGCCACTTTACCGTTTTCTATGAATACACACGGAACACGGTCGGCTGTTGCTGCCATGATATAATGATAATCAAACCCTAAATCCCCTAAAGCAGCAGGAAGCGGAGCATTCCAGTCTTGTTGGCCCGTTTTATCTCCCAGCCCCAAATGCCATTTACCGATTGCACAAGTAGTATATCCCGCATTTTTAAACATATCTGCCATAGTATATTGTTCCGGGCGGATAATCATACCGGCATTTCCTGCTGCCACATCGGTATCAGGACGACGCCATGCATATTCACCGGTCAACAAAGAGTAACGGGAAGGGGTACTGGTAGCAGCTACGGTGTGAGCATTGGTAAAGCGAATACCTTCACCCGCCAAACGATTGACATTGGGAGTCTGCACATTCTTTGCACCATAACATTCCAAATCACCATAACCCAAGTCATCAGCCAAAATAACAATCACATTGGGCTGCTCACGATTGGTCACTTTATTCTCTTTGGGAGTCCTGGCTTCCGCAGTCAGAGCAGGACACAACACCGGTGTCAAGAGAGATAAAGCCAAATACTGTTTTTTCATGATATTTTAATATTTTAGTCAGATAAGGTGTGTCAAAAACCTAATGTAGCATTTTTGACACACTTTTTCCTATTGTTAGAATTACTCACGCAAGTTAGGATTAATATTTTGTTCTGACAAAGGAATCGGCCATTTATAATCCTGAGGATTACGAAAATCTCGTCTTCCTACATACCAGCGGCAATGTCCTGTCGGATCTACAAACTTGGTAGAACCGGCATAAGTGGTAGATTTAGGATAAGGAGCACCCCATACCTCACCAACAAGCACTGTCTCAGCAAGTTTCCAGCGCAACAAGTCCCAATATCTGATACCTTCAAAAGCCAATTCAACACGACGCTCATTACGGAGTAATTCGCGCAATTTGTCTGAATTAGTTTCTGTAACAGGTGGCATCTTAACATCAGCACGTCCACGCACCTGATTGATGGTCAAATTCAATACTGTTTGATCAATGGCCTGCCCGCTTTCAATCAAACATTCCAAATAGCTCAATAAAACTTCTGCATATCTGATTACCGGAGTCACAGCACTATAGCTATTCAAATCATTGATCGGATTCTCATCAAAATATTTCCGCCACATAAAACCAGTCTTAGATACTTCTGAAGAATAATCCAAACGTTCTTTCTTTGATGCTTCATAATCCGGACTCATGCGATATTCAGTACCCATAAAAGTCGCTCCATTATAATAGATGGTATAATCAAGACGCGGATCACGGTTCTCACCTAAATTATCCGGGTTGTAACGTGAATCGTCATAGCTGAACGGAGTTCCGTCTTTAAACTCATAAGATTCAAATAATCCGGCCGAAGGATTGGACAAACTCCATCCACCGTCTTTTGCAGACAAAATATGCTGTGGAAGACCGCAACCAAAATAGTTTTCAAGATAGGATATATAATAAATATTCTCCTTGTTGCCTACACCGGTTGAAGGATGGAACAGTTCCCGATACACAGGATGAATTGAGTTATCACCATAATCGATGATTTCCTTATAAGCGGCTGCTCCACCTGCCCAATCCTGCATCAGCATACAAGTTCTGCCCAAAAATGCTAAAGCAGCCTGTTTGCAAGCGCGTCCTGTCTCACTATTCGGAATATCTTTAAAACGGGGCAGATCAGCTGCCGACTCTTTAAACTCTGTCACACACCATGACAAAATATTAGCCTGAGTTTCCTTTTCAACTGTATTGGCCTCTTCACCTGTCAGAGTTTTGGTCACTAAAGGTACATCCTTAAAATAACTGGCCAGATAGTGATACTGAGTGGCACGCAAAAAGCGGGCTTCGGCAACCATTCTGGTTTTCTGTTCTGATTCGGGAGCATTGGCAATACCCTCCAAGAAACGGTTACACAAACCGATACGCTTATAAGCCGATGACCAATAGTTTTTAATAAAAGAGTTATTATTCAACAGTTTACCACTAGAAATATTAAAGAATGGATTATTTTCTCCACGACGGTCATAAGCATTGTCTGTCAGATGTTCCATAAACAACATACCATGATAAGACCAAAAGTCCGAAACACTATATTCCAAACCATTTGTAATACTACCTCTATATAAAGAAGTTAAAGCCAATTCGGCATTCTTATCATCAGTCCAAAAATTATCTTCCGACAAATCTGTCAATGGATAACGCTCCAAATCACATGATTGCAATGAAAATGAAGCTAATAAAACAGTAAAAGCTATATATTTTAATCTTTTCATAAGTCATTAGAATTTTAAAGTTAAGCCCAAAGTATAAGTTGACATAGTTGGATAGTATTGACCGTTATTACTTGTGTTTTCAGGATCCCATCCTTTACGATACCCCTTGAAGGTTAAAGGATTGTCTAAAGAAACATAGAAACGCATACCGGTGGAACCAAACTTTTTAACTATATGTTCGGGTAATGTATAACCTAACTGAACATTACGTACTTTCAGAAAAGAAGCATCCAATACCCAGAAATCAGAAGTCAGTGTATTATTGCTACCTGCATTTGACATAATCTCCAAGCGAGGATATTCAGGATAACGGTTATCCTGCTGCACATTCCAGCAATTCTCCATTTGCCATTTCTGAATATTACCCTCCTGATAGAATGCATGACCTGCATAAACAGACAACATACCTTTCACCTTAGCAACTCCCTGAAGCAATACACTGAAATCAAATCCTTTATATTCTCCACCGAAATTCAATCCAAAAGTATATTTAGGTATACGAGAGCCTAAGAACGTTTTGTCATCCGGTGTTACTTTGCCATCACCTGTAATATCAACATAACGAATATCTCCGGCTTTAGAACCTTTGGCTATCGCAGTCTGATCATACCAATCACCTACTTCATCATCGGTCAGAAATACTCCGTCCGTCTTATACCCATAAAACATCTGCATCGGATAACCGATAAACAAATCGCTACCGTTACCTACCATACCATTGTTCTGGGTCACATTTCCCATACCCAATGTCAATACCTTATTATCAATAATAGAGAAATTACCATTAATATGATAATGGAACTTACCAATTGTATTTTGATGACCTATTTCAAACTCCCAACCTTTATTTTCCAACTCACCGGTATTTACTTGCGATACACTTAATCCGAAAATCGAAGAATAACTTGCAGCCGGCTTATACAATACATCTGTAGTTTTACGATAGAAATAAGAAGCATTAAATGTCAACTTATTATTAAAGAATGCAGTCTCAATACCAACATCGGTAGTACGAGTACGCTCCCACTTCAAACCCGGATCCACATAAGTAGTAACAGCTGCTCCTTGTGTGTACACTCCGCCAAATACATAGTTCTGTGCTTGCCCTAAAGAGTATACCGACTGATAAGGATAGTTACCGATATTATTATTACCCAATATACCGTAAGAAGCTTTCAGTTTTAAATTATTAATGAAAGACAAATTTTCATTTTCCTTCCAAAACTGTTCTTCAGAGATACGCCAACCTGCAGCCAAAGAAGGGAAGAAACCATATTTGCTATCTGTCGGAAAACGAGAAGAGCCGTCATAACGCATTGTTGTTTCAAATAAATAGCGCTGATCATAGTTATATGTCAAACGACCGAAGACAGACTGTATAGCCCAATCATATCCTCCGCCTCCATTTGTCTGACCGTCTGCCCCTCCGGCCCCTAAGAAAGGTACGTCATCAGACGGAAAGTTATTACGACTACCCGATAAAGTACGCTGACCTTCGTCTTCCCAAGTATATCCTACCAATGCAGCAAGATTATGTTTACCAAAAGACTTATTATAATCAGCTACAGCTTGGAAGGTCTTATAAACAGTTCGCTTCATTTCATCGCTCAATGTAGAAGGACCGGTACTCTTGTCACCCGTAAGAATCATATCACAACGATAATGGCGAACGTGACTTAATGTATAATTATAACCGCCTAAAATTTTCAAAGTCAATCCATCTATCGGCTGATATGACAATTCAATATTATTTTTAAATTTGTCATAGTCTTCACGATATGAAGACGCACAGTCTACCCATGCCACCGGTGTACCTTGCAATTTAGGTCCTAAACCGACCTCACCATTCTGCAAGTAAGTCGGAGTTAAACCGGGAAAACGAACGGCATTAGAAATAATCCCTTTAAATCCGCCAATATCCAAAGAACCCGGAGTAGAAGGTTCGTGACGATCGGAAGTCATACCGCTCAGACGCACTTGTAGTTTCAAGTTCTTAGCCAATTCCGCACCAAGGTTTACACGAGCATTGTAACGGTTATAATAGTTATTGTCCAACAAACCATTTTGACGCAAATATCCCAATGATACCATATATTGTACCTTTTCCGTACCACCGCTTACACTCAACTCATGCTTGGTTTGCAGTGCATGACCGCCCAAAAGATCATCAAGATACATTTCGTCAGCATAGTTGTCAGGGTCAGAACCATCACGATACTTCTGAATCATCTCAGGCGTATAGGTTTCTGCTCCAATCGCCTTATTATAAAATTCTGCATATTCATAAGAATGAGCCAATTCCGGCAATTCTGTAGCCTGACTCATACCCACGGAACCATTATAAATAATGCGGGCTTTACCTTCCTTTCCTTTCTTGGTTGTTACCAAAATAACACCATTGGCAGCACGAGAACCATAAATAGCTGCTGAAGAGGCATCCTTCAGAACTGAAATATTATCAATATCGGCCGGAGTCAAATCACTCAAAGAACCGGGAAGTCCATCTACTAGAACCAAAGGACTAGGAGTTGCTCCAAACGAACCGACACCACGGATACGAATAGTACCGGCATCCTGTCCCGGATTACCGCTTTCCTGTGTAATGGTAACACCCGACATCTGACCGGTCAACATATTAGAAACGTCAGGCACTGCACGAGATTCCAATGCTTTACTGTCCACTGATGCAATAGAGCCAATCACATTGACTTTCTTCTGCGAGCCATAACCTACAACCACCACTTCATCCAGTGTTTCCGTATCTTCTTTCAGAGTAATATTAAGGAAAGATTTATTTCCGACCGGAACATCCTGAGTATTATAACCTATATAAGAAACTTGCAAAGTAGCATTGCTTGGAACGGACAAATCAAAGTTACCATCTATATCTGTAATACTTCCTACGGTGGCATCTCCTTTTAAAATCACATTGGCACCAATAATAGGTTCCCCGGCCGAATCTTTTATAGTACCCTTAATTTTCTTAACCTTCTCATCATCTTTCAGAGTGATAACAATATAATTGTCATTCACTTGATAGACACAATTAGTTCCTTTTAGCAAATCCGACAGAATTTGCAATACATCCTGATTCTTTTGATTCAAAACAACTTGCTTATTGACATCCAGTTGTGAAGTGTTATAAGCAATCTTATACTTCGAAACAGATTCAATTTTCTCAAACGCTTGCTTTAAAGAAAGACGTTCCCCATTGAAGGAAACTTTCTGTGCATTAACAGAGAGGCTGCCGGCCAGAAATAAGCCAACACCAAGCCCCAACACTCGAATAAATTTCTTGTTCATTTCATATTAGATTTATTAACGACATAAGGTGTACGTACATGAGAAAGACAATTCAAATAAATACTACACCCAATGGTTTTGTGTTAATAAATACTAAACCGCTATCTTAAATAGATATTCTTGCCAACAATTTCATATTCTATACCGGGAACCAATATTTTAATGATTTGAAGTACTTGCTCCAACGATTCATTTCTATTAAAATGAACTCTCAAACTTTGATTCTGGTAAATAGATGTACGCACATGGAATTTCACACCATACACACGTTCCAAAGTATGAAGAACATCATTAAACGGCACATTGCCAAAGAACAACCCTCCCATACGCCAATCGGAGTGGGAAACAGCATTCACTTTATGCTGCTGTACTATCCCTGTGGAAGGAGTATATATCAACTGGTCATTGGGTTCCAGAAAATATTTCTCCGGTTGTTTATTTACCTTTACCTGTAACCTGCCGGTTTCCAATGTAGCCATTATCTGATTATTGTCCGGATACGCCGAAATATTGAATGTCGTACCAAGCACTTCCAACTCTAAATGGTTGGTAGTGACAATAAAAGGATGCTCTTTATCTTTTGAAACTTCAAAGAAACCTTCTCCCGCAATATAAACATTGCGAGATTCAGATATGAAACTGGAGGGATATACCAACAAAGTACCGGCATTAAGCCAAACCTTACTCCCATCAGGAAGAACCACTTCTTCACGTGTACCCATAGCTGCATAACGCTGCATATAAGTCACTTCGGACAACGTCTCCTTCACATAATCCTTTGCAGAATAATAATAGTAAGCCGAAAAACACACCATAATGAAAGGAATAGTCCAAATAGCAGCTACTCTTCCCCAATTTATTCTTTCGTCATTAAACTTATACCACGCCCCCAACTCTCTAATAATTTACGTCTGTAAAGCACATTGGCAATTAAAGGATTCTGTGGTTCTGAACAATGTTCGGATTTCATCTTTTCCATATCCCAATCACGAGGGAATGTACCCGGATTTTCGATTTCCACACGATCATCATAGATAGCTATTCCTACAGAGCCGCCAGGAGTTCGAAGTTGTCTATGACAAAGCGAATTGACAACCCCTTCCCGTATAGCTTTATAAGGAATCGTCAAATGCTCTTCTCGTTCCAACCCTTCGGTTGTACCCGACAGAGAAAGATGCTTAAATATAAAGGCCATTGCTGCATCAAGCAATTTGAACAGATTACCTTGCACGCGCTGATTATCCATAAAGATCATTTTATCCGTTCCTTTGAAACGTGCCAATCTCAAGAGGCATTGTGGATATTCTATCAGTTCCCGATTAGCAAACAGTATGGCTGCGGCATTGTTTAATACACCATTTGCCAGCAACCCGAATCTCTCTAAAATAACGGCAACATTGTTCCCCGTGTTCTCTGGTAGACGACCACATTCTATTCCAAGCCTCACCGTTTTTAAAATCTCATTCTCATCCATATCCTGTATAGAGAGTTTGGTGTTTTCAAACAATTCCCAACGGTATTTCGCTTCGTCACGAAGCATCAGCAATCGGTTGTACACCGCTTGCGGCATAATTGACGTCACGCTTTCTACACGATAATAAGGACGACCTTTATAGCAAAACGGACGATTTAACCTTGAATCATCGACATAAAGGGCTATTATCTTTTTATTGCTATCTGAAACAGGTATATAAGAAACTTGCACTGTGGCTGTTGGTTCCAATCTGTTAATAGCTTCCGCAATACACCTTTTAGTTACATCAGCAACTTCTTGTCCGATTATTTTCCCTTTGTCAGTAACACCGAATAAAACCGTTCCACCTTCTCCATTAAGGAAAGCGCAAAGTGTTTCCATTCCTCGCTCCAACTGTCCGGTGGTTTCTTTAAATTCCAGTTGTTCATTTTCAGTCTGAACAATCAGGTTTTTTATATCTTCAAGATTATCTATTTTCATACCATATATTATTGATTCACAAAAGTACTCTTTTTTTTGTAAGATAGTAGCATAGAAACAAGTTACTTCCCTACCAAGACAGTTCACACAATAGGTATATTGAAAAATGAAACCACCTTTATCTTCTTAAAAGGTGATTAAGGTTTAGCGATAGCATCATACATCATAATACTATAATCCCGTATCATACTCTCAACTAAACCATAATCACTAAATGAGCTCTATAAAGCTGTTTATACCGCTACTTCTTCACGATTCTTCTCTTCATTAGATTCTGCCGCATCCAACCGATTCAATAAGTATCGTACATTCTGAAGATGTATATTGTTATTCCGATCCATTTTTTTAAATTGCCAACTGTTTTTAGTGGTATTCAGTATACAATTCATTAACGTTCCCACTGCATCAGCACTCTGGAAACGATTGGTATTGGAGATTTGCGTATTCATCATGTGCGCGCCGAATCCTCTAATCACCTCTTTCACACTTATCGACTTATAAGTACGGATGGCTTCAAAGGCCGCCACATTACTATAAAGCGTATTAGCTAAATCCTCCAGTCTCTTTCGGTCTGTTCGTTCCACCAGATAGCTTTCAGGATTCATAAAACGATTGAGAGTCAGATAAAAAGCCATCATTTCATCATCGGATGAAAAGATAACGTGCATGAGTTGCGTCGCGTCCCCCGGACGGGCCTGCTGATTGCTTAAAACTTCTTCCATAAGAATTTTAATTAAATGGTGAATAAATTAAGTTTAATGGGGCGATACAGAAAGGTAGTTTTAAGGAATAAAAGAAGCGGTTCCGCCTGTCCCATTGCTCTTCACCATCCACAACAGGCAGTAGGTGCATTAACATCCTACATGGGGGTGCGAAACCGCCATATAGGAAAATGGGACAAGCATAAAAAAGCTTGCCACACTAGATACAGCAGTTTCCCTGCTGTGGATTTTGATAAAGAGCATTGCAAAGATAGAATATAAAATCAGAAAAGAGAAAAGAAAATCAGTATTAATTGAAGTTTACAGCAATAAGCTTAAGACAGAACTTTCTAAAGCCTACTTGCAACTATAAGATTCATTTTGAAGGTTCACCGGTTTCACCTTTAGCT
>ENA-UEQE01002958-UEQE01002958.1-human-gut-metagenome-genome-assembly--contig:-NODE-2958-length-11516-cov-10.723927_pt1 | contig 11516 bp, 12 predicted proteins | sample MGYA00242934_ERZ507935 | MGnify/ENA primary metagenome ERZ507935 (study PRJEB26167, sample SAMN06115423) | human gut metagenome | host: Homo sapiens | place: China:Anhui | collected 2015-03-30... | reverse complement strand
AAGCGGACGAAGGAGCAGGATGTCAGGTTTGCGGACACGCTTGAGAAAATCTTGAACTACAACCATTGATACATACTTTTGAAAGGCTGGAGAAACAAAAAAGCACCAGCCTGAGCCGGTGCTTTTTGTTGGCGGAGATGGTGGGATTCGAACCCACGTGCCCGGTTAAGGACAAAACGATTTCGAGTTTTTCCTGCTTCACGGTACTTGGTGGAAGATAGAGGTAATTAGCCGACTTTGCCAGAAGATACGAACCATCGAATTTACGCTCAAAATTTCATCAAAATCCAAAATCACTAGGCTCCATGCGGATTTGAACCCACTTTCCAAAACGCAGAAAAATCTGCCTTTTGGAGAGAATTGGGAGAGATTCTACGCCCTTTGGAGAGAACGGGCGAGAGAGATTCCGGGAGCCAGAATCCATCCATACAATATGTTGCTTCTGACGCTGACAAAATCAAAGCAGCAAAGGATGGATGAACATGAGGACTCTGTTAGAGTGCTATAAAATACTCGAAGAATATCCCAACGGAATGACGAAAGACCAGTTCTATCGCGTTGCCCGCATCAACAAGCAACACGCCAAGTACCTTCTGGATTCCGGCCTCGTTCCGTGTATCAATACAGGAAAGAAAACACGCAAATACCATATTGCGACCCATGACGTGATCACCTACTTGTGCGACCGTGAAGATCATCCCGAAAAGTATAAAGTGCCAATGGGCTTTTATATCGGAAAGAACGGCTGCTCCAAGCGGCACCCGGACAAGCCTGCCACAGAGATCATCCGCTTCAATTTTACAGAGCCAGAAAAAACGGGGCTGTACACCCTATGGGAAAAACTCACGGTTGGATATGATGATCTGCTGACCACCCCGGTAGTTTCGGAACTGACGGGCTACTCTGCACAGAGCATCCAGAGGTGGTGCAATCAGAAGATCCTTGTAGGTTTCAAAATTCGAGGTACGCTGACGATTCCACGGCTTGCGGTCGTTGAGTTTATGTCCGGTGACCGTGCAACGGCTATCGTCCGAAAATCCTCAAAGCACCTTGATCTGCTCCGCACCTATGCACAGGGCTGCCATGAAGGTGCAATGACAATTACATATTAAATGAACAGGACTGCTCCACAGCGCAATGTATGTGAGGCAGTCCTGTTTGCTTAGTACCCTTTTCATTGGAGCCAATATTTACATCTGACAGGAAGGAAGTGACAGTTTTCCACATGAATACACCCATACAGTTGAAAATCCGAGGTCACACCAAATGACGCTGGACTACTTCTATGGTCAGTCGGGCGAATTGTTCTCCTATTTCCGCATCCCAAAGGCACTGTTCCAAGACCACCGCTTCCGGCAGCTCTCCACCGATGCCCGGACACTGTACGGCATTCTGCTGGACCGCATGAGCCTGTCTGCAAAGAACGGCTGGCTGGACGAGCAGGGGCGGGTGTATATCATCTATACCGTCCGGGAAGTGCAGGAATCCCTCTGTTGCGCCGAGCACAAGGCGGTCAAGCTGTTCCGGGAGTTGGAGGACATCGACCTCATCGAGCGCAAACGCCGTGGTCTGGGCAGACCCAGCCTGATCTACGTCAAGGACTTTTCGTCTGGACTGCCAAAAGCGCAAGTACAGAATTGCCCAAACAACAATTCTGGTGCTGTCGAAAGCGCAATTCTGGTGCAGTCAAAACCGCAAGCAAATAAGACTGATAAGAATAAGACAGAGTGGAACGATCCTGACCCTATCTATTCCGTGGGAATCCGGGAGCAGCTTGAGGATTATTTTTATCAGGCATTGGAGGTAGAACTTCTGCTCCGACTCTGCCCGGACGATGAGGATACAATCTACCAGATCGTAGACCTGCTTGTGGATACCTGTTCCACCAAACGCAAGATGTTGTGGATTGCCGGAGATGATAAGCCCACCGAGGTGGTACGCAGTCGGCTGAAAAAGCTGAACGCCGACCACATCCGTTTTGTGCTGGATTCTCTGGCAGAAAACACCGCCCCGGTGCGGAACATGAAGCAGTATCTGCTGGCGATGCTCTACAATGCGCCCACCACCATGAACCTCTACTATCAGAACAAGACGAACCACGACTTTGCGCGCGGTTCACCGAAGGCGGGGTGATGTTATCGCAAAGAAAGCTACGATTATTGCAGTCACCAATCAAAAAGGCGGTGTTGGGAAAAGCACCACCTGTGAGAATCTGGGCATCGGGCTGACAATGGAGGGCAAAAAAGTCCTGTTGGTAGACACCGACCCGCAGGGCAGCTTGACCATCAGCATGGGCTGGCAGCAGCCCGATGAACTGCCCACTACCCTCTCTACCCTGATGCAAAAAGCCATGAACGACCAGCCCATTCAGCCCGGTGAGGGCGTTCTGCACCATGCAGAGGGCATTGACCTGATCCCGGCAAACATCGAACTGGCAGGGCTGGAAGTAGCCCTCGTGAACAGTATGAACCGGGAGAAGATGCTCAAGCAGGTGCTGGACAGTGCCAAACGGGAGTACGATTTTATTTTGCTGGACTGTATGCCCTCGTTGGGGATGCTGACCATTAACGCATTGGCGGCGGCAGACGCTGCTCTGATTCCTGTGCAGGCACAGTACCTGTCTGCAAAAGGCTTGGAGCAACTTTTGCAGACCGTGCAGAAGGTTCGGTGGCAGATCAACCCGAAGCTGAAAATCGAGGGTATTCTGCTGACCATGACCGACAGCCGCACCAACTATGGAAAGCAAATCAGCAATCTAATCCGGCAGGCATACGGAAAACACCTGAAGGTGTTTGAGCAGACTATCCCACGGTCCGTCCGTGCGGCGGAAACCAGCGCGGCAGGCAAAAGCATCTTTGCCTATGACCCCAAAGGCAAGGTGGCAGAAGCTTACAAATCTCTTGCAAAGGAGGTGCTGGCGGATGCAGATCGACAGCGGAAACTTAGCTCTGAAAGGGCTAGATGACCTGTTTTCCACCGAGGAAAACCGACAGGAGGAACAGCGGGAGCAGGTACAGCAGATTCCCATTGATGAACTGCATCCGTTCACCAACCATCCTTTCAAAGTTGTGGATGATGAAGCTATGACCCGGACAGTGGAAAGTATTGCCCAGTTTGGAGTGCTGGCTCAGCTCATCGCAAGGCCGCGCCCGGACGGTGATGGGTATGAAATTATTTCCGGCCACCGCCGCCAGTTCGCCGCAAAGATGGCCGGACTGGAAACCCTTCCAGTCATTGTGCGGGATATGGATGATGATGCCGCTACCATTTTGATGGTCGATTCCAACTTGCAGCGGGAACACATCTCACCCAGCGAAAGAGCATTTGCGTACAAAATGAAACTGGATGCGCTAAAAAATCAAGGTGCTAGGTCAGATTTAACTTCGCCGCAAATTGCGGCGAAGTTTCGCAGCGATGATGCAGTTGCAAAAAGCCAAGGCGTCAGCGGAGATACCGTGCAACGTTATGTCCGACTGACGAACCTTATACCTGAACTGCTCAATATGGTGGATGAGAAAAAAGTATCATTTAATCCTGCGGTAGAATTGTCTTATCTCTCGGCTGAACAACAGCAGGAGATGATAAAGGCAATGGACGATACCCAAAACGCGCCTTCCGTTTCACAGGCAAAGCGTATCAAAAAGCTGGCACAGGCGGGAAAATTCACCTCTGATGCCGTTGTCGCCATTATGGGGGAGGAAAAGAAAAGCGAGTTGGATACTGTGACCATCAAAAATGAAACCCTGCGCAAATATTTTCCTCGCAGTTATACGCCCCGGCAGATGGAAGAAAAAATCATTCAGCTTCTGGATGCGTGGCAGAAAAAGCAGCAGCGCAAAAATGAACGCTGATTATGCCTTGAATCGTAAGACCCGATTGGGTCTTTTTATTTTGCAAAAATTCAGGAGGTAAAGCCTATGGACAACACGATTCCTTTCAATCCCACTTCTTGTACTGTCCGCACGGAACAGATCACCGTGGATGTGAGCATCCTGTCCGTGCTGAACCATGCGGCATCCCCCGGCAGACACAAGCCGGATGCCAATATTTATCTCGCCGCTATCGCCCCGGACATGGAACTGACCATCATCATGGAGGAAGATGCGCCCCACATTCTGCCCTGCTTTGATGAAGAAGATGCCACCATCACTATCAAGGGCGCGCCGCTGTTCATCAGCTACAACCCGGCACAGGTGCTGACGCTGGCGGGCAAGCACTATCTGACGGGTGCGGTCATTTTCTACCGCACAGACAGCAGCGGCCGCATCGTTTCGCTGACAGTGGAGGACATTTACCGTTTCCAGAGTTATCTGGAAATGCAGAGCGTCACGCTGGTGGCAGACGGTCAGAAACTGACCTGTATCTGCATCGACTGAGGTGCGCCATGCTGAATTTTTTCATCGGTTTCGCATTTTTTGAGTTCGGCGCACTCTGCGGATTCTTCGTGGCTGCGCTGATGCAGACGGCAAGGGACGGTGATGAACGTGCAGGAAGAAGTCGAACAGAAAACATTCAACATTGTGGTATCCACCACAAAGCTGACCGCCCGGACGATTCTGAACGCTGGCCGAACAGCACTTCGGGAGTATCAGTCAAAATTACTGGCTGATAAGTCGAGCGGCAAGCAGAGCGTCCGAATGCTCCTGCGGCAAAATCGGGGTGTGTCCAGCGTAGAAATCAGCAAAACAGGCATCCGTGATTTTGAGCGGTACGCCAAAAAGTACGGCATCGACTACGCTATCCAGAAAGACACCTCCGAGGTGCCGCCCCGGTATCTGGTCTTTTTCAAAGCCCCGGACGCGGAAGCCTTTCACTCGGCGTTCAAGGAGTATTCGGCATCTTTGCTCAACAAGGACAAACGCCCCTCGGTGCTGGCACGATTGCATGAACTGGTGCAGGCGGCGGCAGAACTCCCCGGTAAAGTCCGGCACAAGGAACAGGAGCGTGGACTGTGACCACGAAAAAGCTGACAAAGCTGCTGGCTCTGTATCTGCCCTATATTTTGCTGGGGCTGGTGGCAACCAACTTTGGTGAAGCATGGCGACTTGCCGAGGGCAAAGAGCTGGGGGATAAGATCATGTCCATGATGGGCACTGTTCCGTTGGCATTTGCAAACCCGCTGCCCAGCCTGCACCCTCTGGATCTGCTGGTGGGCTTGTGCTGCGGCGCAGGGTTACGGCTGGCGGTCTATCTGCGTGGTAAAAATGCAAAAAAGTACCGCCACGGCATGGAGTATGGCTCTGCCCGGTGGGGCACCCCCAAGGACATTGAGCCGTTCATGGCTCCGAAGTTTGAGGACAATATCATCCTTACCAAAACGGAACGGCTGATGATGAGCAATCGCCCGCCGGACCCCAAGAACGCGAGAAATAAAAACGTGCTGGTGGTGGGCGGCTCCGGCAGCGGCAAGACCCGGTTTTGGCTCAAGCCCAACCTTTTACAATGTCACAGCTCCTATGTGGTCACTGACCCCAAAAGTACGATCTTGCTTGAATGTGGCAACGCAATGTTGAAAAACGGCTACAAGGTCAGGATTCTGAACACCATCAACTTCAAAAAGTCGATGCACTATAACCGTGCGACTTGTTCGCCGCTGAAAAGGCGGCGCACAGCGCTGTTTCAATCAGTCCTGTGAACTGATAATTCGAGAGGTGGAATGAAGGGGTAACGCCCTGAAACGCCTCCCCTGATACTTCGGCATGCAGAGGCCAAACTCTGTGTGAAGCCCGGTAAAGTCGGCAGAGAGATGCCGTAACAGGTTAAGCTGACGAAAGCTGTCCAGAGATGGACGGTGCATCCTATATGCCGGGGGTCTATAAGATACCCATGGTGAGAATGACAGAGATGTCTGACGAAGCTCCCGAATGTAAAGGTCTAAAAGCGCCACACTCAGAAATGGGTGTGTGGGTTAAAGCCCAGGCAGTACGGTTTAGTAGAAATGGTTGTTACGAAACGCCGTGGCACGTTACAGGCGTGTCCAAGCTGTCAGGCCCAGAGGGAACACCTAAAGGTATGTATGTACAGATAGGATTATCGGAACAAGGAAAGGCAGGAAGTCTACTGGATAATCCGGCGAAGAATAATAAGCGGATGAATTCCTGCTGAAAAGCAGTGGTCGAACCGATGATATCGTCTGCGAAAAAGAGGACGGTTAGGAATGGCCACAAGTCAGGCAAAACGTCAGCAGTACACAACCACTATTCATGCAGTCGAGTAAGAAAAAGAAATTGTCGCTCGGTTTCATAGAAATGGGGTGATGTACATGGCACAAAAAGCTAAGAAGAAAAGCAAGTTGCGCCATGCGGAATACTATGACATGCAGAAAACCTTTGACAGTCTGTATGCCGACAGCAAAAGCGGTGAAGTCTTTGGGCATCTGATGGATATCATCAGTGCCCCAAGCAACATCAAGCTGGCATTCAGAAATATTAAAGGCAATGATGGCAGTCATACCGCAGGCACGGATGGGCGGACAATAGAATCATTGGCAGTCATGCCAGAGGATAAGTTTGTAAAGCTCATCCAGAAACAGTTCAGGAGGTATGAACCAAAAGCAGTAAAAAGAGTAGAAATACCAAAGCCAAACGGAAAGATGAGGCCTCTGGGAATACCGTGTATTATTGACCGAATAGTACAGCAATGTATTTTGCAGGTCATGGAGCCAATCTGCGAAGCAAAGTTCTATGAGCACTCTTATGGGTTCAGACCGTGTCGGAGCGCAGAAAATGCGATTTCCTATGCGTATGGACTCGCCCAAAGGAACAAGCTTCACTATGTAGTCGATGTGGACGTTAAAGGATTCTTCGATAACGTCGACCACAGAAAGCTGCTGAAACAGATCTGGACTTTAGGTATACGGGACACCAAGTTGATTCAGATCATCAAGGCTATGCTGAAAGCGCCAATCGAAATGCCTGATGGAAAAACCGTCCTCCCATCCAAGGGAACGCCGCAAGGTGGTATCCTTTCACCATTGCTGGCAAACATTGTCCTCAATGAACTGGACTGGTGGATTGCCTCTCAGTGGGATGAAATGGTGAGGCACATGAAACATCCGTGTAAAGTGACCTACTATCCCAACGGCGCAGAGAAAAAGTGCAATAGCTATACAGCCTTGAAGAAAAGCAACCTCAAGGAGATGCGGATTGTCCGTTATGCGGATGATTTCAAGATATTTTGCAGAACCAAGGAGGATGCAGAGAAAACCTATTATGCAGTCAAAGACTGGCTATGGAAACGGCTAAAACTGGAAGTGTCTGATGAAAAGTCAAAAGTGACTAATCTCAGAAAGCGTGACAGTGAGTTTCTGGGTTTTCGTATAAAACTGCGGCGCAAAAGTAACTCATGGGTGATAACTTCAAATGTCTGCGATAAAGCCATACACAGAATCAGCAAGGAAATGGCTGACAGTGTCAAGGCAATACAAAGCAGTAAGACGGCTGAAGAAATAAGCCTGAATGTGGGGGACTATAATGCCAAGGTTATCGGAGTGCAGGACTATTATTGCATTGCGACAAGGGTCAACTTGAACTTCAGCGATATCGCCCATCCAATCAATGGACAGCTTCTCCATCGTATTGACGGAATCAAGAAACAGGGCGAAATCAAAAACAGATATCTGAGAAAACGGTACGGAAAATCGAAGCAAATGCGATGGATTGGAGAAACGCCACTGGTTCCATTAGCCTACGTGCAATTCAAGATTCCAATGCGGAAAAGCCGAAAAATCAATCCTTATACGCCCAAAGGTAGAGCAGAAATACACGATAATCTCAGGATTGACGTAAATTCAATGCTCTGGCTGATGAGGCATCCGATACCGACCGAATCAGTGAGATACAACGACAACCGGGTCTCCCTCTATGCAGGGCAAGACGGTAAATGTGCAATCACCGGGAAGAAACTGGATGTTCAAGCCTGTATCTGTTACAGGAAAACAAACGATTGTAAGAAGGGCAATGACAACTACCAGAACCTGTTGCTTCTTTCTTTGCAGGGATTGGCAATAGTCAGCTCGGAAGACATGATGTCTGTAGTGGCGTTGGTGAAGGAATACTCTCTGAATGCCAAAGTTATTACCAAAGTGAACAAACTGCGTGCTACCGCAGGACTGCCGCTACTGGCGGCAAAGTAGCAAACTTAGCCAATGTGAAAGAGTGATTGTGTATCACTGCTGTACTATGCTTGATGGAACGCCGGATGCGGTGAAAGTCGCATGTCCGGTGTGAAGTGGGGGAAAACCCGGAGATAATTTCAAAGGGTTACCTATCACTATCCTTCGCCTATGTCCACAGCGAAAAAGATATTCTGAAACTGGTCACGACCCTGATGACCAACACGAAAGGTGAAGGCAGCGGCGGCGATCCATTTTGGGAGAAAAGCGAACGTCTTTTGCTCACTGCACTGATCGCCTATCTGCATTATGAAGCCCCTGTGGAGGAGCAGAATTTTGCAACACTGTTGGAAATGCTCAACACCATGCAGGTGCTGGAGGACGATGAGGAATACCAGAACCCGGTGGATCTGCTGTTTGAGGAACTGGCAAAAAAGAAGCCAAACAGCTTTGCCGGGCGGCAGTACAAACTTTACAAGCTGGCTGCCGGTGTTATAGAATGCAGACAGAATTTTAATATCGCTTGATTCAAACCGGTTTGGAAGATATTAAAATGAACGATTCAACGATGAAAGGAGCGTGATCCTAGTGGCAAGGAAATCCGAACGCTATCCTGCGCTCTACGAACGCCTGAGCCACGACGATGAGCTGCAAGGCGAATCCAACTCGATCTCAAACCAGAAGCGCATCCTGGAGGACTATGCGGAACAGCAGGGTTTTGCCAACTGTGTTCACTTCACCGACGATGGCATCTCCGGCACCCGGTTTGACCGGCCTGGTTTCCAGAAAATGATTGACGAGGTCAAAGCCGACCGAATCTCCGTGGTCATTGTGAAGGATATGAGCCGTTTCGGCCGTGACTATCTGCAAGTCGGCACCTATATGGAGGTGCTGCGGAAACACGACACTCGGCTGATTGCCCTGAATGACAGCGTGGACACCCTTAAAGGCGACGATGAGTTCACTCCGTTCCGAAATATTATGAACGAGTGGTATGCCCGCGATACCAGCAAGAAAATCCGCTCTGCATTTCAGGCAAAGAACCTTGCTGGAAAGCATACCAGCAGCTCTGTACCCTATGGGTACCTGAAATCGGAGCAGGATAAAAACCAATGGGTGATCGACCCGGTGGCGGCTCCGATTGTACAGCGAATCTATCGCATGGCTATGGAGGGTAAAGGACCCTACCAAATTGCAAATATCCTCTCAAACGAACACATTGAAATTCCGGCTTACTACCACCAGAAGCTGGGGATTGGCCTATGGAAGACGCGAGAAATCAAGTCCCCCTACCGGTGGGGTAGTTCCACCATCGTCCACATCCTGACCAATCCCTCTTATCTGGGACACACCTGCAATTTCAAAACACGGAAACACTTCAAGGACAAGAAAAGCCACTACGTTGACCAGGACCAATGGAACATCATCAAGGACACCCATGAGCCGATCATCGACCAGGAAACCTACGATACGGTGCAGCGGATGCGAGCCGGAATCCGGCGCTACCCGGACGGATGGGGGGAAGTTCATCCCCTGGCCGGCTTGCTGTACTGTGCAGACTGCGGCAGTCCGATGTACATTCACCGCACCGGAAATGGAAATCGCACGGCAAACTTTTCCTGTTCTGGTTATGGCAAAATCCCCGTTGGCAGTAAATGCGCCAGTGGACACTGGGTCAATGCTGATTCGGTCATGAAACTGATCCAGGAAACGCTGCGGGAAATCGTTCGGTTCTCAAAAGAGGATGAAGAAGAATTTGCCTGTATTGTAAGGTCTGAGATTGAGAACCGGCAGTCCAGCGAAATGAAGGGTCAGAAGACCCGGCTCACTGCCTGCCAAAAGCGGCTGGATGAGTTGGAAACTCTGCTCTGTAAAATCTATGAGGATAACATTTTGGGAAAGCTCCCAGATAAGCGGTATCAAATTCTGGAAGCCCAGTACACCAAGGAACAGGAAGCCCTTGAGGCGGAAATAGATTCCCTGCAAAAGAAAGTGGACGAATACGAACAGGAACAGAAGTCAGCGGACAAGTTTATTGCACTGGTGAAAAAATACCAGAACTTTGAAGAACTGGATGCCGTCATGCTGAACCAGTTCATCTACAAAATCTTTGTGCATGAACGGGATTACAAGGGCGTGGCTAATTCCCCGCAGACCATTGAGATCTACTTCAATTTTGTTGGCAAGTTCGGGATGCAGGAGATCAATTCTCCGTCAGAGGAGGAACGTGCCGCCTTGGAAGAAAAAGAACGGCTGCGTCAAAAACGGCATGAAGCCTATCTTCGACGCAAGGCAAGCGGCTGGCAGGATGCCTATTATCAGAAAACCAAGGCGGCCAAAAAAGCCGGCATAGATGCCAAGAAAGAAGCAATCCGGTCTGAAGATCGTGCAAAGGGTGTGTATTACCTTCCCAACCAAAAATATCTGGAAACAGAGCCGAAAGGAGAATCCGCATGAACAAGCTGCAACACCATATCCACGACAACAAGAACGGTCTGGATTATGTCCTGACGGACCATTATTATCTCCCGGCGCTGAGGCTGCCGGAAGATAAACGCCCCATCGGCCGCTGGGGCCGATTACATAAGGAATACCTGAAAACTTACAGGCCGGTCCTTTATCAAGCGCTGTTTCTGTCTGGGAAGCTGTATACCATCCTGGCCGACCTGGATGAACAGGCCGCCGAACGGTGCAGCCTGATTGTCCAGCAGATGGCCCAGGCCGAGGGCATCACGGAGGAATTGAAAGCAGCCGATCCGGTACGCTGGGTGCAGGCCATGAACTCCATCCGCAGCCGGGCCGAGGAAATCATCCAGGCTGAGATGATCTATGTGTGAGGAGGGCAGGACGATGATTCTGGAAGCAATTTATAATGGGGAATTTTATCCCAGTGAGAAAGTGGTGCCGACTTCGCCGGCATACATAGAGGCCCTCAAAACCTGTGAGAAGCTGATGGAGCAGCTTTCCAGGCGGCTGAGTAAAGAGGACTACGCCCTGGTGGAAGAACTTCAAACCCAGTCCTCTATCGCCCAGGGCGAGGAGAGCGAGTGCCATTTCAAGTACGGCTTCTCAGCGGGGCTGTTGGTGCAGCAGGAAGCGGTGGAGCAGGTCAAGAAGATCAATGACAAATGAAACAGCGGCAGGAGTTTCAACGGATGCTGAATGACATCCAGGACGGCAAAGATGATGTTTCTTATGTGTTGGTCTTTAAGCTGTCCCGATTTGGCAGAAATGCAGCGGACGTTCTGAACTCTTTGCAACTCATGCAGGATTTCGGTGTCAATCTGATCTGCGTGGAGGATGGCATTGACAGCTCCAAGGATGCAGGAAAGCTGATGATCTCTGTGCTGTCTGCGGTGGCAGAGATTGAGCGAGAAAATATCCGCACACAGACAATGGCAGG
>ENA-UEQE01002935-UEQE01002935.1-human-gut-metagenome-genome-assembly--contig:-NODE-2935-length-11584-cov-5.653689_pt1 | contig 11584 bp, 7 predicted proteins | sample MGYA00242934_ERZ507935 | MGnify/ENA primary metagenome ERZ507935 (study PRJEB26167, sample SAMN06115423) | human gut metagenome | host: Homo sapiens | place: China:Anhui | collected 2015-03-30 | study... | reverse complement strand
ACCATCGACTTTAATCACTTCGACCTCCGCCTCGACTTCATCGACCAGAATCTGTTTATCCTTTCTGTAAGCCAACTTCAAACCGGGCTTTTTACCCAACGTATTCATGTCATACTCCGGTTTGGTTTTACTCGTAAGATACAAATAATCAGTTGTCATATTCACCGAGTAAGCCCCATAAACGTAGTATCCCCACATAAGATCGTCGTATCCTCCCATGTCCAGTTGCCCTTTGATCTTTTCGCCATTGACCAAATACGTGTGAAGAGGCAACGACTTGAATTCCTCCAATTCCTCATCCGTAAACGGACTTGTCGTTACCGTATTGGACACGGTTACGGCAGCCGTCAGATTGCGGGAATCCGTGACGGTAATCGTCGCTTCTCCCCCGCTCAGACCCGTCACCGTGACCGTCGCGCCGTCTTCGCCGATTTCGGCCGTGGCTATTTCGGGAGCCGAGGAGCTCACACGATAAGCCGGATTGCCGTCCGTGATTCGGAACGTCGTGGTGGCCGGTGCGCCCATCTTCAACGTCAAATCGATATGTTCGGTGTCGAGCGTAACGACGTCCGAATTGTAGACGTTTATTTTCAGCGATTCGTAAGATCCGCCCTTGTCGGAAACCACGACCTCCGTCTTGCCTACGACAAGTCCCGTAACCGTCAGCAGATTTCCTTCGACGGTCGCGGAGGCAATGCCCGGATCGAGCACATTGACCCGATACTCCCCTGCTCCCGATGTGATTTGCAGGCTTTTCGAAGTCTCTTTTTTCAAGTCGAACGATTCCGATTCCACGTTCAATTCGGGAAATTCCGGCAATTCGGGAACGACAATCGGCGAAGGTTCGGGTTTTACCAGCGCATCGTCGTCGCTGCAAGCAGTCACTCCCAGCATAAGAGCCAGAGAGAGGACGGCATATGTCAAATAGTTGTTTTTCATCGTTGATCTTTTTTCGACCGCAGCACACAGGAAAAGGTTCACAAAAAACTTTTTCCTGCGGCTGCGACCTGTTACTGTTACCAATCTTTCGTATAGGTATGACCGTCGAAGAGCATCTCCTCTCCGTAAAGCGTACTGGTCACTCGCTCCAACGCCTGCACTTGGGTCATCTTTTCACTACTCCCCACAGGCGTCGTATCGAACGACCCCGAACGATGGTACGGATTCAATCCATACAGGAAAAGCGTTTTGTAGGTATCTCGCACCTGCTCCAATCTCTCCACGCTCGGCCATAAGGGAGTATAGCTGTTAAAATCAAAAGAGTGAAGTCCGAACCGGCTGGCCGGAAGCCCCGGGAACTGCGCAAGCGATGCCCAGGCACTTTCACTGTAATCGACCATCACATAGTCGATATAATCGCCCGGCAGCCAGGTCTTATCATCCGCCTCGAATTCGCATCCCTCGCCGCTGAGGTCCCAGATCGCACCCAACTGATAGGCGACGACCCATCGGTCGGGCATCATACGCTTTACCCGGAACATCAGATCCGCAGCGGCCTCGGCCGTATTCTCGGAATAGAACCCCGTGGGAGGAGGCGATACCAGAGCGGTATACTCATCGTCGAAGAATACACCGTCCAGTTCATACGTGTCGCAGATGATCTTCAACTCCTTGGCAAAAGCATCGGCCGTCGCGGGTTTGAGGTTGGCCACTCCGGCATGGGTATGATACGGCGTGATGGCCAGAATGACCTTCATGCCACGCTCCTGCAAAGGCGTAAGATACTTCTCAGGATATATTTGATATTATCGTTGACCAATGCATGTACCGTTCCGGTCGTCTCATCGAGAATGATGTTGTCGGAGAATAAGACAAGGGCATCGAACAGATATTTGCCGGAATCATCCAACGTAAAACTGAGCAGATTGAGCGGATTCACGTCGTTGGTTTCCATCACACAGAAAACCTTGGCCGCATCTTCGCCCTTATCGCAGTCTCCGGGATTTTCAACCACATTGAGGAAAATGAGATACTCCGCATCTTCGGATTTCATTTTCAGTTCACCCGAAACGACCTCGGCACGCACCGGAATCACATAGGTGGCTCCTACGGTCTGCTCCGTCGTGAGGGCATAGTCCAAAGTCAGCTCGCCGGATTGCTGGGAACCGGCCGCCAGAGAAAACTTGCCGGACGAAAACCCGACAGCCGTTTCGGGCAGCGCCTCGAACGAGTTGCCCGTCTGCTCGTTGTAAGCCTCGAGCACTTCGGGCGCATAGACCAGCGACACCTCGCTCGCCGTCCCTGACTTTTTCGTGGCACGGAGGTAAAGCGACACACTCCCGCCGCCCCGCTCTCGGACTTCTACCGTCACGAATTCACGCTGCGCATTCTCATCGGTCAGATACCCCATCTGAGTATCGGTGGACACGATGCCGCTCTCATCGGCCGGAAACATATCGATCTCCGTTTGGTTACAACCGCCGGAGAACCCCGCGGCCGCCGCCAGCAACAGGAGGAGAGCATTCCGTTTCAAAAATTCGTATGTCTTCATATAAATTTCGATTTTTCAGGGTGAAACACGTTATTTGGCCGGGAGTTCCACAGCGTTCCATGTCAGCACCTTCGTAGCCGCGGCATCGTTACCGTACTGCGAATAATCCCCGACGGTTGCGCCGCCGCCTTCGTTGAACTTCCAGTAGGCTACCAGATTGCCGTTCAATTCCGGATCATAGAGCTTGTAGAAATGATTTTTCCCGTTGATATCCTCCTCAGCGAGCACCTTGTTCCAGACGCGCACCTCCGAAATATCGCCGTCGAGATAACGCGCATCTTCGTAAGAGTAGCCGATCCAGAAACTGCGCTGCGTTTCGGTCTCGGTGGCATAGTAGCGTCCCCAATCCACGGCGTCCGCAAACCGTGCGAATGTCTGCGGCGTCTTTTTCACTCCGTCGATATAGACGTTCACCTCATGGGTATCGCTATCGTAGGTAACGGCAATATGCGTCCAGCGTCCGGTCTTCACCGTCCAATCCGAGGAGGTCAGCTTTTCGTCGACGGTCGTTCCCGCAGGCCGTCCCACGACCTGCAACTGATTGTTCGGAGCCGTATCGCCGAACCGCAGCAGGAAATGGCCTTCGACGCCCATCAAGGTCGAAATGTTCGATCCGCGTCCGTCGGCGAATTCGTCTACCTTGACAAGCGCTTCGGCCGTGAGGCTGCGAAGATTCCGGAGCGGATCCGGATTCCGCCATTCGACACTTACCGCATTCTCCCGCAGGTTGGCAACGACATTGACGAGCGATGCTTCCTTCACCACGAAATAAACGGTACGACGGCTGGCCAGCGTCGCGACATCGGCGCCGTCGATCGAAACCGGAAGCACATAAACCTGCGTTTTGTCGAGCGACAGCAGGTTCCTGAACCGGATCTCCACCTCGCTCGAAGCCGTTTCTCCCGCAGGAATCACGGCCTCCGGATCGGGAATCTCGTAATAATCCGCAGGAAGCATCCCGGCGGAATCCGAATAGGCCGTATTATACCACTCGACCTGCTCCGGATCGGCGACATAGGCGAACGAAATGTCCGAATCGGCAGGCATCGCGAGCTGCGCCTGCAACGTGCGCACATAGCTGTCGGCTTCCTCCTCGACGAAGACCGTAGAGGTTTGTTCGGCCGTATTGTAAATCTTGTTGTCGAAATGCTCCGTATCGTCCTGGCAGGAGACAAGCGCTCCCGATCCGACCAGCAATACGGACAAAAATCCGATATGACGTTTCATGTTCAATAGGTCTTTTTATTTGATCGACGGGTTGAGCGTCGAAATCATGTTACGCATGTTCTTGTAGGTATTGTCGGCATTGAAATAATCCCCCGAGAAATCATAGACCCCTACGGCACGAATCCCCGCTCCCTGCTGGGGCGTGCAGGCCCAGGCTGCCACGGCGTCCATCGCCGGCGTACCGTCGGAGAACGTAGCGTATTTGTTCGTTCCCAAGAGCGGCGTACCGGCTACGACCATGCCATAACGACCTGCATAATCGGCGATCCAGTTCCGGGTCATCAGCGTCGTCAGTTCATTGGTCGCCGTAGCGGTCCGGCCGTCAAGCAGAATGGTCGGGCACCGATCCAGAATGGTTTTGTCCAACAGATTGTCAGGCTGCCCGAAGAAAGTCAACTCCACCCCTTCGTTACGCGAGCACCAGTCTTCGAGAATGCCGATAAAACAGTTCTCGTTTTCCATGTACTCCTTTTTCTCGGCATCGTCCATCAGCACGGTGGATTTCCCCGTATAACTGATGCAAATGCCGTCATAGGGATACTTTTTCAGCAAAGACAATGTATAGGAGAGCGTATCGGTGAGGTACGACCGGAAATCCCGGTCGGGGTCTGCGGGCTCCACGATATTCGTATAGTCGGTTTTCATCCCGTCGAAATCAATCGTATAGACGATCTTCATCCCCTTCTGCTCCCGCAGATAATTCATCTGCTCGATCTCGCTCTGCGTGAGACTGTCGGGATGGATCAGCCCCACGACGTCGATGCTGTCGGGGACGTCGCGCAGATAATGGGCCCGCGACACCGGCACTTTCACGCTGTTGTCGTACCATGCGTAAACCAGCGTATGATCGGTCTTGCGGTATTCGCGCAACGAAGCGAGATACCGGGAATAGAGTTCGGGGTTCTGCTGCTCGACATTCTCATACTCCACCGAGAGGTTGTCCACATCGGTCCAGTCCTCGCAGGAGGGAAGGCCGAATGTCGTCGCCAACAGCAGAGCAGCAGCTATTTCGATTTTTCTTTTCATCGTTCTCAAAAGATTTATTCGTTAACCAATTTCGGATTGCAGTCCCACCAGACATGCGTGGAAAGCCTGTCGCCACCATTGGAAAGGTCTTTGCCGACAGCCCTGTTCAGATTCACTCCGTTGGTTTTGTACTCGTCCGAAGGATAGATCAGACGACGGGCGAATTTCCCGTCGGCGACATCGCCTCCGCTCCGATTCACGGGCGCAGCCGCCAACTTCGGATAACCCGTGCGGCGGAACTCGGCCCAGGCTTCGTGTCCCAACGGGAAGTTGGCGATCCATTTCTGCGTGATGATCTGCTCGAGCTGCAACTCGGGATCCAGAGAGTTCCATGCGGGCACGCACTTCGTATCGGGCACGAATGCGTATTGCCCCTTGGGGTCGTTGTAGGCGCCGACCCTGTTCTGCGAAGAGAGGTAGGAGGCGGCATCTCCGACATTCCACTTCGCGAACGAAAGTTCGACTCCGCGACGATAGAAGTTCTCGGCCGTATCGCCCGTATCCCAGCCGTAAAGCGCCGCTTCGGCCCGCAGGAACATCACCTCCGAAACGTTCATCCACAACAGCGGATCGCTTTGACCGATATTCAGATTCGAATAAGCCTGTCCGCTGGTGATGGGATATTCGTTGCCGATGCGCAGCCCCCAATAGTCATTGGCCGCGTCGGTGAACGTGGACTTTTTGGCATAAGCGCTGATCCGGGGATCGTTCCAGCTCTTCATGTAATTGAGCAGATCGGCCGAGATGCGCGTTTCGCCTCCGTTGTATTCGTAGGCCACCTTGTAAAACGGATTGACGTTGATTCCCGAAAGCTGAGCGTTGTCATCGTTCGAAGTCATTACACCCAGTTTTCCGTCCGTTGTATCCACGGCCTCTTTGGCTCGTTGCTCGGCCGTCGCAGGAGCCGCATAGACCAGCCGCATGGCCATCCGCAGCTTGAGCGAATTGGCGAACTTGATCCATTTTTCGATATCTCCGGAGTAGACCTTGTCGGCAGCCGCCGAGATCGACGAGGTGCGATGTTCCGTCAGCGTGGCAACCGCAGCATCCAGCTCTTCGAAAATCTTTTCGTAGACCTCCCGCTGGGTATCCAGCGGAGCCGTAACCTTCCCGTCCGAACCGATCCGGCTGTAAGGGATCGGCCCGTAGGTGTCGGTCACACGCTGGAAAGCCGCAGCCTTGACGATCTGACCCACGGCAAGGATCGCTTCGTCTTTCGTTGCAGCCTGCAAGCTGAGCCAGTTGGAATAGACGTTGGGAATGATTTCCAGATACATTTTACCCAGCCAGTCCTGCGAAGGATTGAAATAGGAGAACGAGTTGGCCCACACCTGCGAGTCGGCGAAATAGCCGCCCCACACACCGCCCATCAGGCACTCGGTGAACTGATTCAGATGCTCCTCGACGGGAATCACATTGCTCTGCATACCGCCGAGCAGCGAGCTGACGAGGTATTCGTCGCGCTCCGTCTCCTCCGGAGAAACCTCCGCCCAGTTGCGGTTGTAGTCCATGTAGTCTCCGGTACACGAACCCGCCAAAGCTCCGCCCAGGAGGCAGACGCCGAAGCATATCTTGTTGTATGTCGTTTTCATGATCTTCGTTAGAATTTAAGTCTGACATTGAAACCCAGGTTTCGCGTGCCCGGCATCATGAAGTTGTCGATTCCCTGGTAATAATTGCCCGTGGTGGCCACGGCTTCGGGATCGAACGGCGCCTCGCAGTAGATCATCCACAGGTTGCGGCCCACCAGCGAAACCGTGACATCGGCGATGTTCCAGAGCTTCGCCTTCGGAATGGTATATCCGATCGACACCTCCTGCAAGCGGAAGTTCGTCGCCGAATAGGTGTAATATTGGGGAAGGCCCCCCTGTCCGGCGACCACCGAATACCAGTTCTCCGCATCGATCAGATCGCCGTTGACGACGACTCCTCCGAAATCGCGCGCGGCGGCCGTGGCTTCCGACACCCCGTAATAATCCATATAGGCCTGGGTCGCCGAATAGACGATGCCGCCCAGACGGGCCGAAAGCATGAAACCGAAATTGAAGTTGCCGTAGTTGAAGTCGTTGCGCCAGGCCAGATTCGCCTTCGGGAATACCGAGCCGAGTTTGATATCCTTTACATTCGTCGTGTTGCCGACCACCTTGCCGTCGGCATCGACATAGATGTTGCCCCGGCTGTCGCGCCGCAGATCGGCCGTGGAGTACAGATCCCCCAGGCTGCCGCCCTTTTTCAGCAGGAACCGTGCGTAACCCAGCCCGCCGATGTCGAGACGGTCGAGCGTCATCGGTTCGTTGATGACGGGAATCACATAACCCTCCATCAGCTCCATGATTTCATTGCGGTTGGCGCTGAACGTGAAGTTCGACGACCAGCCGAATTTACCCCATTCGTTCGAATAGCCCGCCGAAAGTTCGATACCTTTGTTGCGTACCGATCCCGTCTGAATGTACATCGTGGAATAACCCGACGACGGCGAAATGCCGGGGTCGAAAGTCTGGTTGTAGGTCTTGGCCGTATAAAGGCTCAGGTCTACGTTGAAATGGCGGAGGAAACGCGCCGTCAGTCCCACTTCCCACGAATCGGTGCGCTCGGGTTTCAGCTCGCCCATCGGATAATGGGTTTTGGAAGCCCATTGCTGGTTCGCGTTGTCCCACTCGTAAGTCTGTTGCGCGAGGAACCGCGGAATGGGAAGACCCACCGAAGCGAACGAACCGCGTACTTTCAGATAGGAGATCCATTTCGGCATCGGAAGCGCCTCGGAAAGCACGACAGAAGCGCCTACCGACGGATAGAAGAACGCCGTCTTGGCGGAATAGGGTCCTGCAAGCTGCGAAGGCCAGTCTCCGCGGCCGGTGAGGGTAAGGAAATAGGTATTCTTGAAACCGGCCTCGACCGACGCGAACAACGACTGCGTCTGGTCACGGTACCCCGACTGGATACGCTTGGTCTTCGTATTGTCCAGCTGCATTACGTTGAAGACATTGGCGATTCCTGTGGACATGATCGGCCCTTCGTTGCTGAAAATACTCTGCTGCATGTCCGAATAGGAGGCCCCGATATTGGCATTCAGCGACCAGTTCTCCCCGAACGTCTTGTTGATGTTCACCAAAATATCGGCATAGGTCTGCTTGTCGATCGTACGCTCCAGCATGAAGGAACCTTTCGACAATGCGTCGGAACCCTCGTTCGTCAGCGTGGTGTTCGACGTCGCATAGAGTTTCTTGGTGTATTCGTTGTTGGAGTTGTCGATCCGCACGCGTCCCGACACCGACAGCCAGTCGAGAATCCGGTAATTCAGATTCGCATTCAGCATGTAGCGGTCTTTCTTATTCTCGCGCAGGTTGCGATAGGCGATCCAGTAGGGATTCTGTCCGGTCAGCGCCGAGAACATCTTTTCGGGCCAGTATTGCGTGGCGAGCTTCCGGTCGGAGTCCCAGCGTTCGTACATCCGAATATCCTCCCAGTCGTTCCCGCGCGGGAAAAGGTAAGCCGTCACCAGCGGATTCGAATAGGTTCCCTGGTTCACCATGTTCATGTCGCTCTGCTTGATGTAGCTGGCTCCCACGTCGAGCGTCATACGGTCTTTCAGGAACGACGTAGTGTTACGGAACGTGAAATTGTAACGGTCGTACTCGTTGTTGGGGATGATTCCGTCCGAGTTGACCGAAGCTGCCGAAAAATAGGTCTGGTTCTTATCCGTACCGCCCGAAACCGTAACGGCGTTGGTATAGACATGCCCCGTCTCGAAATAGTCGTTCGGCGTATAACCGTAGCGGGCCGCCGGGAGCAGCTTCTCGCCCCAGCTGTAAATCCCCGAGCCGCTGCGGGTGCCGTTCAGGCCCGTGCCGTAGCGATTCTGGAACTCGGGCAGCACGAAAGGATTCAGGAATTCCGTATTGCTCGAAAGCGTAACCTTCAGCGCTCCAGCCTGCCCCTTCTTCGTCGTAATCATCACGGCTCCGTTCGCGGCTTCCGAACCGTAGAGAGCCGCAGCTGCGGCGCCCGTCAGCACCGACATCGACTCAATATCCTCGGGGTTGATGTCGGCGATGGACTCCGTCGCACCGCGCGAATCGAACTCCGTACCGCCACCACCACCGAAGTTGTACATCGGAATGCCGTCGATGACGTAGAGTGCGTTCGAAGACTGCGAAATGGACTTGTTGCCGCGCAGTACGACCTTCGAGGCACCGCCGACACCTGACGATGAGGCGTTGATCGTGACACCGGCCACTTTACCCGTCAACGAGTTGATGAAGTTGGCATCCTTGACGGTTGTGATGTCTTCGGCCTTGATCTGCTGAACATTGTAGGCTACGGCCTTTTCCGAACGCTTAATACCAAGAGCAGTGACCACGACTTGTTCGATCTCGGCGGACGACTCCTGAAGCGTAAGGTCGAAAGCAGTACGGTTACCCACATCGACCACCAGAGTCTCATAGCCCAAATAGCTGACTTCCAATTGCCGGGAGGCAGCGGGGGGGGGTATCTGAAGCGAGAAAGAGCCATCGGAACCGCTGCTGATGCCGATTGAGGTGCCCCGGATAACAATGGTCGCTCCGACGATCGGGGAGCCATTGATATCGCGGATAGTTCCGGAAATGTCAACAGGGAGCTTTGCCTGTTTTTTTGAGAGAATGATGTTGGAACTACTGATCTGATAGGTGATGTCCGTCCCTTTGACCATTTGGTCGAGGGCTGCTTGCAAGGATTGGTTCGTCACATTTACCGTAACGAGCCTGTTAACATCTACATCATCATTGATTCCGAAAAGAAATTTTGTCTGTCTTTCAATCTCATTCATTACCTGCTTCATACGCACGTTTTCCATCTTGATGGAAACCTTCTGCGTCTGTGCCTGCACCCCAGTAACAGGGATACAGACGAGCGTAAGAACTAAAAGAAAAGACAGGCAGATTTGCTGAATAATCTTTTTATTCATACATTTGTCAAGTTTGGTTCAATGGTTGGGAATTGGTTAATATTCCTGATTGAACTATACGCCGGTGAGTGTTCGCCCACTCATCGGTTTTTCATATCAGGAAGCAAATGTTCAGAGTTGATAGTTCGTGGTTTACATCATAGGCATCTAAAGAATTTGAGATAAGTTAATAATTGGATGGACTATTTAATGATGATTACATCGGTAACAGCATCGTGTTCAAAGGTGAAATCCGAGGCGAGTTGTAGCATATGCAAAGCGTGGTCTATACCGTCCGAAACACGGATTTTCAAACTTTTGTATTTTACGACGGGCATGGTTTCGCGCCGAATCTCTATCTTCACGTTATAACTACGCTCCAACTTGCTCATCAGCTGCTCAAACGGCATTCCGTACACTGAAATAATACCATCCATCCACAGATAATCGTCTTTATCTTCAAGTTCTTGGATTTGAAACCCTCCATCTCGAAGATTGACGATATCGTTGGGCTGCAGAATGACGGATTCTCCGTTTTTTTTATTCGTCACGGCAACCCGGCCGCTAAACAGAGCTGTTGAAAAACGATTCTCCGCTTGGTTGGCGATTACATCGAAATGCGTACCCAATACTTCTACATCACAGGCAAAAGTTTCCACGATGAACGGGCATTCAGAGTTATGGGCGACATTGAATATGGCCTCTCCACTCAACTGGACACGCCGCTCCCCTTTTGGGAAAATCGCAGGATAAACGATGCGGCTCTGCGCATTAAGTTCCACGATGGAGCCATCCCCCAACGTTAGGCGAATATGCTGCCCTGCCGGAACCTCGACAGTCGTTTGCTGTTGTAACCACCGGTTCATGCGTTGACTCAAAAGCACATGGTCGACAGCAATTCCGAGCAGTAAAATGGCGGCAGCAACTCCGGCATAACGCAGCACTTTCGGCCATCCGAAACGTAGGAAAGAGCGTGAATTATTTATACCCGCCTCCGGATTAGGTGCACACATTATGCCCAATACATACAAATTATATGCTTTATCGAGAACTTTCTGATTCTTTTCCGGATCTTCGTTCAGCCAAGCCGAAATCATATCGGTTTCTTCCAAAGTCGTTTGCTCTGCGAAGAAACGGAATAACATTGCATCTGTAACCTTTTTTTCCATTCTGTCATAATATCGCATCTATTTATATAGTTCCACAACTCAATAAGATTCCCTCCTCTAAAATGCGTTTTTTTGCAAATAATTTTTTTTATTAAATTAACCTGTTGCAGGTCAATTATATGGGTAAATATTTTTTTTGCATTATAATCTTTTTAATTTTTTCTTATCTTTGTTCTTGGAATGAAACCGGATACTATCATACTGACCCAGCAGTCGTTCGACAAGTTATTTCGCCTATACCAGCGAAAACTATATGCTGTGGCATATAGCCTTGTACATGATGCAAATACGGCAGAAGATATTGTCCATGACAGTTTCATGACAATTTGGGAGAACCGGGAAACTGTACAGTTTACGAGCATAGAGGCCTATCTTTTCGGTGTCGTAAAAAAACGCTGTCTGAAATATCGTCGGGATAGATATACGGGGAAAGCCGTGTATGAGAAAATCCTGATGAAGGAGCGCGGAGTGATGGATTTTTATACCCGCACGATCGAAAGTTGCAATCCGAACGAATTATTCCAGCGGGAAATCATCGAGATATGCCGCAAACAACTGGAACAAATGCCGGAATTGACCAAACAGGTATTCATAGCTCATAAACTGGAGGGAAAAAGTTACAAAGAGATTGCTGACATGCTATGCATCAACCTCAAAAAAGTAGATAGGGAATTACAACAGGCGGCAATGAAATTACGCTTGTCTTTGAAGGATTATTTGCTCTTATTGCTATTGATAGTATATTCT
>ENA-UEQE01002929-UEQE01002929.1-human-gut-metagenome-genome-assembly--contig:-NODE-2929-length-11600-cov-3.949145_pt1 | contig 11600 bp, 4 predicted proteins | sample MGYA00242934_ERZ507935 | MGnify/ENA primary metagenome ERZ507935 (study PRJEB26167, sample SAMN06115423) | human gut metagenome | host: Homo sapiens | place: China:Anhui | collected 2015-03-30 | study... | reverse complement strand
CTGGATCATATGTGGCGAATAGGCATCAATATTATGCGAACAGCAATATTTCCACTTGAAATCTCCGTTTCGTTAGCCTATAATAATACTAGGATTTTCTGTCGATGCGGTGAGCAAAGCGTCCGCCCTCATCGGCAGCAGAAAGGATGGCGAAGTGCTTGCAAACAGCAAATTTTCTCACCATTACCTGCGATCGAAAGAAGCTTTCGATTGATATCCGCACGATTCTGTATATTCAAATGCACGAAAACATGGCGGAGATACACACCTCCGGCGGTAAGGTCTACAAGAGTTTGATCACGCTGGAGCGACTGGAAAGCACACTGGGCGACTCGTTCCTCAAGGTGCACCGCAGCCGGCTGGTATCGGTGATGGCGATACACGACATTACGGACAAAGTAAACCTCAACAACGGCGAACGGCTCGGTTATGTTGCCCGCCGCAAAAAGGAACTGACCGCCGCACTGGCCGAAAAACGTATGCGGCTGATCGGCACGTTGGACAGCGAAGCGCCGCCTGTGCCCGATGATGAGCTGCACGCACAGTACCGCTGCTTCGATGCGCTGCCGATTGCGTTCACCGATATCGAAATGGTGCTCGATGAGGAAAAAAACGCTGTTGACTGGATTTTTCGATATGCCAATCCTGCGCTTGCGCAGCTGGAAAAGGTGCCGCTGCATAAGCTGGTCGGGCACTCGTTCCATAGCGTGTTTCCCAATATGGACAGCAAGTGGCTGAAAAGCTATGAACGAGCCGCATTCTATGGCGAAACGCTCGAAATGATCGAGCACAGCCCGGAGATCGACACCTATCTGAAAATCATCTGCTTTCCGACCCAGCCCGGGCATTGCGGCTGCCTGCTGTTCGACATTGCAGAGATGAAATTTGCAGAGGACAGCGGTGACGCGCACAACGCCAAGCTGCGGTATTTTGCAAAAATGCTGGAACAACTTGTCTGATTGCTGCATTTGCAGCCGGAAATAGACTCCAAGGAGGAGGAAAAATATGAGAAAACACAAATCGGCATGGGGAGCTCCCCATGCCCCAACGGGTATCCGTTGGGGCAAAAAGACCCTTGCTCTCTTTTTGAGCTTGGCTATGTGTCTGAGTATGCTGCCGACGATGGCGCTGGCAGCCGACAGAGACGCCACTGCAACGGATGAATACGGATTTGATCTGTCTGCACCGAGCGGCTTTGATGCAAACGACGGCAAGCAGCCCTTTGGCAACGGCAAAGACATCAAGGGCAATCTGAATCCCACCAAGGAGATCAGTATCCTGGAGTCGAGCGGCAATTACTACAGCAGCCGCGTGTACGATTTTGACGAATCGAGCATTCTGAAAGGCTCGGGCGGAGGCGTGTTCAGTTCGAGCGACCATTACGCCGGTCTGGACGGCACGAAGTTTTCCACCGCCTCGGCGATGAGCAATACGATCAATCCAGGTGAAGGTGTTTCGCCTTATCGCTATGTCAGTGCTGCGGCATTTGACCGAACCGGCAACGGCCGTGAGAGCACCGTTGCGTATTGGGGTGCAACGCGCGGCTCTGGAAACAACGATTATAGAATGCAGCTAAATGTGTTTGGGGGAAATTCGGGCAGCTTTAACAGCAGCAGTGTCAAATATCCAGGTTCCGACGCGAGTGACGCTTACAGCTGGATGAGTAAGCTGAACGGCTACAATGCTGAGGGTTATACCGCTATTGCTGCCGGTGATTTTGACGGAAACGGCAAGGAAACCGTGGTGTTTTATGATCCGGAAAAGGGCAATCTGATGCTCAAAAGCAATGATGGATACTATCAAGACGGTAAAGATGTTCTGAATATCGGCAATGACGAAACGCTGAAGAAGTATTTCGGCAAAACGCTGAATGAAATTCAGGCGCTGGGCGGAAACGATCTGCAGCGTATCGCAGAGAACACCGCTATGGTGCAGCTTGAAGCGGCGGATCTGGACGGCAAAGCGGACAACAAGGACGAGCTGATCGTCACGGTTTCGCTGGGCAATCTGTATAATGAGAAAGATATCAGCGAGCGCGGCTCGGTCGTCATGGTGCTGTCCAAGAATGGCAGCGGCAACTGGGAGACCGTCTGGTCCTATCAGTTCAGCCATGTGTACGCCGGCAATCAGCCGACAAACAATTGCGATACCGGCTGGCATCTGCGCGCCGCGGCAAGCCGTGCGGAGGACATCGACCATGACGGCTCGATGGAGATCGTCACCGCCGGTGTTGGCGCAGACGATAACGGCAATGACGATAACTTCCATGACGAAGGCTACTTTGCGGTCATCACCCGGTACACCGGCAACAGCTATAAGGTGGACACGGCAGAGCAGAACAACGTATCCTGTCAGAGCGGCTTCTATGTGAAGCAGAGTGGCGACAACAATACGAACTGGGTCGGCGAGGACTCCTCGTACCTGCAGTGCATGAACCCATGTTCGCTGGGTATCGTGCGGTTTGACGGACGCGGCACTGTGCCGTATATCGTTATCCGCGGTCAGATCTTCAAGTACAATGCCGCAGACGGAACGCTGGAAGGCGCAAATACATCGACTCAGGGCTTGGATCTTGTCTTGAAGGACCGCAAGATCATCAACCAGCCGATCGTCGGCAACTTTGACGGCAACGCGGCGGGGCGTGAGCAGATCCTGTTTACGATATCGTCTGGAGACGGTAGCGCCGTAAACATCGGCGGCTATTACTACAAGCCGTCTGACTATAAAAGCAGCAAGGCTACCGGCGATTATCAGAGCACAGGGAAAGGCCAAAATGTGATGAATGACACCGCAAGCGGTCTGCGCAGCTGCCGCTGGGGTATGAACGCCTGGGGCATCGCCGAAATCGCGCTGGCGGCGCCGGACATCGACGATGACGGTCTCATTGCGGACTATCAGGGCAAGGAATACGCCTTTAACGACCCGCAGGTGCTTGCTATTATGGAAGCGCCCCCGTATTTCGAGGATATCGAATACAACAACGCCGGCGAGACCGCGATCTCCTTCTCTAATGGCAGCGGCTCCTCCACCGGCACCAGCACCGCGAACCGAATCGGCGCCTATGTTTCCTTTGAGCAGGATTTCTCTTTTGGCGGCGTAGTCGATCTGGGCGGATTTGAGTTTGAAACCGCGTTTGAAGCCGAGTGGAACAACTCCATTGAAATCGAGAAGAGCTTTACCATGACAAACAGCTTTTCCACCGAGCAGGCGGAAAGCGCCGTGGTGCTGATCTGCATTCCGGTCACGATCTATCACTATAACACCACGTCGGCGGACGGCTCCAGGAGCACGATGGATATCACGGTAGCGGATGCGCCGACCTACAAAACCATTCCGCTGTCGGAGTATAATGCGGCAGCGGCACAGCGCGGCGATCCCGAAATCGGCAGTGATATCATCGCATCTACGGCGGGTCAGCCCTCCACCTACCGCAGCACGACGACCGGACTCAAGAACGCCGTTACCACCAACAAGGGCACCAACGGCGGCTGGTTTGCAACGGAGAGCGGCGAAAGCTCCAAGTCCCAGTCCGTAGCGTTCGAATCCTCGCAGACCACGACGAAGGAGCTTACCTTTAATGTTGATGCCAAAGCCGGCGCCGGTTTGGGCGGATTTAAGTTCGGTCTGAGCGGCGGCACATCCAACGGCAGCAGCACGAGCAGTATCTCCACCGAGGGAATCGAGCGCAGCGGCACCGTGCACGATCTGCCGACCGGAACAACGGGATATAGCTTCCAGTGGCAGTTTGTCGGCTGGGAGACCACGCTGACGACCGGCGGACTTTCCTACAACGTTCCGGTGCTGAGCTATTTGGTGGCAAACGTAAAGCAGCCGCCCAGCAAGCCATAGAATCTGGAAGCCAAGGAAGTCACAACCAACAGCGTGACCCTGGAGTGGGAGAGCGGCTTTACCACGGCAGCGCAGTATCAGGTTTACCGCTATATGCCGAACAACACCAGCGGCACGAAGTATGCCCTGCTGGGCACGGTGAGCGGTCTGGCAGCCGAGAACGGCAAATACACGCTGACCGATACCGAGGTACAGCCGAGCACGCAGTATCAGTATGTGCTAAAGTCGGTCGGCACGGACGGAACATCTACGGATTATACCGACCCACTGGCGGTCACCACACTGGCGGACGGAGATAAGCCAAATATTACGAAACAGCCGGAGAGTACGAGCGTTCGCCCCGGTACCGATGCTGTATTTACCATTTCTGCAACCCCGACCGGAGGAGCAAAGAGCGTTACCTATCGCTGGCAGAGCAGAACGGACGGCGGACGCTGGACGGATCTAAACGAGACCAGCTATCAACTGACCATCGAAAACACCACAAAGAATATGGACGGTACGGAGTACCGCTGCATCGTCTCTCAGACCGATCTTAGCACGGAAAAGTCTTCGGTGGTTTACTCGGATACGGTCACACTGACAGTCGGCAAGGCGGGCAGCACAACTGCGCTGGAAACCAGCCGTACCGGCGGCAGCGCAACCCATGAAACAACAGCGGGAGAAACGACGAAAACCGTTACCGCACAGTATAATATCAGTGGTAAGACGTACCAGAAGTATGAAAATGCGTATAACGGTGCCAATGCGCTGACCGATGTTTACGGCGCTTCTGACAGCACCGGCTATCACTATTACGAGATGAAGCCGACGCTGAATCCTACAACACCGAATGCTGACGGCGTATACACCGGTACGGTTTCTGCTACGCCCACAGCGCTGACCGCCGCAGCGGATCGCGTCACGCTGAATGGAACGGCGTATGAAATCGGCACCAACGGTTTCCAGAAAACCCAGCAGACCGAAACAATCGGTGAAACAGCCTATAGGGTTTACACCGCGATCGGTGTTGCCGAAACGCCAGGAACACCAGATACGCTGACGCTGTATCGCACTGGTGAGGATTATTATTACCAGAAGAGCGACAACTCTCTTGTTAAGATGACAAAAGCGGACACCATCGACGGTGCGGCCACCAACACCTACCGCACGGACAGCCTGACCGAGTCCTATGAGATGGACAGCAATGGCTATACGGTTCTGAAGTTTACGCCGACAGGTGGTTCCGAACTCAAGATCTACGAGCTGAACGGCACCTACTACTCAAAAAACGGAGACACCTACACCAGCCTGACTCTGGTAACGGGTCTGTATCAGGATAAGGCTGGCCAGCTGTTCAAGCCCGGCGCAGCCGAAACAACGCAGATTACGGTCTCCGGCAGCAAGGAGCAGGTAAAGGGCGAGCCCGTTACGCTGACCGCCAACGTGAACGTCACGGACGGAGGCGCTGCCACCAACGGCACGGTCACGTTCGAGATCACGAACACGACCACCGGCAGCGTGGCACGCTATCCGGTAAGCAAATCCTCCGAAAATTCCAAGGTTGAGTGCAAGTGGACACCGAGCGAAGCCGGCGTTTACAGCATTGTGGCGATTTTCGGCGGCAACAGCGAAACGAACGGTTCGCGCAGTGGTGCGATGACGTATTATGCCAAGGCAGCAGACGATCTCTATGAAATTTCGGTGAGCGACTGCACCTACGGCGACACGATTGCTCCGAGCCTAAATGCTGTAAAGATTGATGGCGCTTCCGGCAGCACCAGTGCTTCGAGCCAAACCGTCACCTACGCCGCTTACAAGGACGGCTCGTCTACCGCAGTAGAAAACTGGGAATCCAGTAAAACGCTGGTTCCGGGCACCTATCGCATTACTGCCTCGGAGGGCAGCACGGTGCTGGCAAGCAAGTACATCACGGTAAGCAAAAAGCCGATTGCGGTTACGGCTCCCGATACGCAGACTGGCGAAATTAAATTTGAGAGCTTCGTAGGTACGGATGACTACAAGAATCTGTTCAAGACAGAGGGTATGCCGACCGACAATACCGCAGGTGTATACAATGTCAGCGTGGTTTATAACGAGCCGGAGAGCGGAGATAAGACTGATTTCGTGAAGAAACAGGAAGAATTCCTCTCCAGGTATACGCCTACGCTGAAAAACTCCATGGTGCTTGTGCAGGCGGATACCTACAAGGTAACTTACTCCAATGGAAACAATGGCGAATTGAAGGGCTATCAGGGTGCCAATTCCACACTCTTCGCCAGCGGCGCAGACATCGCCAGCGGCAGCAATGTGACGTTCACCGCCACCCCGGCGACAAACTATCAGGTCTGGAAGTGGACGGTCAAATCCGGTGGTCAGGAACTGATCAAGGGCAGCGATTACACTCTTTCGGATGATAACAAAACACTGACAGTTTCGAGTTTGCAGAAGGATCTGGATGTACACGTTGAGTTCTCCAACCAGTTCTACACGGTGTCGGCGCAGAGCAGTGGTAACGGCTCTGTCACTGCTACAGTAGGCGGCGTTTCGACACTTGGTTCCGTACTCAGCGGAACCGAGGTCACCTTTACCGCCGCGCCGAATACCGGCTATGTTGTAAATCACTGGACGGTCAAGCGCGGAACAGACGCAGCCAAGATGCAGACGAACGCTGACGGCACTGTTTTCAGCGGCAAGGAGCTGAAGCTGACCATCACCGCAGATACCACGGTCAATGTAGCCTTTGAGCTGACGGCACAGTACACTGTACTATATTCCGCTGTAAAGCAGACAAATACGGACACGCCTGTTGCTATGAGCTTTGAAACGACCGGTCTGACCGACGGCAAGGGCGAAAAGGGCTCTACGGTTACGCTTACTGCGAAGCCGACCTCCGCAATGGGCATTGCCGGCTGGCAGTACAAGACCACGTCAGACGGCGACTGGATCGATTCGAGCGTTACCGGACTGAGCTACACGATTCAGAACCTGCAAAGCAATATCTGGGTACGCGCACTGGTCAACGACAGCGCAGCGCCGACAACGGTATCTTTCGGTATCGTAAACGAGAACGACCAACCCGTTGCAGAAGGCGGCACGCTGACTGCAAAGTATACCGCAAACGGTGCAGAAATTCAGAGCGGCAACGGCTGCACGACCTACAGCAGCATCACTTTTACCTATGAAGAGCCGACTGCGTATGAGGTCGTAAGCTGGAAGGTAAACGGTAACGAGGTAAAGGCAGACCGCAACGGCAAAACCTTCACCTACACCATCGACAGCCTGACCACGGCAACCACGGTCAACATGGTGGTTCGGGCGAAGCCGATTGTGACAGTGAATTCGGCGGAACACGGCACGATCAGCGTTGCCTACACGCTGAATGGTGTAGCGGTAACGCCGGAAGAGGGCAAGTATGTCTACTCCGGCACAATGGCAACCGCAACCGCAACGCCGGACGAAAATTACGTTGCAACGGATGTAAAAGCGGATTGGGGTACCGGAAACACCAGTACACCGAATACCAGCAAGGCGAACGGTGTACAAAAGGTGGAGAATGTTGAAATCAATGCAGACACCACCTTCTCTGCTGCCTTCGAGGAAAAGCCGGTAGTAACGATTAACTCGGTTGAGCATGGCTCGGTTGAAGTCAAGGGTACGGTGAACGGTACAGCAGAAACCGCACTGACAAGCGGCGCTCATGTGGACTTCGGCACCGACCTTATCGTTACAGCAGCGCCGGAGAGCGGCTATGTTGTAGGTACAATCAACGGCAGCACTGTCAATGAAGACAAAACAAACGGCGCAAAGGACAAGACCGTTGCAAAGGTCGAAGCAGACACCTCTATTACCGCTGCATTTACGGCAAAGCCGAAAGCGACTATCACTGATGTTGAAAACGGCACAGTAACGGTCAAGGGCACGGTGGACGGCACGGAAAAAACGCTGACCACCGGCAACTATGTAGACTTTGGCACCAGCTTGACCGTTACGCTTGCACCGGATAAGGGCTACGAGGTCGGCGATATTACCGGAGCCGCTCCGCAATACACCGACGGCACCGGCACTACGACCGATAACAAGTCCTACACCATCAGTGATGTGCAGAACGATCAGACCATCACGCCTGTATGGTCGGCGATTCCGACTACTACGGTCGAGTGGTCTGTCATCGACAAGACGCCGGACACTGACGGCGGCACGGACGGCACGCTCAAGGCGACTGTCACCCGCAAGGGCATGGACAGCTACAAGAAGACCGACTCCACCGCTGGTACACTTACGGTTTACCGCGACTCGGTCGTTACCTTCACCGCAACGCCGGATACCGGCTATAAGACCGGCGTATGGCAGCTCAACGGCGAAAAGCAGGACAGCCAGCCGACGCTTACGATCGACAATCAGATCACCACGCCGCAGACGGTTGAGGTCCAGTTTGACCAGCTGGGTGACAAGGTGACCTACGGCTTCCAGGCAGGCAGTGTGGACGCTGACAAGCACAATGCAAAGCTTTCCGCAGCCTTCACGCCGAACGGCGGCACGGAAACCAACTTTGCAAGCGGCACCACGCCGAACACCGATGGTTCCATCACCTTTACCGTTTCCGATTTGGACGACGGCTACGAGGTAGAAGGCTGGTATGTGAACGGCAGCAAGCAGTCCGGGGAAGCCGGTACGACCTTTACGCACAAAGTGACCCATAATATCGGCATGGATGTGCAGGTCAAGATCGTCCGCAAGTCGTATCAGGTGAACTTCTCCGCAACGAACGGCACCGTAACGGCACAGGCAAACAATGCACAGCTTGTAACGGGAAATTCCGTTGTCGGCGACACGAGTGTTACCTTTACGGCAATGCCGCAGAGTGCCACCGGCTATACCTTCGACGGTTGGACGGTAAACGGTGAGACGAGTGAAGAAAAGGACGAAACACTCACGCTCGACATTACAGAGAACACCACGGTTTCCGCGGCGTATACGCTGAATACCGTATCCTATGCGGTAAACTACGGTGTCACTTCGGAAAACGGTACGCTGGCTGCAACGAACGGCACGAATACGTTCGACTCCGGCGCAGAGCAGCCTGCTGGCTCGACCATCGTCTTTACGGCAACGCCGAAGGACGGCTATCAGGTCAAGGGCTGGTATACGGCGGCTGACGGCACGACCGCAATCACTGGAACGGCATCCGAGCAGAACAGCTACACCATTACCAATCTGACCGATAAAGCAACGGTATATGTAGCATTTGAACCGATTCCGACCTACGAGATTACGATCAGCACGACCGGTCTCGGTCATATCACCGCAAAGGTCAACGATACGGAGGCAAAAATCGCGGACGGCAAGCTGACGGTAAGCCGTCACGCCAATGTAGTCCTCACCGCAGTGCCGGATGAACACCAGTATCTGACCGGCTGGACGATAGACGACGAAACCAAGGGCAACAGCAGTCTGTCGCTGACGCTGAACGATGTGACCGAGAGTCACGCAGTTGCAGCAGACTTTGCGGCAAGCCAGCTTGTTACGCTGAAAACGGTCTGCGGCACAAATGGCACGCTGACCGCTAAGGCTGGCTACGGCGACGCACTTCAGACCATCGACGCCTCCTCCGAATCCGGTATTCAGGTGGAGAAGGGCAAGAAGGTCGTTCTGACTGTCACTCCGGAAACAGAATACATGGTAGAGCAGTGGACGGTCAACGGCACGGTTCAGGATAACCTGTCCAACACACTCACCATCGAAAATCTGAGCGAGAATACCACGGTTGCGGTTACATTTGAGACGCCGCAGACGCTGTATTCGATTCCGCAGAGCGGCACGGGCTACACCGTAAGCGATGTGCAGAAGACCCCGAATGATTACGGCAACGAGAGGAGCAGATCCGCGCAAGAGGCACGGTCACCTTCACCGTAGTACCGGTAAGCGGACAGTATCTCACCGCACTCAAGGTAAACGATAAGAATTGTCTCAATACGATCAGCAATACTGGCAATGAGAACAAGCTGACGGTTGTGAACGATCAGAACGGCAGCTATACCATCACCGTTGAGAATGTTACCCAAGATATCAAGCTGGAGGCAGCCTACATGCAATTCCAGACGGTTACGGAAGATTTGACCGTTCCGAGTGAACTGACAAACCTGTATGCAAATGTTGATGCGCTGAAAACCGAGCTGCGGACGCAGGTCAATCAGGTGAATGATTCTGTATCGGCGGCGAACATTCAGTATTATGACATTAAGCTGCAGTACACCGAAGATGGCGGTAAGAATTGGCTGGATGCGACCGAGGAGCACTTCCCGGCAGGCGGTATCACCGTACAAATCCCGTACAGCGATCTGAAGAGCGGCTTGGACAACAGCTACACCTATACGGTGATCCATATGTTCACAAGTGCGATGAACGGTCACGAAATCGGTAAGACGGAGTCCATCACGCCCATAAAGGGAGCGAACGGCATTTCCTTTACGGTAGACAGCCTCTCTCCGTTTGCAATCGGTTGGTATAAGGCTTCCGGCAATCCTGGCGGCGGCGGTAGCGGCGGTAGCGGCGGTGGCGGCGGTGGCGGCGGTGCCGTTGCACCGACCACCTACGATGTTGTGATCCCGTCCGCGCTGGCGAATATCGTCAAGGCGGATAAGACTAAGGCGGAGGCAGATGACACCGTAACGCTTACTGTGTCCGGAGAGGGCACGCTGACCGTTACGGACGCAAACGGCAAGTCCGTTGCGCTGACCGACCTCGGCAGCGGCAAATACACCTTCAAGATGCCGTCCTCCAAGGTCAATGTGGCGTTTGCCGCGTCCGGAGAAACCAAGCCGTGTGACGGTGGCAAGGATTGCCCGTCGGCACCGTTTAAGGACGTTGACACCGGTAAGTGGTATCATGTATTCATCGACTATGTGCTGACGCACAACATAATGAACGGCGTTTCCGGCACTTCCTTTGCACCGAACAGCAATCTGACACGCGGTATGCTTGTGCAGATTCTGTTCAATCTGGAGGGTAAGCCGCAGAGCGCTTCGGCAAGCTTCTCCGACGTTAAGGTGGACGCATGGTACGCCAAGGCGGTCGGCTGGGCAGCGGAAAACAAGGTCGTAGCCGGCTACACAGACGGCACGTTCCGACCGAATGCAGCCGTCACCCGCGAGCAGGCAGCAGCGATTCTGTACCGCTACGCACAGAGCAAGGGCATCGACGTAAGCGTAGGCGAGGACACCAACATTCTCAGCTATGCGGATGCCCTGCAGGCAAGTGAGTACGCAATTCCCGCATTGCAGTGGGCTGTCGACGCAGGCGTGCTGAATGGCAAGAGCGGCAACCTTCTTGCCCCGACCGGCACCGCCACTCGTGCCGAGATCGCCACAATCATGCAGCGCTGGTGCGAGAAGATCGTTCAAAAGTAAAACCAAATACGCCGGATGGCATGAAAGGAGCAGTCATAGACGGCTCCTTTCAGCCTGTCGAAAAAGTCCAGCGTAGCCATGTATTTCAATGCCTTGGTCGATGATTATATGAGGGAGTGGCTGGTGCGTCAGCAGGAATACCGGGCAGAAGAAATCACACGAGAAGAATACTTTGAGTGGAAGATGAACGATAAGGTAAAATAAGTACACGATGAGAATCAAGGACCGTGTCCTAAAAGAACGCAGAGGGATTACTGCGTGTACATACTGTAATGGCCGCCGTATTCACCAAATCCATTTCTTGGCGTAATTGAACCTACCTCATACGACTGCTGTCCATTTCTTACGTTTTGGATAGCAGTC
>ENA-UEQE01002908-UEQE01002908.1-human-gut-metagenome-genome-assembly--contig:-NODE-2908-length-11678-cov-14.261443_pt1 | contig 11678 bp, 3 predicted proteins | sample MGYA00242934_ERZ507935 | MGnify/ENA primary metagenome ERZ507935 (study PRJEB26167, sample SAMN06115423) | human gut metagenome | host: Homo sapiens | place: China:Anhui | collected 2015-03-30... | reverse complement strand
TTTTGGCAACGCAGATGCCGTGCCGCAGCCGCCGAAGCGGTGCTTAAGCCGTAAGGCGGGAATTGTGCGGTGTTGCCATAAGGCTGCGGAACGGTCAATCCCGTTCCCTACAGCATTTTTTCAGCATGTGGCTAATGATACAGTGCCCTATCGTGCTTTTCATCCGCGGATGGATTTCAAAGTTTTATTTTACAACTTCACAAGTATCTCCCCCGCACCGGAATCCGATTGCCCTTCTCCCCTATCCCCCAACCGCGCGTACCGTTCATCTTCATCCGCTCCCCCACCAAAACAAAAGGCATGTGCCCCCTTATCTCTATCATAAGGTGGGCACATGCCGTTACATTATCATGATTTTATCACGCCAAAGTCATCAGGCAATGCAGCCATCGGTAAAGCTGTTGCGCTTGGCTTTCTCTTTCTGCTGGTTGCGCTTGGCGACGATTTCTTTGCTCAGGCCAATACGGTTGGTCTTGAAGTGGAAGAACGGGCGTTCCGGTACGGTGAAAATCTCCACCGGACGCATGTAACGTTCCGGCAGGCAGGCATTGATCTTATCGCGCACATCGTCCAAGGTGTAGCCATCTTTGAGCTGGACGTACAGGTACGGCAGGAAGCAGCCCTCGTGCTCATCATCCGGCACGATAACAAAGAACTCGTCCTTGATGCCCTTGATGTCGGCATCGGCCACGATGTTCTCCAGCGGCTGCACCATCAGGTCGCCGCCGCCAAAGCGCGGGGATGCGCCGCGGGTCATCGTGTAGAGCACACCGTCCTCGGACATATAGCCAATATCGCCGGTGTGCAGCCAGGTCTTGCCGTCTGCGTGGACCTGCAGTGCCTTGGCGGTTGCTTCGGGGCGGTCATAGCCCAGCATCACGCCGGGGCCCGTGATGCAGATCTCACCGGGGGTATTGTAGGTCAGCTCCTCCTGGGTGCCGGGCTTAAAGATGCTGATGATGCTGTGGATCATCGGCACACCAACGTTGCCGTCACGCACCGGGAACGGAGCCATGGGCAGAGTGGCGTTGGAGCCGGCCTCGCTGCTGCCGTAGCCGGCAGTAAAGCGCAGGTTACAGTTATGCTGCTTGAGGAACTCCTCAACATTGCGCAGCTGCTTGTTGTTGAATGCCTCGCAGCCGGCGCCGATGGCCAGCATGTGGGACATATCATAGTCAGCCGGAAGACGCTTGCTGCGGCGGATAACCTCCACAAACATGGGGATCAGGGGCCAGTTGTTGGGGCGGTAGCGCATCATTTCCAGGTCAACATCGTACACATCCACAAACGGATCCAGAATGAGCAGCATACCGCCGGCCAGGGGCAGCAGCATCATGGAAACCACAACAGCGATCAGAGCCGGGGGCAGGATGGTCAGCAGCCAAGTGGGGCGGAATTTATCCGAAGAGCCATAAAAGTTCATCTGGGTCAGCACGCCGATGATGCTGTGTGCAGAATGGATGACCTGCTTGGAAGGGCCGGTGGAACCGCTGGTATAGGCGCGCAGCAGCGGGCGGTCAATGTTGACAGGAGCGGGCACAAAGCCGCGAAAACGCTGGCCCATGTTACAGAAATCAGCCCACATCATGGTATCAGAGCCACGGGCGGGAACATCCGGATACAGGGCATCCAGGGAATGCTGCAGGTAAACCGGCATAGCGGAGCGGTCGCCGCTTTCCAGAGCGGGAACGATAACATAGGTATTCACGTTGGTCTGCTCACGGTAGGCTTCGATTTCGGCCTTGGAGAAGAAGTCGTGAACAAAAATCACCTTGGCATTGGCTTTCTGAACAGCTTCAATGTTTTCTTCCAGGGTGTTGTCACGGCACAGCAGCGAAGCACCGATGCGCTCGGCTGCCAGCAGCAGATAAATGAATTCCGGCACAGAACGCAGGAACACGGGGATCTGGTCCCCCTGCTTGATGCCAAGCACCTGCAGAGCGCGGGCGGTGGCGTCCACCTTACGGAACACAGTACCCCAGGTGATATCCACGCCATAGTAGTGCATGGCAACCACGTTAGGGTCTGCAGCGCGCACGGAGAGGTACTGCTCCACGGTGCAGGCCGGAACCTGGATACCGCGCAGAACATCCGGATAGAACTTCATCCAGGGGCGGTCAATGCTGGGCTTGCCAGTCAACATCGCGTTTTCATTCATTGCAATTTCCTCCAAATGTCTTTCCCTTATAGTTGCAGGGAATTAAATTATCCAAATCAAATCACGCCAAACCTTTATGGCGCTTTCCCCTGCTGTACACATCGTTGCACAGCGTCACCGAACCATAATGCTACAATTATCTTCGGTGCTGAACATAGTATACCATTCCTGTTTACGGAAAGCACGAGAATCCCATGGCACAAATTTCCAGAAATTGATTCCGCGTGATTCACTTTTTTCACATGGATTTTCACGCTTTGGCATGGAGTTTTCTTGCAATTTCATTTTCCTCGGTGCAACAAAAGCCCCAGCTACCGCAGCAGCCAGGGCTTTATGTTTATGCGTATGTATGTTGTATTTTTAGATTTTGTTCATCCAGCTCTCTTGCAGTTCTTCCATTTCATCACTTTTGGCGCGGGTAATCAGATGGATTCCCTGCAGGACATGATGGATGTGCTCCGCAATGGCGTTGCGCTCTTTTGTCACGTTTTGGTCATCCAAATTCCAGACCTGATCAAAATATTCACTCAGGCGGTCTTCCATCACACTGTTGTTGACCATTGCAATCCGGTTGATGGGGCAGTTGTTATCCAGCCGAAGATACGATGCAGCGCCAGAAAGAAACATATTGGGGTCCGCCACATACTGGAAATCGTTCACAATGCGGCCGCTGATCAAGCGGAATTCAAGTTTTTCACGCTGCTTGCAAAGCTGCAGCACATAGCTGATGCACCGGCTGCGCTGATCCGGGGTAAGGCTGACCTTGTAACTGAAAAAGTCCAGCTCGCCGGAAACCGCCATGGAGGAAAATGCAGCTTCATAAATCAGGATGCGGATGTTTGTTTCCTCCACCACACCTTTGGCAAGGTTGTGTACGCTACGCAGCTCCGCAGGGGTAGCACCCAAAAAATCTTTCAGCTCGGCCTCGTGGGCGGTCAGGATCTCTTCAAACAAGTCATCCGGCAGCAGAAGCTCATTCAGGTGGCCGAACATCCACCGCAGATTGGAGGCCAGCAGCGTGTGCATATAGTCGTACTGGCTGATCAGCTGGCGCATGCTGGTATCGCGGAAAAGCTGGTCATCCCGCACGCAGAGCTTGGAGAAGTTATCATACAGGCTTTCGCAGTTCTGCGGGTCCTCGGTGGCGGTAACGGCAGCGCAGCGGCTGTGGCTGACCAGCAGGCCGGTAATGGCAAAATCGCCCTTGACCACAAACACCGCGCGCCCGGCAGCCGCGGTGCTGCCAAACAGCTTGAAATGAATATGGCTGAAGTTGGTCAGCACGTTGATAATGAGCGCGGCATCATAGATGGGGTCCCATTTTTCGCGGCTGATATCGATCATCAGCTTGAAATAGACGTTATCATAGCTGCGCTGGTCCACCAGCTGGCCGTTTTGTAGGTTGGCAACTTTCAGGCGGTATTCACGCGCCATTTCCATCAGGTCCATCACAGCCACAATGTCCAGCTGGCTGACGCGGCGCAGCACGGGGTGCGCCATTTTGGTCAGGTATTGCAGCATGTTCAGCTCGGCCCAAAAGTCCGTATAGGGGCCAATGCGCGCCTCGCCGCTGTCCAGCTCCTCTTGCAAATAATCATATTCAGCAATCAGGTTATCATAAATGGCGGCTTTCAGGTCACTGGGGATGCTAACGCTGTATTCCCGCAGCAGCAGGTTACGGCCATCATCGGTGGCTTCATCCACCACGCAGGCACTGATGCCCTCCATCACGCGCTTTTCAGTCTTTTTGGCAGGCAGCATGCGGCCGCTGACCCATTTGCTGATATAGGAAACATCGTATTGCAGGCGCTTGGCCAGGGTATAGTTCTTGACCTCCGCAACTTCTAGCAAATGCTCCAGCAGAATACTGAATCTATTTTTATCATCCATTGCACCAAATCCTCTTCACCCATTTAGTTTGCACTTTTCTTTCATTCTATTATACAAGTTCCATATTTCGATTGCAAATTCAAATGATAACAGGTAAGGAGAAAACGAAAAAAATATATTAAAATCTTTCACAATTCGCAGCCGCATTCTTTGGCATCCATGCCAGTTTGTTGCTTTTTTGTTGTTTGAACTGACAAAGTTTGTTTGTTCTGCTTGTGATATCCTCCAAAAATTATACTTCGCGCGCCATATTTGCCAAATTTAGCCGCAGCTTTTTAGTAGGTTTTGCCCTTGCACCGGCCTGATGTGTTCGCCATGTTTTTGTGTGTTGCCTTTATTATGCGGGTAAGGTAAATTGCGATTTTTTAATCGTGTACTATTTCTAGCTTTCGGCGGGGTGGGGTCCCCCGCCCTATTGATTGTTTAAGGGTGTTCTGCCCATTATAATTTGTTCTGTAGGGAACGGTCTTGACCGTTCCGAGGCCTTGTCCGATTGGTCGTGATGGGATTTGTGGCAGGGCAAGGTGCCTGCGGGCGCAGTGACTGTTCCAAGGCGTTGGATTCGATTGCTTTAGGTTTGCGACAAGGAACCACCCCTCAGGCCGCTTCGCGTCCAGCTCCCCTCCAGGGGAGCCACCACAATCATGGGGTCCCCCGCCCTACTGGCTTGGCAAATATTTCACCGAACCTATGCCCACAAATACAAAAATGCCGCAGCAGACTGTTACATCTGCTGCGGCATTTCTATTTAGGGGTTAATGGGCTGGGTTACAGCTCATTGTTCAGGCTGTGGGATTACTGCCGAATGCCGGTTTTCTTATCGAAATGATAAGTGCGGCCATCGATGACTGCATCGCCCTTAGCCATGGTGCCATAGATCGGGTCGAAATAGTAACGCTTGTCAGCGCTCCAGCCCTTGATCATGTGGCCCTGTGCATCGTAACGGACCCACTTGCCGGTGCCATCGGGCCTATCAGCCCACTGGCCAGCTTCGGATTCCTGATAGACATCCTTGCTGGTGGCTTTCTTGCCCTGGTCAACGGCGTCCAGCCAGTACCAAGCATCGGAAGCCGGGTCATAGATTTCCTTGCCGCGGCCATCCAGGCCCTGGCGAACGCCCTTTTCGTACCAGAAGTCAGCGCCGTTGATGGTCAGCCACTGGTTGTCCAGAGCAACACCGGTGTACTTGTCAAATGCGCAAGGTACGCCGTCAATGTCGCCTGTGCCCTTAGCCATAGCGCCGGTGATCAGATCGAAGTAATACAGGCCATTTTCGGTCTGCTGCCAGCCCTTGACCATGTGGCCGTTCTCATCGTAACGGACCCACTTGCCGGTGCCATCGGGCTTATCAGCCCACTGGCCGGCGGCGGATTCCTGGTAAACGTCCTTGTTGACGGTCATTGCGCCGCCCTGGACAGCATCCAGCCAGTACCAAGCGTCGGAATCGGGATCATAGATCTCTTTGCCGCGGCCGGTGGTACCCTGCTTCACACCCTTTTCGTACCAGTACTTCTTGCCGTTTTCTTCAACCCAGCCGTTCTTCTCGCCGTACTTGGCGGTGTAGTCCTTGCCGTTGAAGTTGACAGCAGCGGTGGTAACGCCGCTGGTCTGCTTTACAGTTGCATCCACGAACTGTGCGCTTGCGCAGTTCTTATCGGTGCAGGTAAAGACAGCCATTGCGGTAATGGTAGTCTTTTCAGCGGCACCATGAGCGGTGCGCTCCTCGGCTTCGAGAGCCTGAGGTTCTTCGCTGGGGTTGGTGGGTTCAGTGGTTTCAATCTTCTTGAATTCTGCAATGATTTCAAAGTTACAATCGCTCATGCCAACTGTATACGTACCACCATCTTTGACTTCATCCGTGATACTGGTCTGACCATGGCGAGCCAGCTCCAGTTCATAGCCCGTATTCGGCGTAACCGTTACAGCCATTTCTGCATCCTTCGGTGCACGTTTCAATTCAGATTTGCCATTAACTGTAACAGTAATCGTGCCACCTTCAGCCGGGTCTGCCGTAGTTACAATGCTGTACTCAACAGTCGTAAACTGTACGCTGACATTTACATCGCCGTCCGGCATTTTGAAAGTATAGGTATTTTCATTTACCTTTGTGGTGGAGACCTCAGATTTGCCAGATGTAACCGTTACACCTGCCAGCTTAGTCAGCAAAGTATCCGTATCTATCGGGTCAATCTTCAGTGTAACATCATCACCAGACTTCAGACCCTCAAGCTTTTCAGTTTCCTGTCCATTGACCGTAACTTTGCCGTCGCCGCCCTTGGTAACAGTTACTGTGTAAGTCTCGGTCGCAATTTTCTCAAACTTAGCATCAACGGTAACATCAGCGGCAGGCATCTTGAAGGTTGCTTCTCCCTTTTCATTCAGGGTCAGCGTCACGGTCTCGGTCTTTTCACCGTTATTGTAGCTGTAAGTCAGGCCGCCCTCTTTGAGCTGATAGCCCTCTTTAATGTTAGCAACAGTAACGGTAATTTCGGTATCCTGCGCAGCCTTGTCCGGATTTACGGTAACAGTAGCGACTTCACCTTCAACAGGATCCACCTTAACTGTGTACTCTTTAACCTGTTCAAACTCTGCGCTGACAGTTGCATTACCAGCAGGCATTGCAAAGGTGTAGGTGTTAGCCTTCTCCGTGTCGGCGGTTGCCGTAACAGTCTGCTTTTCACCCTTATCGTCAGTATAAGTAGCCTTTACGCTACCTGCTTTCACAGTATAACCGGTTGCCGGGGTAGCCACAACGGTAATGGTAGTGCCCGCAGCAACCTTATCCAGGTCAGCTTCGGGGCTGGTGATCTTCAACGTATCCTTGTTAGCATCGGCCACCTTGACCTCATAGGTCTTAGCGGCTTTGGTAACACTGATGTCCACATCGCCGTTCGGCATGGTGAAGGTGTAAACCGTCTTAGCCTTTTCGGTGGTAGCCTGGGCTGCGGCTTCGTCCTGCGCTGCTTCCTGAACTTCAGTCAGAGCAACTTCGGTATCGCCGTTCTTTGCGGTAACGGTAACGATATCGGTGCCTTCCTTTTCTACGGTCAGGGTAACGGTATCGTCCTTGAGGTAGGTGTTGCTGGTGGTGCCCAGGGTCAGGGTAACACCTTCAACTGCATCCGGCAGGGTTACAGTGTGAGGTACGCTCTCGGTTGCGGTATGGCAGTCGGCGCACAGGTACACATTGTTGCCAACGGACTTGGTTTCCAGCTCGTCCAGAGCCCAGGTATGGCCCTTGGGCAGTGCGTTGTCAGCGTACACCTTTTTACCCTTGGTCAGGCCGTACTTATTGGTGCGGGCCTGGGTGTAAGCGGGGGTATCGCACCATGCTTCAACGGTAACATCGGTGGTATTGCCGCTGCTCAGGTCGCTGACCATGTCGGACATCGGCATGGTTTCAACCAGGTTAGCGCACCACATGAACTCTTCGTTCTTGTTCTTCTCGTCAGAGCTGCTCATGTTCTGGTTGTAACTCGGGTTGTAGTTCCAGGACTCGGTCTTGTAGCTCTTACGGTTTGCATAAGAAGTGCCGGAGGCATCGGTCTTGACTTCTGCCTTGCCGTCCACCAGTTCCTTATAGGTGTTGGACAGGTTGGTACCGACAGAAACGATCAGCTGATCCTTGGTGGTGTTGATGCCGGTGATCACAGTCTGGCCCTGCTGGGTGGTGGTAGCAAAGCTGTAGCTGTCACGCAGGGTCAGGCCAGCCAGAGGATGGTTCTTGAAGGTGCCCAGATACTTCACACTGCTGGTATCCTGGTCGCTATCCATGATAACCATGCTCATGCCGGGAAAGTGGGTATCGGGAACCATGTTGCCGTCCTTATCCTTGGTCAGCTTAATGCCGCCATAGACGGTGTTGTATTCCTTCACTTCTTCCACTTTGCCGGAGGTCGGGTCCATACGGTAGATGGCGTTGTTGACGTTGAAGTACAGCTTGCCATCATACAGCGCGGTAGAGTGTACCAGTGCGGGGTAGATCCGCTTTGCAGCAGCGTCTGCCAGGCACTCGGTGTTCAGGTTGTTTTCAACCTTGGTATGCTTATCTTTTGCACTGGTATCGATCTTATAGATGGTGCCAGCTTCGGCCAGGACCTTGGCATTGCTGTCGTCATCATTGAAGTTGCTGCTGGTTTCCTTCAGATCGTTGTAGTACATCAGGATGATATCAAACGGGTCATCCGTCTTGGTAAAGCTGCTCATGTTGAAGTTGAAGCCGCCGGAGCTGCTGGAATCCTCTTTGCGGATATAGTAGTTCGCATTACGCGGACGTGCTTCCAGAGTATCGGGGCCCTGGTTCTGCATCTTCTTCATGAACTGCTGCATCTGGGAGTTGTTACCAGAGCTGCCGGAACCAGAGTTGCCGCTGTTGCCGTTCTCGGCCTGCTGGCGGCGCATGTTGTTATACAGGTTCTGGTTGGTCGTGGTATCAACGTAATAGAAGTAATTATTGTCGAAGTAGATGGGGCTGCAGATAGAGGTGAACCAGGTATCCTCGTAGCAGGTATCGGTGTAACGGGTCTCGTTCTTGTTATCCGCCTTGGTGTAAGAGTAATGCGGCTTGCCGTTGTTCAACACAACATTGCCGTCATCATCCACATCGGGATTCTTGTTCTTGGTGTAGGTGTAGCCATCGTACAGCGAGTCAATGTAATCATAGTACTTGCTGTAACGGCCTTCCAGACCGGAGGGAGAAACCAGGAAGTTGACATGGCGCAGGTCGCCTGCGTTCTCAACGCGGGTCTGGGCCATGCACTCGGTGTTCACGTCGTCATAGCAGACGTCAACATAGTACCAGTTCTTGTTGGGTTCGCCGGTGGTCATCGTAGCAGAGTTGCTGTCGCCCTGCAGCTTGTTGACCTTGACTGCGTTGAAGTAGTGGACGTTGTTGAACATGCCGCCGCCGAACGCATTACCGGCAACACTGGTATCAGAAGTATCGCAGTAATACAGGATCTGGGCAAAGTCAACAACAGCGTTATCGCCTACTTCATCGGGGGTCTTCCAGCTGCCGTCATCATTCTTATAGATGCTCTTGTTGTCAGGCAAATTCTGGACCATGTAGTTAAATGCAGCTGCATAGCCCAGGCAGATGCAGCCATACTCAACGCCCTTAGCGCCGATCTCGCCGCCCAGCAGGGCACCGAAAGCAGTCGTCTGGATGGGGTCGTTGTTGCCGCCGCCGGTGATATCGCCCATGGAGCCCATATCGAATTCTGCAACCTGGGAGATCCAGTCGTGCAGGATCAGCAGCTTGGTGACATAGTCAGCGCTGTCACCCAGCTTGGCAACCTGTGCCAAGCCTGCATCACGGATGGCTTTCAGAGCTTCACCATAGTTCATGACGTAAGACATGAACGCCTGCGGCAGCATGTTCAGCATGAATGCCATGGTGGTCGGCGGGACATCATCGTTCGGATCAATGCTGCACAATATCTTGATTGCGCCCATGGTGCCGGTGATGCTGCCATCCTCGCCCTGCTTCTGAACGCCCTTGGAGGTCCAGAACGGGGCAACCACGCCGAAGTACTCTGCTTCGTCCTGGTTGAACTGCGACAGCTGGAAGTAGTAGTAGTTCATCTGCGCAGTCGAGACATCGTAAGTATTGGTGACCTGGTTGCCCTGGTCGTCCACATACACGGCGGTCTTCTGGCTGTCGTACAGCAGCAGGCTGTTCTTGCCCTTGTTGTCGCCGCTCTGATAGGTGAAGTTCACCTTGCTTGCGTCAACCGGGTTGTTCTGCATATCGTACCAGTTGCCGCCATCCATTGCGGACACCAGGGTAACGCCGGTGCCGCCGGAGGTGGTATCCAGGGTCGGGGTGCCACCCACATTGATGTAGACGGAATTGTCATTCTGGTCTACCACAACGCTGACCGGCATGGTCTGCATCGGCTTGGTTTTGATTTCTTCGCCGCAGACAGCGCACTTGAAGGTGACGCTGGTGCATTCCCAGTCAATGGTAACGGGAGCGCCGGCAGAAATTTTGCCGGTTTCGCTGTCATAGAACAGCTGGGCGTTGCTGTAGTCAGCGGCCAGCTTGCCCTCGACCTTCTTCATTTCCCAGTTGAAGGTAGCAACAAAGTTGCCATCTGCATCCTTGGACACGACATGGCTCTGGCAGGGCAGGGCGGCAATGTCGTCGGTGCGGGTGGTGGGTTCCTTGTATTCCTTCTTAACCGGGCTCTTGTCAGCGGGCACGCTGGCAGAGTAAACGGTCTTGCCGGCAACGCCGGGCTTTGCCTCGGTGGTATCCTTGGTTACGGTGCCTTCTACCTTCTGGTAGGCATCGTCCTTTTCACAGGTATACACAGCGGTGTAAGCCCAGCCGTCATCGGTCTTGGTCCAGTAACCATCGGGGGTTTCCTTCCAGGTATGGGTGTGGCCATCCTCCGGGTTGGTGTCATTCCAGTACCATTTCGGCTCGCCATAGGTATGGCCGTCTGCAGCGGCGCTGGCCGCAAAGGTATCGGAGTTTTCAGCAACGTAAGCCTGTGCGTAGCTGTCAGCCTGCTGCGCAATCACTTCATCATCGCTGTTGGTCATGGACTCCATCGCAGAGGTCATGCCGGAGCTGCCGGTAAAGGTAACGGCAGTCACAACGCCTGCGGCGTTCGTCTCATAGCCCAGGTCGGTAACGGCGCTGGACAGATGATACGTTTTGATGGTGGCAGCCATCACCGATGCCATCTCGTCCTTGTTCAGGCCATAGGCTTCGGTGTTGATCTTGCCGGCTGCGGCGTTGGCGTACATGGCATCGGCCAATGCATTTTCCAACGCTGCAAGGCTCATGCCCGCCTTGCTCTGTGCAGTAGCTTCCAGCTTGGCATCGTCCTGCTCCAGTTCATGCACTTCGCCCTGGGCAGCCAGCGTTTGGGCTGTCTGCTTGATCAGGTCTGCGGTGCTGGTGAACTTGGGCAGGGACTGCACAGCGCTGGCCGCGCTTGCTGCGCTAGCTGCAACAGACTGCGCTACCGAAGAATCAATCTTGGTAGTTTCGGCTGCTGCGGGAAGCGCCACGCTTTGGGCCACCATGGCTGCTGCCAGCACGGATGCACCAAAACGCTGAAGGTTTTCTTCATAGTTTTATCCTCCCTTAAGTGTTACTACTTTCCCCTTTTGTGTGAAAAGTGGTACGGCAGATGTGCGGCACTTTGCAGGTGTTGATTGCAAAACGCCTGGTTGTGCCCCCTCGGTCTGGCGATCCCCTGCCGGGCTGCGGCCTGCTTTCGTGGCTTTTGGCCCCGGCACAGCGGCTGACAAAACGTTGTACCGGCTGCATGTCTTGATCCTGCAAATGATAACCTTTCCGACACATCTAGGTATATACATTATATCACAGTTGCCAGAATTTGCATAGTTAATTAGCGCGATTTCTATGTGAATTTTTGTCCTTGAATCAACTGAAACCTGTTTTTCGCACATTATTTGCGTTGCGGTGCGGTGACCCTTTGGCGGTATTTATTAACATTTTTGAATGGTTTATTCCTGATTTTATCAAATGATTAAACATTTACCCCGATAATGTTCTTTGCAATCTCTTAATCCAATCACCCGGTATTGTGATCGCGCATTTTTTGCCATTTCGGTTTGGCTTGTTGTTGAGAGATTTGGCAGAGATTGCAGG
>ENA-UEQE01002905-UEQE01002905.1-human-gut-metagenome-genome-assembly--contig:-NODE-2905-length-11687-cov-10.850301_pt1 | contig 11687 bp, 9 predicted proteins | sample MGYA00242934_ERZ507935 | MGnify/ENA primary metagenome ERZ507935 (study PRJEB26167, sample SAMN06115423) | human gut metagenome | host: Homo sapiens | place: China:Anhui | collected 2015-03-30... | reverse complement strand
CAAGGGGCAAGGCCCCTTGCGTTCTCTTGGGGGATCAAAAGGGGGCCATTCTCTCACGTGAGAGAATGGCCCCCTTTGCCCGTTCCCCTGCCAGCAGGGAAACAACACGCTTCCCCCGCAGGGGGAAATTACTGTTTTTTCCTGATCAGAATGAACGGCGTGCACTGGTCATCCTGACCCGCGGGGTTATCGCGGATGATCTCGCACAGCTGCTCGTCGGTGAGGGTCACGTTGTCGCCCTTGCCGAGGATGTCGCGCGTGAAGTCGTTCGCGTCGACGATCATCGCGCGCACGCCGGTCTTCTCATAGATCTCGTTGCACACGCCCGAGGGATTTTCCGGAATACGGATGCCGTAGTCGCCGTAGACGGGGAACACATCGGGATAGAAGCCGTCGAGGCCTGTGACCTCCATGCCGACCATATCGTAGAAGATGCCGTGCTTGCCGACGAGTTTGCCAAAGCCCGCGCAGATGGCGGCCCAGAGGACCTTCCACGCGCCGCACTCGTCGATGGCGAACTGCATCTTGCACACCTCACCCACGCCGATGCCGGCGCTGTTGTGCTGGATGGCAAAGCGGCTGAGGAATTTCGCCAGCCACGAAATTTTCATATCCTTGCGGTAGACCACTCGCTTCTGGCACAGGGCGATGATCTTTTCGCTGATGCTCAGCAGGTCGCCCTCCTCGTAGAGGGGCTTGACGTAGCGGTTGACGAGTTCGATGTAATCCTCGCCGATCTCGACAAAGTGCGTCTGGATGGCGTGGCGCAGATAGACGCCCGTGGACGTCTCAATTTCAACGTTTTTGGAGCCGTTTGCAACAAAATCCATGAAAAAAGCCTCTTTCGTGCAGTATTTGAATCAATCAAAATATGAACCGATGGTATTGTACCACAAAATCCGCAAAATGCTACTGTAAATTGCAAAAATTCAGGAAAGAAAAAAGCGCGCCGTCCGCGGCGCGTGCTTGACGCGGCGGACGGCGTGGAATGACGAAAGACGAAAAGGCGGAGCGCTTACTTTTCGGTGATGACCTTGATCACCTTTTCATAGCTCTCCTGGGCGATGGGTACAGCGTGCGCGAGCAGCGCCTCGCCCTTCTGGCAGCACTCGTCGCGGAACGCCTTGTCCTTTAAGGACGAGAGGTTAATGAGCACGTTGAGCCATGCGCTCTCCATCGCGGTTTTGAGCGTGAGCGCGGCAATACCGAGGTCGCTGACGACGTTCGGGTTCGTCGTGCCGACGAGACCGGCGCACAGGTCGATGGCCTCGGAGCAAATTTCCATCATTGTCAGCGGCACCAGCGTGCAGTTGCGGAAGCTCGCCTGCACCGCGCCGCGGCGGATGGCCTTGTGCTCATCGTCGTCCTTCGGGAGGGCCAGAGATTCGATCAGGACATCGAAGACCTCGCTGTCGCGGTTCATCACGTCGATGAAGCGCTCCTTGAGCTCATTGCCCTTGGCAATGGCGTCCAAAAGGCGCTCGCGGTCGTTTTCAAAGCCCTTCTTGTCGAGCGTCAGGCCGTTGACCATCATTGTCAGCGCCACGCCGACGCCGCCGGCAAGACCTGCCACCGCGCCGCCGCCGGGGGCGGGAGTGCCCGCGCCGACTTCGTTGATGAGCTCGGTTACTTTCATATCTGCGATCTTCATAGTGCCCTCCCTGGGTTAAAATTAAAAATTCATCAGGAACAGGCGGAGGCGCGCTCCACCTGTTCCTGAGCTTGTACAATTAAAACAGGCCGGTGATCTTGCCGTTTTCGTCGACGTCGATCTTCTCGGCGGACGGGACCTTGGGCAGGCCCGGCATCGTCATGATGTCGCCGGTCTTGGCGACCAGGAAGCCCGCACCGGCGTTGACCTTGAGGTCGCGGACGGTGATCTTGAAGCCGCGGGGCGCGCCGAGCTTGCTGGCGTCATCGGAGAAGGAGAACTGCGTCTTGGCCATGCAGATGGGGAGCTTGTCAAAGCCGAGCTCGGTGAGCTGCTTAAGCTGCTTCTTGGCGGAAGCGGCGATGACCACGCCGTCAGCGTGATAGACCTTGGTAGCGATGGCGTTGAGCTTGTCCTCAATGCTGTCGTTGACGTCGTAGACGAACTGGAAGTGGTTGGGCTCGTCGCACAGGCGCACGACTTCCTCAGCCAGCGCAAGGCCGCCTTCGCCGCCCTTGGCCCACACTTCGCTCAGGCGGACGTTGACGCCCAGCTCGCGGCACTTGCTCTCGACGAGGTCGAGCTCGGCCTTGGTGTCGGTCGGGAACGCGTTGATGGCGACGACGCAGGGGAGACCGTAGACGTTCTTCACGTTGTCGACGTGCTGGAGGAGGTTGGGCAGGCCCTTTTCAAGCGCCTCAAGGTTCTCACTGTTGAGCTCGGCCTTGGGCACGCCGCCGTGATACTTGAGCGCGCGGACGGTCGCAACGATGACGACAGCGTCGGGGTGGAAGCCCGCGGCGCGGCACTTGATGTCGAGGAACTTCTCGGCGCCGAGGTCGGCGGCGAAGCCGGCTTCCGTGACGGTGTAGTCGCTCAGGCGCATCGCGGTCTCAGTGGCCTGGATGGAGTTGCAGCCGTGGGCGATGTTTGCGAACGGGCCGCCGTGGATGAACGCGGGAGTGCCTTCGAGCGTCTGGACCATGTTGGGCTTGATGGCATCCTTTAAGAGCGCGGCCATCGCGCCCTCAGCCTTCAGGTCGTGCGCGGTGACGGGCTTGTCGTCGTAGGTGTAGGCGACGACCATCTTGCCGAGGCGCTCCTTGAGGTCGGCGAGGCCGGTCGCAAGGCAGAGAACTGCCATGACTTCGCTCGCGACGGTGATCTCAAAGCCGTCCTCGCGGGGCACGCCGCTGGCCTTGCCGCCAAGGCCGTCGATGATGTGGCGGAGCTGGCGGTCGTTCATGTCGACGGCGCGCTTCCACACGATCTTGCGGGGGTCGATGCCGAGCACATTGCCCTGCTGGATGTGGTTATCGAGCATGGCGGCGAGCAGGTTGTTCGCCGCGCCGATGGCGTGGAAGTCGCCAGTGAAGTGCAGGTTGATATCCTCCATGGGGACGACCTGAGCGTAGCCGCCGCCGGCAGCGCCGCCCTTGACGCCGAACACGGGGCCGAGAGAGGGTTCGCGCAGGCAGACCATGGTGTTCTTGCCGAGCTTGTTGAGCGCGTCGGCAAGGCCGACGGACGTGGTGGTCTTGCCCTCGCCCGCGGGGGTGGGGCTGATAGCGGTGACGAGGATCAGCTTTGCCTTGCGGGGCAGCTTGCGGATCTCGCTTAAGTCGATCTTGGCCTTGTAGTTGCCGTAGAGCTCAAGGTGCTTTTCGTCAATGCCGGCCTTGGCGGCGACGTCGACGATTTTTTTCATTTTATGTGCCTGGGCGATCTCAATGTCGGTCATGGGGAATACCTCCTAAATAATTATGTATTTAAAAGCGGAGAATTGTCTCTTATTGACAAAATCAATTATAGCCGAACGATAGAGAAAGGTAAACTGTTTTGCAAGCCTCTTTTTTCCAAAAACCTTAAAAAATTAAGCGTTGGTTCGCGTGCCTTAAAAAGGAAAAACGGGAGATTTTTGGACGAATTTTCAACGCTTGCGGCAAAGGTCAAAACGAGAAAAGCGAAAGTTGCCAGCGCCCGTCTTTCATTTCACTCTGCCGCGTCACAGCGTGATGCGCATGGGCTCATCCAGCGTGACCTCGCCGCCGATGCTCGCGGCGATGACGTTTCCGCCTTGGCGCTCGACGCTTGCGCGGACCGCGCCCGCGGGCTGCTGGTATTCGCACGAAAAACCGCCGTTTTCCATGCATTCGCTCTGCGCGACGGCGCAGGCGACGCTGCCGCTGCCGCAGCTGCCCTCCCAGACGAGGGAGCCTGTCTCGATGACCTTGACGAGCGGGGTCATGCTGCGCTTTTCCGCATCGAGGAAAATGACGCCGCAGGCGTCAAGCCCTGCAATTCCGGAAAAGATCGACTCCGCCGCGCGGAAGAACCCTTCGCTCGGCTCCACGCCCTCAACGACGAAATGGGCGATGCCTGTTAAGTCGACGAGCGTGCCCTCGTGACCATTCACCGTGACACGCTTCACGCTGCGCGGACAGGGCATTTCAGCGCGCGCCGTGCCGGATTTCAGATCGACCTGCGCGGTGACGGCATGGTCGCAGCCGCTCACGCGCAGTCTGACCGAGGAAAGGCCGCCCTTTTGCTGGGCAATATACATGCCGTAGGCGCGCGTCGCGTTGCCGCAGAATTCGCCGCCCATCATCTCCATGTGGCCGTCGACGTCGTCTTCCGACGGGCAGGCGTAGCCGACCTGCTCGGCCTTGAGTGCGGGGATCGCCATGATCTTCTCCGCGATGGCCGCGCGCTGTGCCTTTTCGACCGGATCGAGCACGAACACCGTAATGTTCCCCGCCGGGTCCGCCCGTAAAATGTTCAGTTCCATAGCAAGTTCCTCCTAAAAAAAGAAGGTGTAAAGCCAAAATAACTTTACACCTTCTTTTACATCCTGTCAATTCGTGTCAAAACACAAATCTTTCAGCATTATTGTCCCCAAATCGGTAGCAATAACCATTTTTGAGACGCATCACATTTGCGGCCGCGCACGCCGCAAATGATCTTAACCTGTCCCGAAGGACGACCTGTGCGTCCGCAGGGACACCTTACAAATATTTTCGCGGTGAGCGAAAATATTTGAAGCCCCTATTTCATTTGGGCCGATGGCCCAAATGAAAGGTCTCAAAATTGCGTCTCCGACGCAATTTTGACTTATTCAAAGTCGGGGATGTACTCCTTGACGATATCCAGCAGCTCGCCGGAGCGGATCATCGCTTCCACCGCACGGATGTCGGGCCAGATCTCACGGTCGATCTCATAGAAAGCGACTTTCTCGCGTACGTGCTGATAGAGAGCCTCATGCAGCGGGGTCATGCCCTGGCCGTGGGTGTTCAGGCGGCGGCGGATGTCGATGGCCTGGCAGGCGGTCATCAGCTCGTCGGCGAGGACGTCCTGCGTGTTCTGCAGGATCATCTTGGCCTTACGGGCAGCGGTGGTACCCATGGAGACGATGTCTTCCTGGTTGGCGGAGGAGGGGATGGAGTCGACGGAAGCGGGGTGAGCGTAGATCTTGTTCTCGCTGACCATGGAAGCGGCAGCGTACTGAACGATCATGAAGCCGGAGTTGACGCCAGCCTCGGTGGTCAGGAACGCGGTCAGGCCGTTGGAGAGTGCGGGGTTGACCATACGCTCGGTGCGGCGCTCGGAAGCGTCGGCCAGCTCGCTCGCGGCGATGCCGAGGAAGTCGAACGGCAGGGCCATGGGCTCGCCATGGAAGTTACCGCCGGAGATAACGGCCTCGTCATCGAGGAACATCAGCGGGTTATCGGTGACGGCGTTGAGCTCGATCTCGACCTTCTCGCGGACGTAATCGAGAGCGTCACGGCAGGCGCCGTGCAGCTGCGGGATGCAGCGCAGGGCGTAAGCGTCCTGAACGCGGTCCTTCTGGCAGTTGTCGAGGATCTCGGAGCCGTCGAGCAGCTTGCGCATGTTCGCGGCGACGAGCATCTGGCCCTTCTGGCCGCGCACCTGATGGATGCGGGGGTCGAAGGCGTTGCGCAGGCCGGTCAGGCCCTCGAAGGACATGGACGCGATCACGTCGCCGAGCTGGGCGGCGCAGATGGTGTCGTACAGCGCGAGAGCACCGACGGAGGTCATCGCGCAGGTGCCGTTCGTCATGCCGAGGCCTTCCTTGGAGACCAGGGTGTCGAGCGTCTTGATGCCAGCCTTGGCCATGGCCTCAGCGCCGGGCATCTTCACGCCCTCGTACATGGCCTCGCCCTTGCCGAGCATGGGGAGCGTCATGTGAGCGAGAGGAGCCAGGTCACCGGAGGAGCCGAGGGAGCCCTTCTGCGGGACAACAGGGGTCACGCCCTTGTTGAGCATCTCGAGCAGCATCTCGACGAGGATGGGACGAACGCCGCTCACGCCGCCGCACAGAGCGTTGGCACGCAGCAGCATCATGCCGCGGACGATCTCGTCAGCATACGGCTCGCCGGCGGCGGTGCAATGGCTGAGGATCAGGTTGGTGGAGAGCTGATTGCTCATCTCCTTGGGGACGGCGACCTTCTGGAACTCGCCGAAGCCCGTGGTGATGCCGTAAGCGACGCGGCCCTCAGCGGCGATCTTCTCGGCCAGGGCGCGGGACTTCTTCATGGCTTCCAGAGCGGAGGGAGCCAGCTCGACGGTCGCATTGTAGCGAGCGATGGCGACGAAGGATTCGAGCGTCAGGCTGTGGCCATCGACGACGACATGCTTGATCGCGGTAGGATTCATGATCATGGTGGTGTCCTCTCTTTTCTCAAAGTTCCGGTGTGACCCGGTCGGCGTGTCCGGTTGCCCGAACCGCCCAAGTGCAAGAAACGTGTCGAAGCGTTCCCCTTGCTTTCCGCGCATGCCCGTGCGTGGATGGCGCTCCGCCTGTGGAAAAGTCCCACAGGATCGTTCTGGAAACAGTATAGCACATTTTTGTGCAAAATCAATAGTTTTTTGCCGGAAAAAGTTTTCTTTGTTGTGCGTTATCACCATATTTGGATAACACACTATCAGGGTACAGTGATAGAATTGGACAGAATAGATAAAAAAAGCGCCCCGCTTTTGCGGGGCGCCCTTCATTCTTTGTGGAAAGGTCACAGTTGTTCACTTCTTGTGCTTCTTGCTGGACTTCGGTTCGGGCGCGGCATAATCCATGATGCGGATCGCCGGATTCTTCTTTTTGATGAACGCGTAGATCTCGTCGAGATCCTCGCGCGGGAAGAAGAGAGCCTTTTCCGTGTTGCCGTGGCCGATGTGCAGGCGCACCATGTCGGCATGGCCGCGGTCCTCGCACACGATCGCGTTGATGTCCTCCCAGGGGAAGAACTCGTAGTTGGTGGTGAACTGCATATCGTAGAAGATCTCAAGTCCGCGGCTCGTGAGAGCGGCGTCCTTTTTGGTCATCAGCGTCAGCAGATACAGCACTGAGAATGCGAGCGAGACGAAGGCGAGCAGCGGATTTCTGCTGCGGGTCGAAATGCCGAACAGCAGCAGCACGACAACCAGGATCCATCCGCCGGTCTGCACCCACTTTTTACGTGGCTTGAGCGACGACTGCGCGGGGTAGATCGGGGGCGGGACGGATTCCCAGGGAAGCGAATGTTTCACAGCGGTGATTCCTTTCTAAGTAAAGCGGGGAAGGGGGCTTACGCGTTGATCTTGGGGGCCTTACCGGCAGCACGGCGAGCCTCGAGGTTCGCAAGGGCCTTGGCGTGAGCCTCTTCGGGAGCGCCGGCGGGCTTGCCGGCCTTGGTCTTGCCGAAGATATTGGTGTAGGAACCGTCAGCCCAGAAGATGTTGCGGCCGAACAGAGCGGTCACATAGGCGTAAACGGGGTTGAGCAGGTTGACGAACGCATACGGGAAGAACACCAGCGGGCTCATGCCGAGAACGCCGGTCTGGTAAGCGCCGCAGCCGGTCCAGGGGAACATAACGGCCCAGAGGGTACCGGCATCTTCCAGAGAACGGGAGAGCATATTGCGGCCGAGACCGAGCTCGTCGTACTTGTCAGCATAGATGGGGGCGGGAACGCCGATGCCGAGGAACTGGTCGCACATGGTGGCGTCGCAGAAGATGGAGGTCAGCAGGGTCGCGAGGATGAGGCTGCCGACGGAGTGGATCCTGTGCTTCAGGCCGCCGAACAGACGCTCGACGCAGCCGCAGCGCTCCAGAGCACCGCCGTAGGCGAGCGCGAGGAGGATGAGGTTGATGGTCCACATGGTGCCGTTCATACCGCCGGCCTTGCCGAGGATGGAGTCAGCGACTTCGTTGCCGGTCTCAACGACGATACCGTTGTGCAGCATGTTGAAGATGTCGCCCAGGGCGCGGGAGCCGTAGATGGAGGTGGGCTGGAAGATCATCATGAAGATGGTCGCGGTGGCAACGGAGATGGCGATACCGACGAGGCCGGGCACGCGCAGGATGCACATCACGATAACCACGATGATGGGGATGAGCAGAACGGGGGAGATCACGAAGGCCTCGCGGAACGCGTCCTGAATGGACTGGGCGACGGTCGGATCGTAGGCGCTGGCGTCGATGTTCAGGCCCATGATGGTGTAGAGGATCAGGGCGATGAGCAGGGTCGGGCCGGTGGAGGAGACCATCGCGGTAACGTGGTCGAACAGACCGGTCTCGGCAACAGCCGCGGCGAGGTTGGTGGTATCGGACAGGGGGGAGAACTTATCGCCGACATACGCGCCGGAGATGATCATACCGGCGGTGAGGGCGGGATTGATGCCAAGGCCCGCGCCGATGCCGAGGAACGCAAGGCCGATGGTGGCGGTGGTGGTCCAGGAGGAGCCGCACGCCATACCGACGATCGCGCAGAGGATGCAGCCGATGGGCAGGAACAGCTTCGGGGTCAGCAGATCCAGACCGTAGACGATCAGGGAGGGGATCGCACCGGAGGCCATGAAGCTCGAGACCAGGAAACCGACGGTGCAGAGGATCAGGACCGCTTCCATGGAAGCGCTCAGGCGCTCGATCATACCGGAGAGCATATCCTTGAAGTCGTGACCGCAGAAGTGACCGACGATGCACGCGACGACGATGGACATGACCAGGGGCATGTGCGCGTCATGATAACCGGATTCGGAATGACCGAGGAAGCAGTAAAGCATGAACCCGATCATTGCCACAATGGGAACTAACGCCAGCAGAAAACTGGGCTCCCGTGCGACTTTCTTTTCGTTTGCCATTGATAAAATACCTCTCTCTTCATAAAAATACTTGCCCGTCAGGAAGCGGGATGACCGCTCCTCCCCAAGACGAACACGCTGCACACCGCACAAGGGGACGTGCGTTTTCTGCGGAGGGGTCCCGCAGAAAAACAGACACAGAACTTAGGCAACAGCACCGTCGGGCAACGGTTTCTTGCACGCTGTTTCCCATGCCCTAATCTATTTGTGAACTAATTGTAACATACCTGTTCAGCAAAAGCAATAAAATTCGTGCAGATTCCAAAAAATATTTTAGTCAATTCTTCTATATCAGGATGACGTGATGTTATACTGATATGCTTCTGCGGCATTGCAATAAAGCAAAACAGGCAAAAAGGAGCAGGCGCTTAGCGCCTGCTCTGATCAAAATGACGAATGGCTTACTTTTCTTCTTTGGCCCGCTCGAGCAGCAGCTTATAGCCGTCCGCCCCGTAGCAAAGGCACTTATTCACGCGCGTGATGGTCGTGGACGAAACGCCGATCTTCTGCGAGATCTGCGTGAAGGTCTTGCCATCGGCGAGAAGCGACGCCACCTCGAAGCGCTGGGACATCGCCTCGATCTCGCTGAAAGTGCAGAGATCGTCGAAGAAGCGGTAGCATTCTTCCTCCGTTTTCAAAGATAAGATCGCCTTGAACAGGTGATCGGTCTCTTCGCTTTTCATTTTGCTCTGGTACATCCAACGTTCCTCCTCAACGATCCGATCGGATCGACTCCTGCCCGCGCGGTGTGGCCGCGGCGGACGCCGAATGACGGCTGCCCGGAAGCTGCTTGCGGGCGAAACTCGGTTTTCGGAGCTTGCCCGTTGATATCGTCTCTATGGTAACAAAAAGCGGCAGTTCCGTCAAGCGCAATTCGTGCTTTTTGGCGGATATCTTCATTTTTCGTGAACACTGTCCGCGACGGAAAGAAAAATTTTTGCACCGCAGGCGGCGAAAGCTATGGCAATTCCGCGCGGAAAATGCTATACTGTCTCGAAAGTGGAAAAAACGGCCGCGGACGCTTGACAATCCCTGCGCCGTACCGTAAAATATCTGTCAACCACTCCGATACGCTGCTGTGCCACCGCAGTACAGTACGCTGTCCATACATTCTATTAGGAAAGGACACACACTATCATGGCAACGATCAAAGCTCACACCTTATCCGGCTTTATGGAGCTGCTTCCCGCGCCGCAGACCCAGATGGAGCGCCTTATGGAGGTGCTGCGCTCGTCCTACGGCGTCTATGGCTTCACCCCGCTCGACACGCCCATCATCGAAGCGAGCGATGTGCTGCTCGCCAAGGGCGGCGGCGAGACTGAAAAGCAGATCTACCGTTTCTCCAAGGGCGACAGCGATCTGTCCCTTCGCTTCGACCTGACGGTGCCTCTGGCGAAATACGTTGCCCTGCATTATGCCGACCTCGCTTTCCCGTTCCGCCGTTTCCAGATCGGAAAGGTCTATCGCGGCGAGCGCGCGCAGCGCGGCCGCTTCCGCGAGTTCTATCAGGCAGATATCGACGTCATCGGCGACGGCGAGCTCGACATCACGAACGATGCCGAGATCCCTGCTATCATCTATACCGTCTTCTCCCGCCTCGGTCTGTCCCGTTTCCAGATCCGCATCAACAACCGCCGCATCTTAAACGGCTTCTACGCGATGCTGGGCCTTTCCGACAAGTCCGGCGATATCATGCGCACCGTCGACAAGATCGAAAAGATCGGCCCTGACCTCGTGCGCGCGATCTTGGTCGACGACTACGCCATCGAGGGCGAAAAGGCGGATGAGATCCTCGCCTTCATCGGCATCAAGGGCACGAACGAAGAGGTGCTCGCTTCTCTTGAAAAGTACCGCGGCCGCAACGAGATGTTCGACCAGGGCCTCGACGAGCTGACGACCGTCGCCAAGTACCTCGGCGCGTTCGGCGTGCCGCAGGAGAACTTCGCGGTCGACCTGACCATCGCGCGCGGCCTCGACTACTACACCGGCACGGTGTACGAGACGACGCTGCTCGACCACCCCGAGATCGGCTCGGTCTGCTCCGGCGGCCGCTACGATAACCTCGCGGAGTACTATACTGACCGCAAGCTCCCCGGCGTCGGCATTTCGATCGGCGTGACGCGCCTGTTCTATGTCCTCGGCGAGCAGGGGCTTCTGAATAGCGACATCTGCACCGCGCCGGCGGACGTGCTTATCCTGCCGATGACTGAGGACCTGAGCGAGGCCATCTCGCTCGCGACCGATCTTCGCGCCGCGGGCGTCAGCACGCAGATCTACACGGAAAAGAAGAAATTCAAGGCCAAGATGAACTACGCCGACAAGCTCAAGGTGCCCTACGTCTACTTCCTCGGCGAAGACGAGATCAACGCGGGCGTCGTGTCCTGCAAGGACATGCGCACCGGCGAGCAGGTGAAGCTCCCCCGCGCGGAAGCGGTGGAAAAGGCCAAGGCCTTTGTGGAGTCTGACCGCCAAAAGCCGGTCATTTGTGAAAAGTAAAAAAGTGGCAGCCCGAAAGGGCTGCTTCTTTTTTGCGCTCCCTCGGGGGAGCGGTTGCTTTCCGCGCAGAGCGCGGAGGGGAAAGGCAGCGCCGTAGGCGCTGCACGAGTCAAGGGGGCCATTCTCTCACGTGAGAGAATGGCCCCCTTGAACCCTCAAGAGAACGCAAGGGGCCATGCCCCTTGACCCCGCCATTGTCGGCGCTGGGCTTGAAGAGCTGCACGCGCTGCGCAATCGGGTGCGGTGTACATGGCTTCGCCATGAACCCCTACGTCTCGTTACCACTCGCAACCGCGCCTTACTATCGTGAGGCGCGAGTGACGTTTGCTTGGCGGCAGACTGCGTGCGAAATAGCGGCATTGCTGCGCTCGCCGCATTGTGGAGTGCTCCGGTAGACGGAAATTAGG
>ENA-UEQE01002885-UEQE01002885.1-human-gut-metagenome-genome-assembly--contig:-NODE-2885-length-11772-cov-3.171783_pt1 | contig 11772 bp, 6 predicted proteins | sample MGYA00242934_ERZ507935 | MGnify/ENA primary metagenome ERZ507935 (study PRJEB26167, sample SAMN06115423) | human gut metagenome | host: Homo sapiens | place: China:Anhui | collected 2015-03-30 | study... | reverse complement strand
CCGATCCTCCTCTGTGTTTACACAGGTTATCTGGTGGATTCCCATTTTGGGACGAAGCTCATGGTGCCGATGCTGATCCTGGGTGTCCTGGCAGGCGGACGCTGCGGCTGGGTCATGGCGAGAAATACTCTTTTGCAGGAGCAGAAAGAGGACGAGCGCCTACGGCAGCAGCAGAGTGCAGGGCAGGGACGAAGCGGAATCAGCAAACCAAAACAGCCAAGCCGCATTTTGCGTGAGGGCAGCCAGACAGAAAACGGCACAGCCGGTCGGTCGGGCAGCATGCATGCAGAAGCTGGCAGCATTTTTAAAACGGTTCCATTCTGGCCCTGCGGCAGACGCCTGTGAATTTCTCGGCTGTCACGCGCGCGAGGACGGCGAGGGATTTGTGTTCCGCGTCTGGGCGCCGCACGCACAGGCCATTAGCGTGACCGGTGATTTCAACTTCTGGAACGAAGAAGATCTTCCGATGCACCGTCTCGGCAGCAGCGGCGTCTGGGAGGCCGTGTCGAAATTTGCAAAGCGCGGCAGCGCCTATAAATACTGCGTCACCGGCGCAAACGGTTCTAAAGTCTACAAGGCCGACCCCTATGCCAATCGCGCCATGCCGCTGCCCGAGACGTCGAGCGTGGTCGATCCGCCGGAAAAGTTCCGCTGGACCGACGCGGCCTACCGCCGCAACAAGCTCAAGCAGACAAGCCTCCAGCGCCCGGTCAACATCTACGAGGTCCACGCCGGCTCGTGGAAGCGGCACGACGACGGCAGTTACCTCAGCTATGAGGAGCTGGCGGCGGAGCTGATCCCCTATGTGAAGGACATGGGCTATACGCACATCGAATTCATGCCGCTGATGGAATATCCCTACGATCCGTCGTGGGGCTATCAGGTGACGGGTTACTACGCACCGACGCACCGCTACGGCTCGCCGGAGCAGCTTCGAATGTTGGTCGACGCCTGCCACGCTGCAAACATCGGTGTGATCCTCGACTGGGTGCCCGCCCACTTCCCGAAGGACAGCTACGGACTCTACGAGTTCGACGGCACGTGCTGCTACGAGCTGAGCGACCCCGCGATGCGCGAGCATCCGGACTGGGGCACGCGGATCTACGATTACGCGAAGCCGGAGGTTCGCTCGTTCCTCATTTCAAATGTCTGTTACTGGCTGCGCGAGTTCCACATCGACGGCATCCGCGTGGACGCAGTGGCCTCGATGCTGTATCTCGACTACAACCGCCCGAACTATAAGCCAAACCGCCTCGGCGGCCGCGAAAATTTGGAGGCCATCGCCTTCCTGCGGCAGCTCAACGAAGAGGCATTCCAGGCCGACCCGACGGTCATGATGATCGCCGAGGAGTCCACGGCCTTCCCGATGATCACGCGGCCGGGCTACGACGGCGGCCTCGGCTTCCTCTACAAGTGGAACATGGGCTGGATGAACGACATGCTGAAATATATGTCGCTCGACCCGCTCTACCGCAAGGGCAGCCACAACGCGCTGACGTTCTCCATGACGTATGCCTATTCCGAAAACTTCATTCTTCCGCTTTCGCATGACGAGGTGGTGCACGGCAAGTGCTCCCTTATCAACAAGATGCCGGGCGAATATGACGATAAGTTCAGCAACCTGCGCGTGTTCTACGGCTTCATGATGGGCCACCCCGGCAAGAAGCCCAGCTTCATGGGCAACGAATTTGCGCAGTTCATCGAGTGGAATTACGCACAGCAGCTCGACTGGCTCCTGCTCGACTATGAGCGCCATCGCCAGATGCAGGACTATGTGCGCGATCTGAATCATTTCTATCTGGATCACAGCAGCCTGTGGAACAACGATTCCGACTGGAACGGCTTCCAGTGGATCTCCGCCGACGACCGCGACAACAGCGTTATCGCCTTCCGCCGCATCGATCGCCGCGGCTGCGAGCTGATCGTGATCTGCAACTTCTGCCCGGTCACCCGGACGGACTATCGCCTCGGCCTGCCGAAGCCGGGCGAATACGAGGCGGTCTTCAACAGTGACGAGGTCCGCTACGGCGGCAAGGGAACGGAGCTTCCCGTTGTGACGGCCGAAAAGGAGCCGCTGCACGGCCTGCCCTTCTCCGGCAGCTTCACGCTCGCGCCGCTCTCCGTGGCCTTCTACCGCAAAAAGACAGCCCCGCGCAAGAAAACGGCAAAATCCTGAATGATGAGAAGGAGAAATGACCATGAACTTCCAGAAAAAGCACTGCGTCGCGATGCTGCTGGCGGGCGGGCAGGGGAGCCGCCTGATGGTGCTGACGGAGAACACGGCAAAGCCTGCGGTCCCGTTCGGCGGTAAGTATCGCATCATCGATTTTCCTCTCTCCAACTGCGTGAACTCCGGCATTGACACCATCGGCGTGCTGACGCAGTATCAGCCGCTCGAGCTCAATGAGTACATCGGAAACGGCCAGCCGTGGCGTCTGAACCGCAGCCACTGCGGCGTGCAGGTCCTGCCGCCCTATGCCAAGAGCAAGAAATCCGAGTGGTACAAGGGCACGGCGAACGCGATCTATCAGAACATCGCCTTCATCGAGCGCTATGATCCGGACGATGTCATCATCCTCTCCGGCGACCACATCTATAAAATGGACTATGCCGCCATGCTGCGCTACCACGAGCAGATGGAGGCCGACTGCACCATCGCCGTGCGCACGGTGCCGCTGGCCGAGGCCAGCCGCTTCGGCATCATGAACACCCGGGAGGACGGCTCCATCTACGAATTCGAGGAGAAGCCGAAGCATCCGAAGAGCACGAACGCATCCATGGGCATCTACATCTTCAAGTGGAGCGTGCTGAAAAAGTTCCTCATCGAGGACGAGGAGAACCCGCGTTCCGAGAACGACTTCGGCAAGAACGTCATCCCCGCCATTCTGAACGAGGGCTACCGCCTGTTCGCCTATGAATTCCAGGGCTACTGGAAGGACGTCGGCACGATCAGCTCCCTGTGGGAGGCCAATATGGATCTGCTGGGCAAGAACCCCGCCTTCAACCTCTACGGCGAGAAGGGCAACCGCATCTATGCCCGGAACTACGCCATGCCGTCGAGCATCATCGCCCGCGAGTCGAAGAATAAGAACTGCTTCATCGCCGAGGGCTGCGAAATTTATGGCACCATCACGCACTCCATCATCTCCACGGGCTGCACGGTCGACTCCGGCGCCATCGTGGAGGACAGCGTCATCATGCCGAACGTCCATATTGAGTCCGGTGTCATCATCCGCCACGCCATCATCGGCGAGGACTGCCGCATCTGCCGCGGCGCGGTGATCGGCGGCTCGTTCGCCCCCGGTGAGGAAAAGAAGATCAGTGTGGTCGGAAAGGCCAAGACCATTGCCGAGAACACCGCCATCAAGCCGGGCGAGATCTATTGAGAGGGAGGACAAGAACCATGACTACGATGGGCATCATTTTTGCGAACATCTATGACAGCTCCCTCGGTGAGCTGACGAACAAGCGCACCATGGCGTCCCTGCCCTATGGCGGGCGCTATCGCCAGATCGATTTCTCCCTGTCGAACATGACGAATTCTGCCATTCGCCATATCGGTATCATCACGAAGTATAATTATCAGTCCCTTATGAACCACATCGGCTCCGGGCAGGAGTGGGACCTCGAGCTCGGTGAGGGCGGCCTGGAATTCCTGACGCCGTTTGCCATGGGCCACAACGGCAGCTACCGCGGCAAGCTCGAGGCGCTGGATTCCGCCATGAATTTCCTGAAAATCTCCACGGAGGAATATGTCGTTCTGGCCGACAGCGGCGTGCTGTGCGCCATCAATCTCGAAAAGATCGTCGAGGCCCACGCCGCCTCGGGCGCGGACGTCACCGTCGTGGTGAAGGACGGCATCTGCAACGGGCAGAAGCAGCTCGATCTGGCCGTGAAGGTCGACGCGGATGACCGCGTGACGGACGTGGCCGTCGACTACTGCGCAGGCGAGCAGTATCTTGCCTCCATGGGCCTGTTCGTCATCCGCCGCGAGCTGCTCATGCGTGAGGTCACGGAGGCCGTGGCCCACAACCGCTACCATTTCGAGCGCGACCTTGTCATGCACGGCTTCGCAGAGACCGGCATGAAGGTCAACGCCTACCGCTATGACGGCGTGGCGCTGTTCAACGAGAGCACGACGGAGTTCTTCCACAACAGCCTCGCCCTCATCCGCCCGGAGATCCGCCATGGCCTGTTCGCCCGCGAGGACCTGACGATCTACACGAAGGTCCGCGACGAAGTGCCTGCCTACTACGGCGAGCATTCCGAGATCGACGACTGCGTCGTGGCCGACGGCTGCGTGCTCGAGGGCTCCGCCGTCAACTCCGTTCTCTTCCGCAGCGTCAAGCTCGGCGAGGGCGCATCCGTGCGCAACAGCGTCATCATGCAGCGCTGCACCATCGGCGAGGGCGCCGATCTGGAGTGCGTCATCATGGATATGGACGTCGTCGTCCGTCCGGGCGCCGTGCTGCGCGGCACCATGGATCATCCGCTGGTGTTCAAGAGAGGAGAGGTCGTATGAGGATCGCAATGGTCGCCTCCGAGGCTGCCCCGTTCGTCAAAACGGGCGGTCTGGGCGACGTGATGCAGGCGCTTCCCAATGCACTGTCCAAGCTGAAGGGCAACGAGATCTGCCTGTTCCTGCCGTACTATAAGCGCATCAAGGAGAATCCGGCCGTCGAAACGGAGCAGGTCGGCTCGTTCTCCATGGAGCTGGCGTGGCGCGAGAGCTATGTCGGCATTCTGCGCCTGAAGTCCCGCCGCAAGAAGCTGCAGGTCTACTTCATCGACAACGACTACTATTTCGGCGCGCGCAGCACCGTCTACGGCGATTTCGACGACGGTGAGCGCTTCGCCTATTTCTCGAAGGCCGTGATGGCCGCGCTGTACTTCCTCGACTTCAAGCCCGATATCCTGCACTGCCACGACTGGCAGGCGGCCATGACGCCGGTATATCTGCGCGCGCTGTACCATGACTGGTGCCCGCAGACGAAGCTCGTCTTTACCATCCACAACGTGGAGTATCAGGGCTGGGCCGATGCGTCGTTCTTCGACAATATTCTCGGCCTGCCGGATGAATACCGCGCGAGCCTGACGTTCGACGGCGCGATCAACATGATGAAGGGCGCCATCGAGCTCTCGGACATCGTCACGACGGTCTCCAAGTCCTATGCCGAGGAGCTGCGCTATCCGTACTATGCCCACCGCCTCGACGGCGTGCTGCGCAATGCGTGGCTGTGGGGCATCACGAACGGCATTGACACCGATGTCTTTGACCCCGAGACGGACTGCGCCCTGAGCGCGAACTATTCCGCCGCCGATATGAGCGGCAAATGGGTCAACAAGCGCGCCCTGCGCGAGGAGATGGGCCTGAGCACCGACACGGACGCTCCCATCCTCGGCATGGTCACGCGCCTGGCCGGGCACAAGGGCATCGACCTGCTGTGCTACATCGGCCAGCGCCTGATGGAGCGCGAGATCCAGCTCGTCATCGTCGGCACGGGCGAAAAGCAGTATGAGTACGCACTGAGCGCACTGGCCCGCCAGTATCCCGGCCGCATCGCCGTCCGGCTGTGCTTCGACCCGGCGCTCGCCTCCCGTGTCTATGCGGGCTGCGACATGTATCTCATGCCGTCGAAGTCCGAGCCCTGCGGCCTGTCCCAGCTCATCGCCATGCACTACGGCACCGTGCCCATCGTCGCCTCGACCGGTGGCCTGCGCGACACCGTCCCGCCCTACAATCCCGAAACGGGTGAGGGCCGCGGCTTTACGTTCCAGAGCTACAACGCCGATGATTTCCTCGGCGCCATCGACCGCGCAGCAGGCCTGTATTACGGCGACCGCGACGCATGGAACAGGCTGGCCCGCCATGATATGGAGTGCGACTTCAGCTGGCAGGTCCCGGCCAACGAATATATGCAGCTGTACAGCGAATTGCTCTACGGCAAGCAGTAATAAATCATGATTTCAAACGCTGATTCCGGAATTACGGAAAACTTTAGGAGGCCCCATGAACAAGAAGCAAAATTCCAAACAGAAGATCCAGAAGCTTGCGGAGAATGACGCCCGTCCCGAGCGCGCCATTCAGCCCACGGAGCTGCTCAACGACACGCTGCGCCGCATCTTCGGCTGCGAGCTTGCCGACGCCACCCAGAAGCAGGTCTATCGCGCGCTGTGCATCAGCGTCCGCGAGCTGCTGACGGAGAAGAACCGCGTCTTCGGCAACCGCTGCACCGAAAAGGAGCGCAAGGAAGTTTATTATATGTCGATGGAGTTCCTGGTCGGCACCAGCCTGCGCAATAACCTCTTTAACCTCGGGCTGGAGGCGGAGTTCCGCAAGGCACTGGCTGATGCAGGCTTCGACATCGATGAGATCTACGCCATCGATCCCGACGCCGGCCTTGGAAACGGCGGCCTTGGCCGTCTGGCCTCCTGCTATATGGATGCCGCGACCGGCATGGACTACCCGATGACCGGCTTCTCCATCCGCTATGAATTCGGCATCTTCAAGCAGAAGATCGTCGACGGCTGGCAGATGGAATTCCCGGACAACTGGCTCGAGATGGGCGACGTGTGGCTGCAGGCCCGCGAGGACGACGCCGTCGAGGTCAAGTTCGGCGGCGAGGTCCGCGAGTGGATGGACAACGACCGCTTCAAGGTCGCACAGGTCGGCTACAGCTCCGTTATGGCCGTGCCGTATGACATGTATATCTCCGGCTATGACAGCGATGCCGCCAACCGCCTTGTCCTGTGGAGCGCCAAGCTGCCGCAGAGCTTCGATATGGCCGCGTTCTCCCGCGGCGACTATGTCCGCGCGCTCGAGCGCAACGCCATGGCCGAGACCATCTCGAAGGTCCTCTATCCGGCAGACGACCACATTCAGGGCAAGCGCCTGCGCCTGAAGCAGCAGTACCTGCTCGTCTCCGCCTCGCTGCAGAGCATCCTGAAGAAGCACTATAAGAAATACCGCACCTACACGAACCTGCCGGACAAGGTTGCCATTCATATCAACGACACCCATCCAGCTCTGTGTGTGCCGGAGCTGATGCGCCTGCTCATCGACGAGCACGACTTCGGCTGGGACGAGGCGTGGGACATCACCTGCCGCACGCTGTCCTATACGAACCACACCGTCATGAGCGAGGCGCTTGAGCGCTGGAACGTCGACCTGTTCCGCGAGCAGCTGCCGCGCGTCTACTCCATCTGTCAGGAGATCAACCGCCGCCTCATCGAGCACCTGTGCGCGGTCTACCCGAACGACTGGGGCAAGATCAACTACATGGCCGTCATCGCGAACAACGAGGTCCGCATGGCGAACCTCTGCCTTGCCGCCTGCCACAAGGTCAACGGCGTTTCCAAGCTGCACACGGACATCCTGCGCAACGGCATCTTCCGCGACTACTGCCAGATCACGCCGGAGCGCTTCCTGAACGTGACGAACGGCATTGCCTATCGCCGTTGGCTGTGCCAGTCCGATCCGCTGCTGACGGATTATCTCAAGCAGCTCATCGGCGGCGACTTCCTGCGCGATGCCCGCGCACTCGAGAAGCTCCTGCCGTATCAGAATGACGAAAAGGTGCTTGCGGACCTCATGGCCATCAAGCGCAAGAACAAGGAGCGCCTCGCCGCTCTCATCGAGAACCAGAACGGCGTGCGCGTCGACCCGGATTCCATTTTCGACATCCAGATCAAGCGCCTGCATGAGTACAAACGCCAGCTGCTCAATATCCTGCATGTTCTGTATCTCTACCGCCAGATCAAGGCCGATCCGCACGGCGATTTCATGCCCCGCACGTTCATCTTCGCGGCCAAGGCCTCCGCGGGCTATATCCGCGCCAAGCAGATCATCAGCCTCATCGTCGCTGCGTCGAAGCTCATCAATAACGACCCGGACGTCAACGACAAGCTGAAGGTCGTCTTCCTCGAGGACTATAAGGTCTCCCTTGCGGAGATCATCATCCCGGCCGCCGATATCTCTGAGCAGATCTCCATCGCGGGCAAGGAGGCCTCCGGCACCGGCAACATGAAGCTCATGATCAACGGCGCCGTGACCATTGGCACGCTCGACGGCGCGAACGTCGAGATCCACGAGCAGGTCGGCGACGAGAACATCTTCCTCTTCGGCATGAAGGCCCATGAGGTCGAGGAGCTGTGGCAGCGCGGCTACCATCCGACGGAATTCGTCACGCCGGAGCTGCAGGCCGTGCTCGACATGCTCACGTCCGGCGTGCTCGGCCAGCGCTTCGACGATCTGGTCGATTCGCTGCTCACGAACCGCTTCGGCACGGCTGACCCCTATATGACGCTGGCCGATTTCCAGGATTACGCCCGCGCGCAGCGCGATGTCGCCGCGGTCTATCAGGATAAGCAGCGCTTTGCCCGCATGTCCCTCATCAACATCGCCAAGGCCGGCATCTTCTCCTCGGACCGCGCCGTCAAGGAATACGCGGACGAGATCTGGGATCTCGACTGAGATGCGTATCCTGTTTGACAGCCGTCAGACGCAGTACAAGACCCCGTTCGGAACGCTCCGGACGGGGGAGTGCTGCGTTCTGCAGATCCGCATCCCGACGGAGGTCGGCGCCTCCGGCGTCCGCCTGATGCTGGAGGACAGCGAGCACGCTGTGTGCGCCGAGCTGCCGTTTTCCTTCGCCTCGCGCGGCGAGGACGGCTATGAGCTCTGGCGTCTGGAATTCACGCGGCAGGAGACCGGGCTGCATTTTTACTGGTTCCGCATCGACAAGCGCGACGGCGGCAACTTCCGCCTGTTCCGTCAGGGGAGCGATACGAATATGGAGGCAGGGGAGAAGTGGCAGCTCAGCGTCATTCCGGCCGATTTTACGGTGCCGGACTTTGCACCGGGGGCCGTAATGTACCAGATCTTCCCCGACCGCTTCGCCCGCAGCGGGAGCTGCGACCTGACCTATAAGCTCCAGCCGTTCTGGGTGCATGAAAGCCCCGACGAGCTGCCGGAGTACCGCCCCGATGCGCAGGGCGAGGTGCGCAACAACGATTTCTTCGGCGGAAATTTCGCGGGCATCCGCGAAAAGCTGCCGTATCTGCAGGAGCTGGGCGTCGGCGTTCTCTACCTGAACCCGATCTTCATGGCGTGGTCGAATCACCGCTATGATACGGCGGATTATCGCCGCCCGGATCCCATGCTCGGCACGGAGGAGGACTTCCGCGCCCTGTGTGACGCTGCCCATGCGCGCGGCATGCGCGTCATTCTCGACGGCGTGTTCTCCCACACGGGCAGCAACAGCGTCTATTTTGACGCGAAGCATGTGTTCGGCCACGGCGCGGCATCCGACCCGAATTCGCCGTACCGCCGCTGGTATCGCTTCCACCATTATCCCGACGATTACGAGGCCTGGTGGGGCATCCGCACGCTCCCGTGCGTCGAGGAGCTGGACGAGACGTATCTCAATTATATTATCGAGGATGAGGACTCCGTCATCGCCCACTGGCTGCGCCTCGGAGCGGATGGCTTCCGGCTTGACGTCGTCGACGAGCTGCCGGATGAATTTGTTCGCCGCCTGCGCCGCCGGATGCGGCAGATCGATCCGCAGAGCCTGCTGCTCGGCGAGGTCTGGGAGGACGCGTCGAACAAGCGTGCCTATGGCGTTTCCCGCCGCTATTTTGTCGACGGCGAGCTGGATTCTGTCATGAATTACCCGTGGCGCAACGCCATTGTGGCCTTCCTGACGGATGCGGATGACGGCACGGCGCTGGGCGAAAGCCTGATGACGCTGGCGGAGAATTATCCGCCCGAGGTGCTCTCCTGCGTGATGAACCACCTCGGCACGCATGATACGCCGCGCATCCTGACCGTGCTGGGCGAGCCGTTCCGCGGCACGAAGGACGAGCGGGCGCGCCGCCGCATGACGCCGGTGCAGCGCAAGACCGCCCTGATGCGGCTGCGCATGGCGGCCTTCCTGCAGTTCACCCTGCCCGGTATGCCCTGCATCTACTACGGCGACGAGGCCGGGATGGAGGGCTTTGAGGACCCGTTCTGCCGCGCCTGCTATCCATGGGGCCGCGAGGACGAGGAGCTGCAGGCCTATTACCGCATGATGACCGCCCTGCGCGGCAGCAGCGAGGCCCTGCGGCGCGGCGACCTGCGCGTGCTGGCCGCCGGAAACGGCCGTATCGCCTTTTCCCGCTCGATTGGAGGCGAGCGCGTCGTCGTGTGCGTGAACCATTCCATCGGGGAGTGGGTCCTGCCTGCAGGCCGCGTCCGCTTTGCCGAAAGCGCGGCGCCGTCGCCCACGGGCGAGGTCGTTCTGATGCGCGGCGGCTTCTGCCTGCTGGAACCGTCGGATCCCGAAGCGCATATCTCTATAGAGTAGAAATATCTCCCGGCGACACCCCAAACGATACGAAAGGAGCGATCCCATGAAGTTTTCTGAAATGCCCTATTCCCGTCCCGACCTGGAAGCCATGAAGGCGAACCTGACGGCCTGCACCGAGGCCTTCCTCGCCGCCGAAAGCGCGCAGGAGCAGATCGCGCAGTACGACCGCGTTACGGACCTGTCCGTGGAGTTCAACACGATGGGAAGCCTTGCCAATGCCCGCCACACCATCGACACGCGCGATGAATTCTATGACGCCGAGTCAACGTTCTTCGACGAGAGCTGGCCCCAGCTGAGCGTCTATTTCCAGCGCCTGAACGAGGCCATGCTGGACTCGAAGTTCCGCCCGGAGCTGGAGGCCCACTACGGCAGCCTGCTGTTCCTGAAGCTCGAGATCAGCCGCCGCAGCTTCAAGCCGGAGCTTGTGGAGCTTATGCAGGAGGAAAACCGCCTGACGTCCCGCTATCAGAAGCTCTATGCCAACATGACCGTGGAATTTGACGGCAAGACCATGCCCATGCCGATGCTCGGCAAGTACAAGGTCAGCGCCGACCGCGCCGTACGCCGCGCCGCTTACGAGGCCGAGGGCAAGGTCTTTGATGCGAACCGCGCGGAGCTGGACGAGATCTATGATAAGCTCGTCCACAACCGCAATGCGCAGGGCCGCATGCTTGGCTATCCGAACTTCATTCAGCTCGGCTATGACCGCCTCGGCCGCAACTGCTATGGACAGAAGGAGCTGGCGGCCTTCCGCGACCAGATCGCAAACGATCTTGTCCCCGTCATTGCGGAGGTCAAGGAGGCCCAGCGCAAGCGCATCGGCGTCGACCGCCTGTACATTTACGACGACAAGTTCCGCTTCCCGGACGGCAACCCAACCCCGGAGGGCACGGCGGAGGAGATCCTCGCCGCAGGCCGCAGAATGTATGAGGAGCTCAGCCCGGAGACGAAGGAATTCATCGACTTCCTCTACGACAACGAGCTGCTCGACGTGCTCTCCCGCGAGGGCAAGGCCCCCGGCGGCTACTGTACGATGTTTGAAAAATACAAGGCTCCGTTTATCTTCTCGAACTTTAACGGCACAGCCGGAGACGTCGATGTGCTGACTCACGAGGCCGGTCACGCCTTCGCATTTTACCGCGCAATGAACAGCGATATCTACCCGGACCTGCGCGAACCGACCATCGAGGCCTGCGAATGCCACTCCATGAGCATGGAATTTCTGACGCAGGATTATCATAAATATTTCTTCGGCGCGCAAACGGCAAAATACGAGCTTGCCCACTGTGAAGACAGCCTCGATTTTATCCCCTATGGCTGCATGGTGGATGAATTCCAGCATTTGATGTATGAAAATGAGGACCTGACGCCGGATGAGCGCCACGGCGTGTGGGAGAAGCTCGAGAAGAAGTACCGCCCC
>ENA-UEQE01002870-UEQE01002870.1-human-gut-metagenome-genome-assembly--contig:-NODE-2870-length-11800-cov-4.198072_pt1 | contig 11800 bp, 7 predicted proteins | sample MGYA00242934_ERZ507935 | MGnify/ENA primary metagenome ERZ507935 (study PRJEB26167, sample SAMN06115423) | human gut metagenome | host: Homo sapiens | place: China:Anhui | collected 2015-03-30 | study... | reverse complement strand
CTTCCATCCTGTTTACCGATACATTGGAAAGTAAGATTGACTATATGGTCAACAAGTGGATTTGATTTATTTTTACTGGTGAGGTCAACGTGTTTTTCCCGCGCTCTGTCATTCTGATTCCGCTTGACTTGCATCCGGATAAAGAGTACCTATCGGTACATTTTTGAAGCATGCTTCATTGTTTTATGGCCGACCCTTTTACGATTTCGTTTTTGATGAAAATGATTACGGACCGCGTGGATATGATGCTTACGCGCGGCTTGACTCTGGAGCGTGTTACGGCCTCCCAGGGCCGGGTGCTGGCTTACCTGATGTCCCGTGACGGAGAAAACGTCTCCCAGAGGGACATAGAGCGGCATTTGGGTGTCTCCCATACCACGGCCAAGGGAATTGTCCAGAGGCTGGAACAGAAGGGCTGGGTAACCACGGCTTTTGACAGTGAAGACGGACGGCTGAAGAATGTGTACCTGACGGATATGAGCCGGGGCGTTCATGAGGCCATCTGTCAGCAGATAGGAGTGATTGAAAATACGCTGCTGGACGGGGTGCCGGAGGAAAGCCGCAGCATGCTGAGGGATCTGCTCCGGCGCATGTACGACAATCTCAAATAATAAAAGCCCGTGCTTTTTTCCGGGGAACGGGTTTGGAAAAATATGAAGCATGCTTCAATAATATTGTTAACCAACAACATGAAAGCACACTATATACTGATAGCGGCCCTGTGCGGGCTGGCAGGGTGCCGGGAAGACAACGGCGCCGCGGATGCTGCAAACCGGAGGGAAATGCCTCCGCTCAAGGTTTCCGTGATGAATATGGAGCAGAGAACGGTGGAGTTGAAATCTTCCTGGTTCGGCCATTTGCGCGGGGTGGAGCAGGCGGACATCAGGCCGCAAGTTTCCGGAACGCTGATACGCCAGGTTTACTGGGACGGCTCCATTTGCGACAAGGGAGAACTGCTTTTTGAAATTGACCCGGCTACCTATCAGGCCGCCGTGGACAGGGAGGCGGCCAACCTGGCTACGGCTCGTGCCGTCAAACTTCAGGCGGAAGCTTCTCTGGACAGGGTGCAGAAGGATTTGGACCGCTATGACAAACTGATCAGGACGGGGGCTATTTCCGTCAAGAACCTGACGGACGCGCAACAGAACCTTAAGGAGATGCAGGCCGCTCTGGAACAGGCGGAAGCGGGCATCAAGCAGGCGGAAGCCTCCCTGGAAAACGCCCGGATCAATCTTGACCGCACCAAAGTACGCGCGCCGTTCCGGGGACTGGCTTCCAAGGCGACGGCCAGCGTGGGGGAACTGATTTCCGCCAGCGGCTCGCCGCTCACTACCATGTCTTCCATCGACCCCATCCGGGTGGATTTTTCCGTGACGGGAAAACAGGTTCTCAGCCGCCTGATGGATGGAACCGTGAATGTGAAAACCGGGCGCATGGGAGACATGCCGGATTTTGAATTGATTCTGGAAGACGGCTCCGTCTTTGAAAAGAAGGGGAAGGTGGTTTCCGTGGACAGCGAGGTGAGCCGTTCGACGGGCACCGTCAATTTCATCGGCCATATTCCCAATCCGGATCTGAAACTGCGTTCCGGAATGGCGGTGCGCGTGCGCGCCGTGACGGGTACGGAGAAGGATGCCTTGCTGGTTCCCGCCCGCGCCCTGCTTTCTTCCATGAACCACCGCAACATCATGGTGGTGGCTCCGGACGGGATGCCGCGCCGCATTGACGTGCAGCCGGGGGAAACCGTAGTTCTTGACATGCCTGACGGCAAGGGCGGAACGGCCCCCATGCTGATGCAGATAGTAACGGGAACGGTCAAGCCCATTCCGGAATCTCTGAAGGAAATAGGATACGGAAAGCCGGCGGATGCTCCCGTCATCGTGGAAGGCGGAATGATGGCCGCCCAGTATTCCAAGGCGAACAGCCTGATGCGGGAACATGGAGCCACGGAAGGGTTCGGGACGGTTGTCCCCGTTCCCTTCATCTATACCGCCCCTGTTTCCACCACTCCTTCCGTAACTGCCAAATAAGCCATGAGTGCGTTTTTCATCAAGCATCCCGCAATCGCAGCCGTGATTGCCATTGTGACCACGCTGCTGGGGCTGGTCTGCATGTTCAACCTGCCTATTTCCCAGTATCCGGAAATCACGCCGCGCACCATCCAGCTTCAGGCCATGTTTCCTGGGGCCAGCGCGCAGGCGGTGGCGGATTCCGTGGGCACTCCCCTGGAACGCCAGATTTCCGGCGTGCAGGGCATGGACTACATGACGTCCGTTTCCTCCAACAACGGCGTGTATAACCTTTCCGTCATTTTTGAACCGGGTTCCGATACGGATATTGACCAGGTGCTGACCAATATGCGCTATGGGCAGGCCTCCTCCCAGCTTCCGCAGGAAGTTCAGAGCACGGGCGTGACCATCAAGCAGCAGCCGGGGCTTCCGCTGATGATTTATTCCCTGACATCCCCGGACGGCAGTTATAATTCCGTGGATTTGGCGAACTATGCCCAGGTGAAGCTGGTGGATGAACTTAAGCGCGTGGAGGGCGTGGGGGAAGTTCAGGTGTACGGCGCGGGGCGTTATGCCATCCGCATCTGGCTGGATACGTCCAAAATGACCCATTACGGCGTTTCCGTCAATGAAGTGCGGGGCGCCATCTCCGCCCAGAACACCACCAACCCCGGCGGCAAGATCGGGGCGGACCCCGTGCCGGACGGCCAGGAGCAGACCATTACCGTGCGCACTCAGGGGCGTCTTTCGGAGCCCCATGAATTTGAAGACATCATCATTCGCCAGAATGGGGATGAAATCCTGTACCTGAAAGATATTGCCAAGGTGGAACTGGGAGCTGAAGACTATTCCGCCACCGGCCGCCTGAACGGAGAAGTTTCTGCAGCTATCGTTATCTTCCAGTCTCCGGGTTCCAACGCCATCGCTACGGCGGACCGCGTGGAAAAACTGCTGGAAGCCAAGGCTCCGCTGATGCCGGAAGGAATTACCGGGCGCGTTTCCCTGGATACGACTACGGCGGTGCGCTATTCCATTGATGAAATCAAGCACACGTTCATGGAAGCCGTCATCCTGGTGGCCCTGGTCGTGTATGTTTTCCTTCAAAACTGGCGCGCCACCCTCATTCCACTCATCGCCGTTCCGGTTTCCCTTATTTCCACGTTCTGCCTCTTTCCCGTCCTGGGGTTTTCTCTGAACACCATTTCCCTTCTTGGCATGGTGCTGGCCATCGGCCTGGTTGTGGATGACGCCATTGTGGTGGTGGAAGCCGTGCAGGAGCACATAGACAAGGGGCTCAATCCGCGCATGGCTTCCTTCGCCGCCATGCAGGAGGTATCCGGCCCCGTCATCGCCATTGCCCTGGTACTGGCGGCGGTGTTCCTGCCTTCCCTGCTGCTGGAGGGCATCACGGGAACGCTGTTCAAGCAGTTCGCCGTGACCATCGCCATTTCCATGCTCATTTCCGCCTTTAATGCGCTGACGCTTTCCCCTGCCTTGTGCGCCCTGTTGCTGAAACCCCGGAATGCGGGCAGGAAGAGCCTCTTTTCCCCATTTCACCGTTTGTTCAACTGGTGTTACGGACGTGTCTCCAACGGCTATACCCGCATGTGCGGAAGCCTGGCCCGCAAGCTGGCGATTTCCATCCCCCTCCTGTTGTTATTCTGGGGGGCGGTAGCTCCTGTGGCGGAGCGCGTTCCCGGCGGCTTTCTTCCGGATGAAGACCAGGGCTTTCTGCTGGCCTGCCTGATCCTGAAGCCGAATACCTCCCTGCAGGTTGCCTATGAACAGGACAAAAAATTTGAGGCGGCCCTCCAGGATCCCGCCGTGAAGAATCTTACTACCGTGGTGGGGCTCAACATCCTCAACAGCGTGCAGACTCCCGGCGCCTGCATTGCCTACATTGAGCTCAAGGACTGGAGCGAACGGCCGGAAACCTCCGCGGAGCTGGCCGGAAAGCTTCAGGGAAAGCTGGCCCAGGCCGGCCTGGACGGCATGGCGATGGTGCTGGAACCTCCCGCCATCCCCGGCGTGGGAACCGCCAACGGGGTTACGATGGTACTGGAGGATCTGGAAGGGCAGGGCGTAGCTTATCTGCATGAACAGGTGCAACGGTTCCAGGAAGCGGCTTCCCGGCGTCCGGAAATAGCCTTGTGCATAGACATGATGATGGCGGACATGCCGCAGAAGTACGTGAACCTGGACAAGGAAAAATGCAAATTCCACAAGGTGGATATTGACGTGGCCAACGGCATTTTGGCCTCCTACAACGGTTCCTCCTTCATCAATTACTTCAATGCCTTCGGCCAGCAGTGGCAGGTGTATATCCAGGCGCAGGGCGAAGACCGCGCCAGCCTGGAGAAGATGGACGGCTTCTTTGTCACGAACGCGGACGGAGCCCGCGTGCCTCTCTCCGCCCTGGTGAACATCAGAGAGATAGAGGATACGGAATTCGTGATGCACCATAACATCTACAACGCCGCCAAATTGAACGTGATGCCCCGGCCCGGCCACTCCACCCAGCAGGTGATGGATGCGCTGAAGGAAGTGTTCCATCAGACGATGGATCCTACGAAGGTTGGCTTCGACTACCAGGACATGAGCTTCCAGGAAAATAAGGTGCGCAACAGTATTGGGCTGGGGGCCATCTTCACCATGTCCGCCGTTTTCGCCTTCCTTATCCTGGTGGCGCTTTATGAGAAATGGTCTCTTCCCCTGGCGGTTTTCCTCACGGTTCCCATTGCCGTGCTGGGGGCCTATGCCGGGTTGTTCTGGCAGGGCATGGAGCTGACGCTCTACGCGCAGATCGGTCTGGTGATGCTGGTGGGTCTGGCGGCCAAGAACGCCATCCTCATCGTGGAATTCGCCAATCTGGAGATGCAGCGCGGCAAGGGCTTGATGGAGGCTACGCTGGCTGCCGCGCGTCTGCGCCTGCGTCCCATTCTGATGACTTCTCTGGCATTCGTTCTGGGATGCATCCCCCTGATGCTTTCCTCCGGTTCCGGAGCTCTGGCGCGCAACGCTATCGGTACGGTGGTGGTGATTGGCATGGGGGTGGCTACACTGGTGGGCGCTTTTCTGATTCCATGTTCTTATGTGTTCATCATGAGATTATTCCGTATTAAATTCTCCCTGAATGATCTGAAGGAGGATCCGGATGAAGTAGGAGCCAGGAAATACCTGGCCGCCCATACGAAAGACTGATGTTTTACAGATTGTCCTGTTCCGGCGCTGACCATCCAGGGCAGCGCCGGAGCTTGCTTTCGGAGCCGGAGGGGAGTATTTTCCTGTCCGGACGCCGGGAGTAACGCCGGGTCATTTTAAGGGAATGAATGAGTACCGGCAGATAACTGAAGCTTTTCAGGAAAACTTCCGTAACTACGGAGAATTGGGCGCCTCCGTTTCTGTCTGGAAGGAAGGAAGGGAAATCGTTTCCCTGCATTCCGGGTTTGCCGCAGCGGATAAAACGCGTCCATGGACGGAACATTCGCTGGTGCCCGTTTACTCCGCCACCAAGGGAGCCGCATCCGCCGCCCTTCTGCTGGCCCTGCACCAGCAGGGAGCCTCGCCGCAGATGAGCATGGGGGAACTGTGGCCTGAATTCCCGCTGCCCTATGCATCCATCGCGCAGATGATGTCCCATCAATGCGGTTTGGCGGCTTTTTCCCGGACGGCAAGCGTGTTTGACCATGAGGATTGCGTGCGCGCCCTGGAGGAAACCGTTCCGGCGTGGCAGCCGCCGGAACACGGCTACCATCCGCATACTTACGGAGTGATGCTTGATGAACTCATGCTGCGGCTGACCGGGGAACGCCTGTGGCGCTACTGGGAGGAATACATCCGCAAACCGTTGAATCTGGATTTTTACATCGGGTTGCCGGAATCCGAATGGAACCGCGTGGCGACGCTGTATCCCGGCAAGATGGACATGTCCAACATGGGTACGCCGTTTTATCTGGAATACATGAACAAGGGCACGCCCGTAAACCGTGCGTTCAATACTCTGATAGGGCTGAACAGTGTGCGGCAGATGAATACGCCGGAAGCGTGGGTGTCCGGAGTTCCGGCCTTTGGCGGCGTGGCTTCCGCCCGCGGCATGGCGCAGTTCTACCAGGCCTGCCTGGGGCTGGATGAACTCCGGGTATTCCCGTCCGACGTGCGCGGCTGGATGCGGAACGTCGTCATTGACGGGCCGGACCTGACGCTGAAAACGCCCACCGCCTTTTCCTGCGGCTTCATGCACGATCCCGCAGACCCCGCCACGGGCCGCAAGCTGCGCCATCTGTTCGGCTCCGGTGGCTTCGGTCATGCCGGGGCGGGCGGTTCCCATGCCTTTGCGGATCCGGCCCACGGCCTTTCCTTCGGCTACGCGATGAACCGCATGGACTTGAACGTGCTGCCCGGCGTGAAGACCCGGAACCTTATCAGCGCAGTCATGAAAGAAGTGGCTGGAGAGTGTTCTTAACCTGAGCCCCGGCTATCTGTTCAATTCCATCGGAAGTTTCCGGATAGTTTATTCGTTCCTATTCTTGCGGCCTTTTTTAATCTGAATGTGGGGGGACAAAGAATGATTCTTCAGTCATTCCCTTGCTGCCCTGTCCCCTGTTGAAAAATCAGGGTTCCGTTTGCCGGGGATGGCGACCCCGGCCTTTGGAGGGAGCGGCTGGTTACCACCCTCCGCCCAGGGCGCGCGCGAGCTGCACCACGGCCTTGCGGATGTTCTGCTTCATGGTGACCAGGGATTCCTCCGAGCTGAGCCAGGAACGCTGGGCGGTGATCACGTTCAGGAAGTCCGTCTCGCCGTTGATGTACAGGGTGCGGGAGAGCTGGAACGCTTCTCTGTTGGCGTTGTTTTCCTTGTGCAGGTATTGCATCTGGGAGGTATAGCTGCCATAGGCGATCAGGGCGTCCTCCACCTCGGAGACGGCGGTAATGAGCGTTTTGCGGTAAGTTTCCGCAGCTTGTTCTGCTGCGGCTTTCTGGGCGCGTACCGTGGCTCTCAGGGCTCCGCCCCGGAACAGGGGCTGGAGCAGATTCCCTCCCAGGGACCAAGCGTTGTTGTTTTCCCTGAAGAGCTGGCCGAAATCTCCGCCGCGGCTGGAAAGGGAGCCCGTCAGGCTGAAGCGCGGGTACAGATCCGCTACGGCTACGCCCACGTTGGCCACGGCCGCGTGCAGGTCCGCCTCAGCGGCGATAACGTCGGGCCTGCGCCGCAGGAGTTCGGAGGGGAGGCCTACCGGAACGGTGGGCGTTTTCTCAAAGACGGAAGCTTTGGGCAGCGTCAGTTCTACACGGGAATTATATGTTCCCAGCAGCACGGCGAGCTGGTTTTTAGAGGAGGCCACCTGTGCTTCCAGTTGCGGGATGCGGCTTTCCGTGGAGGCGACGGTGGAGGTGGCCTGCTCCACATCCAGACGGGGGGCGAATTCCGTTTTGTAGCGTTTTTCCGCAATGGTGAGGGTGCTGCGTTGGATTTCCAGTTGTTCCCTGGCGATGCGGAGCTGTTCGCAGGCGGTAATCCAGTCAAAGTAGGCCGTGGCGACGTCCGCCAGCAGGGCTGTGCGCACGGCCCCTGCGGAAGCTTCTGTGGACATGAGGGAGGCGCGGGAGGCTTCGATGGACCGCCGGTTGCCGCCAAAGAGGTCCAGCTCCCAGGAGGTGGACGCGCCCAGGGAGAAGTTCTGGGAAGTGGAGCTGCGAAAACCTCTGTCCGGGGACAGGCTCCACCCGGCGCTGGCGTCTGCGGAGGGAAGCAGGGATGCCTGGGAGACGCGGAGCTTTTCCCTGGCCTCCCGGATGCGGAGCAAAGCCACCTTCATGTCCGGATTGTTGTTGAGGGAGGTGGAGACCAGGCGGTTGAGCTGGGGGTCTCCAAAGATATTCCACCAGGAACGCAAATCTTTGTCCGAACTGTGGGGGGGCCTGTTCGCCTCCCACGTGGCGGGGAGGTCATTGGTCGGCGTCCGGAAATCAGGGCCTACCATGCAGGAGCCAAGGAAACAGGCGGCCAGAAGGGGGAGATGTTTGAACGTGGATGACATGGAAAAATAAAAAGTAAGGTGTTATTCGTGGCGAAGGGCATCAATGGGGTCCATCTTGGACGCCTTCCAGGAGGGGTACCATCCGAAGGCCAGGCCGATGAATACGGAGACGCCTACAGCCAGAGCCATGGCTTCCGGGGAGGAGGCCGTGGCCCAGTTCATGGTGCGGCTGACGATGATGGAGATCGCCTTGCCGAGCATGATGCCCAGCGCGCCGCCCACCACGCAGAGCAGCACCGCTTCCAGCAGGAACTGGCGCATGATATCCTGCGGACGGGCGCCCACCGCCATGCGCAGGCCAATTTCCTTGGTCCGTTCCGTGACGGAAACGAGCATGATATTCATGATGCCGACGCCGCCGACGACCAGAGAGATCATGGCCACGATCATCAGGAGATTGGTCATCACTTCCGTGGTGCTGCTCATGGCGCGGGACATTTCCGCCATGTCCCATACCCGGAAATCGTCCAGCTGGCCGTCCTTGAGGTTGTGTTTGGCACGGATCACTTCCGTAATCTGGTCAATGGCCTCGGAGGAGCGTTCCGGGTCTGAAATCTGAGCCATGATGGAATCAATATTGTTGAAGCGCCGCGGATGGGGCGCGTCCGTATAGGGCTGGTCCGTAGTTTCCGTGTAGTAATCCACGGAACTGGCGGTGTATTTATCTGCCCGGTTGAAGGTGGTGGTGCTGTTGCCGGTGGAAGTGGTGGTGGAACCGCCGCCCAGGCCCTGGAGGCGGTAGCGGATGCTTGTCCACGGGAGGATGATGGAGTCGTCCTGGTCGCGTCCCATCATGTTGGCTCCTTTTTTCTGAAGGATGCCGATGACTTTGAACATGACATTCTTGATGCGGATATCCTTGCCCAGCGGGTCTTCGTCCCCGAAAAGTTCCTTGGCCACCGTCTGGCCGATGACGCACACGCGCCTGGCCTGTTCCACATCTTCCTCGGAGAAGGGCTGGCCTCGCGCCATGTCATACCAGCTTTTGATTTTCAGGTATTCCACGGAACCGCCCTCTACAGTTTCCGGGCTCCAGTTCTTGTTGCCGTAAATGACTTGGCCGCTGGCGCGCACCACGGGGGTAGCCCGCAGAACCATGGGGCAGTCCTTCGCAATGGCTTCGCAGTCCGCGTTGGTCAGGGAGGCCCGTCCGCCCGCGCCGGTATTGACGCCGCTTTTGGAGATGGCTCCGGGGCGGATATTCAGCGTGTCCGCCCCCATGGAAGCGATGGTATTTTTAATCTGGAGCGTAGATCCCTGGCCGATTTCCACCATGGCGATTACTGCGGCAATGCCGATGATGATGCCCAGGATGGTGAGGGCTGCGCGCATGGGATTGCGCACCAGGGCCCTGATGCAGGTTTTAAGGAGAGGAAGGAATTTCATACGTCGTCCTTGCTAAGCATATCGGAAATCCCTTCGCAGATAAGGCCGTCCGCCATGTTGATGGCCCTGTCCGTGAAGGCGGCTATTTTGGGGTCGTGCGTCACCAGGATGACTGTGATTCCCTGTTGGCGGTTCAGGTCCTTGAACATGTGCAGCACTTCCTTGGAAGTGGTGGAGTCCAGGTTTCCCGTTGGTTCGTCCGCCAGCAGGATGCTGGGGTTGTTGATGAGGGAACGGGCAATGGCTACGCGCTGCTGCTGTCCGCCGGAAAGCTGGGCCGGGGTGTGGTCCATGCGGTCGGAAAGGCCTACCAAATTCAGCAATTCCACGGAACGTTCGCGCATGGCTTTCATGCTGAGGGCGGGGTGGGCATATACGGCAGGCATCATCACGTTTTCCAGGGCTGTGGTACGGGAGAGCAGGTTAAAGTTCTGGAAGACGAATCCGATGCGCTTGTTCCGGAGAGTGGCGCGTTCTGCGGCGTTGAATTTGACAACGTCTTCCCCGGCAATATAGTAATGGCCTGAGGTAGGGCGGTCCAGACAGCCCAGGATATTCATCAGGGTTGATTTTCCTGAGCCGGATGCCCCCGTGAGGGAGACGAATTCCCCTTCATTGATATCCAGGGTGATGCCCTTGAGTACTTGAAGGTCTATTTCTCCCAAGTGGTACACCTTGGTTATGTCACGTAAGCGGATCACGTTGTTGGAATGCTTGATGCGGTGAAAAAGAGTGATTGAGCGGTCGGATGAAGGCGGTTCCCCGGGTTAGGGAGGCGGGGGCGGCCCGTCATTGCCAGCCGAGGCTGCCGTTTTCGTGTTGCCTGTGCTCGGCTTGCGGCGCGGGGGCATTTTGGGCGCGAACGGGTTTTCCCCGCCGGCGGAGGCGGAAGAACCGTCCCCCGAACTGTCGGAGCGGTTCAGTATCTGAGCCGTAGAGACGATTTCCATTCCTTCCCGGAGCGTTTCTCCCGCAATGGCCGTCAGCATGCCGTTGCTTTCCCCTTTGGTGACCAGGTGGGGATAAAGAAGATTGTTCCGCAATTCCCAAACCACGGCTTTTTTCTTTTGTCCGTCCCGGACGGGGGCGGCCAGCTCCGGCTGCATCCGGTCAAAGGCCGCTTTTTGTTCAGCACTGACCAGTTCTGTTTCCGGGCGGAAGCGGAGGGCCGCATTGGAAACGAGGAAAGCGTTTCGTATGTCCTCCACCACGAATTGGACATTTGCCGTCAGATAGGGGATAAGAAGCTTGTCCGGATTGGGTACATCAATGTCCACGATGTAAGTGACCACATTGGACGTCATGGTTGCGTCCAGCCGTATCTTGTCCACCGTTCCCTTGAATTTGCGGCCGGCGAAAGCGTCCACGGTGAACAGTACCTCCTGCCCCTTGCGGATGCTGCCGATGTCCGCCTCGTTCACAGCGGCCCAAATTTTCAGCTTGGAAAGGTCTGTGGCGATGTAAAACAGGCTGGAGGCGCTCATGCTGGAAACCACTGTTTGGCCTATGTTGACCAGGCGTTTGACCACGACGCCGTCCACGGGGGACTTGATGGTGGTGTATTCCAGGTTGCGCATTTCCTTTTTCAGCGCGGCTTCCGCCTGTTTCAGGGAGGCTTCCGCTTCCTGCAGGGAGGCTTCCGCCACGGCTACGTTGGCGCGGGCGGTTTCTTCATCCGCAATATACTGGTCGTAGCTGGATTTGGACAGGGCATCCCCAGGCCCCAGCTTTTCCGCGCGTTCCCGGTCCAGTCTGGCCTGCTGGTGCTTGGCTTTGGCCTGCTGGATGTCCGCCTTGGAGCGGGCGATTCCGGCAATGGCCTGCGCTTTGGAGGCTTCCGCCCTCTGAACGTCCAGCTGCACGGGAAGCTTGTCGATTTCCGCGAGCATCTGACCGGCTTTTACAGGGCTGGAATAATCCACCACCTTGCCGTTCAGGTCCTTGCCGAACTCCATGATGATTCCGCTGACCTGGGCGCCTACATCTACCAGTTCATCAGGCTCCGTGACGCCGGTTGCTTCGATGGTGATCATCAGGTCTCCTTTTTCAAGAGGTTCTGTCTGGTAGTCCACCTGGATGGCTTCATTTCCTTTCCACTGTTCCCAGGCAAACCAGATGCCTCCGAGAACGGCAATGACGATGATGAGTTTGATGAATCCCTTCACGACTATATTATACTTCGCAATAATGAAAAAGTTGCACGGATGTTAAAAACTTTTCCGCAACGGAGCATGATCCTATCATGATTTCCGGAAATGTCTAAGGGATTATTATGTTTATTAACAGTTGCTGTTTATTAACTAATAATATTTCCTTTCTTCCTTCTCGTCCAGTGACGGAAGGAGCGGGAATGGAGGGCCACGAAAT
>ENA-UEQE01002865-UEQE01002865.1-human-gut-metagenome-genome-assembly--contig:-NODE-2865-length-11820-cov-7.098782_pt1 | contig 11820 bp, 7 predicted proteins | sample MGYA00242934_ERZ507935 | MGnify/ENA primary metagenome ERZ507935 (study PRJEB26167, sample SAMN06115423) | human gut metagenome | host: Homo sapiens | place: China:Anhui | collected 2015-03-30 | study... | reverse complement strand
TAAGAATCGCCGGGAGCATATTTGTGGATTTCGGCTTTTCCTCCGGTGTCGGTTCTGTAATTTCAGGAACTGTTTCACTAGCCCACGAGCAGCCCATTGCCGGGACAAGCCGCCACTTGAAGCAACAGAACACCATCTACCTGTTTACATTCCAGAAAGAGATAATGCCATGAACACTCCTTTCGTCGAATTCGTCGGCGCCGGGCCGGGCGCGGAAGACCTCATCACCCTGCGCGGCCTGAATGCGCTGGAACAGGCCGACCTCGTGGTGTACGCCGGATCACTGGTCAACCCCGGACACCTCAAGCGCTGCAAACCCGGCTGTGAATGCAGGGACAGCGCCTCCATGAACCTTGGGGAGCAGGTCGCCGCCATGAGCGAAGCCGCCCTTGCCGGAAAGCGCGTCGTCCGCCTGCACACCGGAGATCCGGCTATGTACGGCGCGATCAATGAACAGATCCGCGCCCTTGCCGAAAAAGGCGTCGCCTCGCGCATCGTCCCCGGCGTGAGCAGCGTCTTCGGCGCGGCGGCGGCCCTCGGCTGCGAGCTTACCTGCCCCGACGTGAGCCAAAGCGTCGTGCTCACCCGCACCCCCGGACGCACCCCCATGCCCAAGGGCGAGGATGCGGCGGCCTTCGCACAAACCGGGGCTACGCTGGTATTCTTCCTCAGCACCGGGAAAATCGACGGCCTGACGGCGGATCTCATGGCTGAGGGCGGCCTGCCCCCGGATACCCCGGCGGCGGTGGTTTACCGCGCGACATGGCCTGACGAGCGCATCCTCCGGGGCACGGTGTCCGACATTGCGCGCAAGGTCGAAGAGGCGGGTTTTGGACGGCAGGCGCTCATTTTCGTGGGCCGGGCGCTGGATGCCCAAGGCGGCAGGTCACGGCTTTACGGCGCGGGCTTTTCACATGGCTACAGAAACCACCTCGCCAATGAAGCCTTTGACGGGCGCTGCGCCCTGTATGCCTTTACCGACAAGGGGGTTGTCCGCGCAAAGGAAATCGCCGCCGGGCTCGGCCTGCCCACGGCGATCCATTCCACGCGCCCCACGGATGCGCCGGACGTCATATACACGCCGGGGGAAACCTTTGACGCGGCCCTGTCCGCCAACTGGAGGCAGTTCGATGCGCATATCTTCATCAGCGCGACCGGAATAGCCGTGCGCAAGATTGCCCCGCTGCTCAGGGACAAGGCCAGCGATCCCGCCGTGTTGTCCTGCTCGGAAAGCGGCAGCCACGTGGTCGGCCTCACTTCGGGGCATCTCGGCGGCGCGAACCGCCTCGCCCGGCGCGTGGCCCGCATCACCGGCGGGCAGGCCGTGGTCAGCACCGCCACGGACGTCAACGGCCTCCCCGCCTTTGACGAGGCCGCCGCCCAGGAACATGCGCGCATCCTCAATACGGACGCCATCCGCAGCCTCAACGCCGCCCTGCTCTCCGGGGAACCGATTGCCTTTTGCGGCCCCCGCACGATATTCGACCGCCATTTCGCCGGGACGGATCAGGTCGCCTATACGGACAGGCCGGAAACGATCACCGCCCGCCATGCCGTGCTCTGGGATGCCGAAGGCACGGTTCCCGAAGGCGTACGGCATCTTGACATCACAAGCAAATCCTTTGTCCTTGGCGTGGGGTGCCGCCGTGGGGTCGAGCCGTTGGAATTGCGGCTCATTGCGGAAGGCCATCTCTCCGATCTCGGCCTGCGGCGCGAGCACATCGCCGCCATCGCCTCGTGCGACGTGAAGGCCGATGAGCCCGCCATCCTCGAATTGGGCGAAAAATGGCAGGTGCCTGTGGAGTTCCACCCCGCCGCCCGGCTTGACGCCGTGCCCGTGCCCACGCCTTCGGCCAAAGTCCGCGAAAAGGTCGGCACCGCTTCGGTGAGCGAGGCCGCGTGCCTGCTTTCCGCCGGGTACGGCTCAACCCCCCAGCCCAAACTGTATGCCCCGAAAGCCGCCTTTGGGGACGTCACGCTGGCGCTGGCCCGGCTGCCGCACCTCTCCGCACCCAAGGCCGCAGGCGGGCAGGTCGTGGTCGTGGGGCTTGGTTCCGGCGCTTCCGGGCAGATTACACCTGAGGTGGATGCCGCGCTCAGGCACTGCGGCACGGTGGCGGGATACAGCCATTACGTCGATTTCATCCGTGATCGCATCGCCGGGAAAAACATCATCCAGAACGGCATGATGGGAGAGGTGGAACGGTGCCGGGCCACGCTCGAGGCCGCCGCAGCCGGGCAGGAGGTCTGTATGGTCTGCTCCGGCGATCCCGGCATCCTGGCGATGGCGGGGCTGCTGTTCGAGCTGCGGGCGCGGGAACCAGAATTCGAGGGCATCCCGATCCGCGTCCTGCCGGGCATCACGGCGGCGAACATCGCGGCGGCTTCGCTTGGGGCACCGCTCCAGAACGGCTTTTCACTGGTGAGCCTTTCCGATCTGCTTGTCCCTTCGGATGAAGTGCGGCAAAACCTGCGGGCCGTGGCGCAGTCCGCCCTGCCGGTGGCGCTCTACAACCCCGCCGGGCGCAAACGGCGGCATCTGCTCGCGGAGGCGCTCGGCATTTTCAGGGAACATCGCGGGGATGAGGTATTGTGCGCCTATGTCCGCCATGCCGGACGGCCTCAGGAGACGAAATGGATCGGCAGGCTCGCCGATTTCCCCGCCGACGAAGTGGATATGTCCACCCTCGTCATCATCGGCGGCCCGCGCACGGTTACGGACGCCGGGGCCATGTATGAGGCGCGGGGGTATGTCGAGAAGTATATGGAGTAATGACGGGGAAGGGGAACAGCCTATGCGACACGCGACATTCCACGCCTTTTGCATCGCCGCGCCCCGTTCGGGCGAGGGCAAGACCACGGCGAGCATCGCGCTCATGCGGGCCCTTGCCCGGCGCGGCCTGCGGGTGCAGGGGTTCAAATGCGGGCCGGACTACATCGATCCGAGCTTTCATGCCCAAGCCACCGGGCGGCCCGCCTGCAACCTCGATACGTGGATGATGGGCCGCGACGGAGTCCGGGCGCTGTGGGGAAGCCGCGCGCACGATGCCGACGCCGCCGTCTGCGAGGGCGTCATGGGGCTTTTCGACAGCCGCGATCCCGGCGATCCGGCGGGCGGCACGGCCGACTGCGCCCGCGCCCTCGGCATCCCTGCCGTGCTCGTGTTCAACGGCAGGGGCATGGCGGGTTCCGCGGCTGCGCTCGTCGCCGGGTTCCGGCTTCATGCCGCCCGCATGGGCGTCCGCCTCATCGGGGCCATCGCCAACAACGTGGGAAGCCCCCGCCATGCGGACATATTGCGCGAGGCGTTGGAACGCTCCAGCCTTCCGCCCCTGCTCGGCGCGCTGCCCCGGCGTGAGGAATGGCGGCTCCCCGAACGCCAGCTTGGGCTCATCCCCCCGGAAGAAGCCGGGACGACCCCCACATGGCTTGATGCACTGGCGGATATGGCGGAACGGCATCTCGACATTGACCGCCTTCTTGCGCTGACCACGTCGGAACGCCCGGAACCGCCCCAACTGCCCGAACCTCCTGAACAGCCCGAACCGCCGCTTGCGGCAAACCTCCGGCCCGATCGCATGGGCATCACTCCCGGAGAAGGGGCCTTTTCCCCAAAAGAGGCCCCCCGCCCCCGGCGCATGGGCATCGCCAAGGACAAGGCTTTCCGCTTCTATTACGAGGAAAACGAACGCGTCCTGCGTGCGCGGGGATGGGAACCCGTCCCCTTTTCCCCGCTTTCGGATACGGCCTTGCCGACCGGCATTGAGGCGCTGTACCTCGGCGGGGGCTATCCCGAAGTCTTCGCCCGCGAGCTGTCCGAAAACGCCGCCATGCGGGAAAGCATCCGGGATTTCGCCGCGCAAGGCGGGGAAATCTATGCGGAATGCGGCGGCTATATGTATCTTTGCACCACGCTCGAAGCCTCCGGGGAGGACGGGGGCACACGGGGCGGACGCCGCATCTGGCCCATGTGCGGGGTCATCGACGCCACGGCGCGCATGGGCGGGCGCACCCGTTCCCTTGGGTATCGGGAGGCCTCCATGCTCTCCGGCGCGCCCTTCGGCTTGCGGGGCGGGGTGTTCCGGGGGCACGAGTTCCATTGGTCGGACATCGAATTGCACCGCGATTACCCGCCCCTGTATGAAGTCCGCACCCGTTCCGGCATCGAAAAGGCCGGGGTCGCCTTCGGCAACGTCAGGGCCGGATACGTCCATCTCTATTGGGGAAATGAAGGACATCCCGGAATAAACGGTGAAACCCGCCCTTCCCCTCTCCCCTGCCCCTCCCACACCCCTGATGGAACACACGGGGAAAGCGGGAAGCACGGGAAGCCTGATGCCAGCCTTGCGGCGGATGGGGGGACGAATGGAGAGGCGGCGGATTCCCCCCGGATCGGGGTTCACCGGGATTTCGGCAGCCCGGCCCTTCAGGGGGGCGCACGCCCTTCCGGCACGCTCCCCTCCGGTCAGGTCATCCTCTTAAACGGGCCGTCGAGTTCAGGGAAGACCACGCTTTCCAAGGCGCTGCAAGCGCGGCTTCATGCGGATTACGGGCTGTGCTGCATGACGCTTTCCATCGATCAGCTTCTGAGGGCGAGCACGGGGGGGCATGAATCCGTACTCGCGGGGCTTGCGCAAACGGGCCTTCCGCTCATCGAGACTTTCCACGCCGGCGTCGCGGCGGCGGCAAAGGCGGGCGCGTGGGTCATCGCGGATCACGTCATCGGAGAAGATCCGGGCTGGATCGACGATCTGCTCGGACGGCTGGCGGGCGTTCCCATCCTGTCCGTACAGGTCACTTGCGACGCCGAGGAATTGCAGCGCCGCGAGTCCCTGCGCACGGATCGCACGCCGGACTGGGGGCACGCCGAACGTCAGGCGCGCTCCATCCATGTGCCGCTCCCCAACCAGATGGCTGTGGACACCACCCGCACCGATCCCGAAACCTGTGCGGCCTGCATCCTTGAGGCACTGTTTATGGAAAGCGGCATACCGATCTGATGGCCTGAACCGGCGGCGGCCTCGGCCCGCAACAGCGGGGAACCGTCCCGACAGCCCCGGAAAAGTACGCCTGAGGGAAACCGCCCCGGCAACCTGAGAAAGAGGAAACCATTATGAAACCCGAAGCCCACGGCGGCGACTTGCTGCGCATGGCGGCTACAGCCGGATGCGATCCGGCGTCCCTGCTGGATTTCAGCGTGAACGTGCGGCCCGAAGGCCCGCCGGAGTTCATCCGTGCCACGCTGTTCCGGGCCATGACCACGCTCGCGGCCTACCCTTCCCCCCATGCCGAGGAAGCCATGCTCGCGGCAGCCCGGCATCATGGGATGGACGCTTCCCGTTTCGTCTTCGGGAGCGGCAGCAACGAGCTTATCCACGCGCTTGCCCGCGTGCTCCGCAAGCGCGGCGTGCCTTCCGTGCGCGTGGTCGAGCCCGCATTCAGCGAATACGGCATAGCCTGCCGCCTCGCCGGGATAGAGGCCATCCCCGTATGGGGGGGCATCATCGAAACAAATCAGGGCGACCCGGCAACAGACGCGAAAACGAAAAAAGATGCAGCCGTGCCCACGCGGGATCTGCTCGGCGCGCTCAGCGATGCCCCTGCGGGTTCGGCGGTCTTCCTTGCCAATCCCGGCAACCCTTCGGGGCTGTTCCGTACCCCGGACGAATGCCTGCGCCTCATGTCCTCGCGATCCGATCTCCTTTGGATCATTGATGAAGCGTTTGTCCAATACGCCGGGACGGAAACGGAGGCTTCCGTACTGCGGCGGCTTCCCCAAAACGGCCTCGTCCTGCGCTCGCTGACCAAGTTCCATGCCGTTCCGGGGGTACGCCTCGGATATCTCGCCGCCGATGCGGGGCTGGCGCAGGCCATCCGGGACGAGCTGCCCGCGTGGAGCGTCAACGCCTTTGCGCTGGCCGCCGCGCAAGCCGTCTTCGCGGACACTTCGGGGTTCGCCGCACAAACCCGCGCCGAGAATGCCGAACGCCGCACGGATCTCGCCGCCGCCCTGTCGTCCCTGCCGGGAATCGAGGTTTACCCCTCCGCCGCCAACTACGTCCTGTTCCGCTGGCCCGGCGCGCCCCGCAACCTGCTCGACATCCTCCTCAAACGCTTCGGCATCGCCGTCCGCGACTGCTCCAACTATTATGGGCTTGAAGACGGCTCGTGGTTCCGTGCCGCCGTCCGCTTTCCCGAAGACCACCGCCGCCTTGCCGAAGCCCTCTCCGCAATCCGGGAAACGATGCACGGGGCTCCCTCCTCCCAACTCCCCGAAAACCCGGCTGCCCCCGAACAGAACGGCACGGGGCGCGGGGTTCCTTCCCCCGCATCCCCTGAAACTGCGGCTTCACCCGAATCAGACAGCAAAATATACGGGAATATCCCTCCCACTTCCCCCGAATCCGACAACAAGGATTCGATAAACACAAAAGTCTTAGGAAGAGGAGGGATGGGGGCCTGGGGGAAGGGAGGAGAAAGCCCTTCTTCAGAAGGGTTTCTCCTCCCTTCCCCCAACATACCCCACCGCCGCCGCTCCCCCCGCCATACCCCGGCCCTCATGCTGCAAGGCACCTCCTCCAACGCGGGCAAGAGCATCCTCGCGGCGGCCTACTGCCGCATCTTCCGGCAGGACGGCTACAACGTCGCGCCGTTCAAGGCCCAAAACATGTCGCTGAACTCAGGCGTTACGGCGGCGGGCGACGAAATGGGCCGCGCCCAGATCGTGCAGGCGCAGGCCGCCTTCGTCGACCCGGACGCCCGCATGAACCCCATCCTGCTCAAGCCGCACTCGGATACGGGATCGCAGGTCGTCGTCCTCGGACAACCCATCGGGCACATGGGCGTCATCGATTACTTCAAGAAAAAAAAGGAATTATGGAAAACTGTCACCGAAGCCTACGACAGCCTCGCCGCAGGCCATGACGTCATGGTGCTCGAAGGCGCAGGCAGCCCCGGCGAAGTCAACCTCAAGGCCCACGATGTCGTCAACATGCGCATGGCCGAACATGCGCGGGCTTCCGTGCTGCTCGTCGGGGACATCGACCGGGGCGGCGTCTACGCTTCCTTCCTCGGCACGTGGATGACCTTCACCAACGCCGAACGCCGCCTGCTCACCGGCTATATCGTCAACCGTTTCCGGGGGGATGCCTCCCTGCTCGGCCCGGCCCATGAATACATGCTCGACCATACGGGGACTCCCGTGCTCGGCACCATTCCTTATATACGCGACCTCAACATCCCCGAAGAAGACATGGCGGGCTTCTCATGGGGGCACGCCGGCTGCGGGGAAAAAAAGGAAGGGGCGCTGGACATCGCCGTGGTCATGCTGCGGCACGTATCCAACTATACCGACTTCGCGCCGCTCGCCGCCGAACCAGACGTCAGCCTGCGCCCGGTGCGCCGCGCGGAGGAGTGGGGCGACCCCGATGTGGTGATGCTTCCGGGCTCGAAAAGCGTCGTCCCCGACCTCGACGACCTGCGCCGTTCCGGGCTGGCGGGGAAGATCCTCGGACACGCGGAGCGCGGCAAATGGATCTTCGGCATCTGCGGCGGGTTGCAGATCCTGGGCCGGGCCATCCTCGACCCTTACGGCATTGAGTCCGCCGCGCCGGAAGTGCCGGGGCTTGGGCTCATGGATCTGCGCTCGACCTTCGCCGCGGATAAGACGCTCGTGCGCGTGGCCCGCGCCGAAACCCCCCTCGGCGTGCCGTCCGGCGGCTATGAAATCCATCACGGCCTCACCGAGCACGGCCCTTCGGCCCTGCCGCTGTTCCTGCGGGCCGACCGCGCCTATCCGTCCGAAGAAGCGCGCATCTGCGGCTACGTCTCCGGGCGGCGCTGGGCCACCTACCTGCACGGCGTTTTCGATGACGACGCCTTCCGCCGCGCGTGGCTCGACCATGTGCGCGCCGACGTCGGCCTTGCACCGCAGGGCCGCCGACTGGCCGCCTATGATCTGGAAAAGGCGCTGGACAGGCTCGCGGACATTGTGCGCGAACATTCAGATATGGAAACCATTTACCAAAGCATGGGATTGAAATGAACCTCGCCTTCCTTGCGCTGCTGCCCGCCGCGCTGCTGATCGACCGCCTTTTTGGGGAACTGCCTTCCCGCGTGCATCCCGTCTGCATGATGGGCGCGCTGGCCTCACGCATGGAGGCCCTGCTCCGGCGCGGCCCCAACAACGCCCTGATGTCCCTTTCCGGCGCCCTCGCCTGCCTGCTCGTCGTCCTGCCCTGCGCCGCCCTCGCGGGCGGGCTGGCGTGGGCCGCGCAAGTTTACGCCGAGCCGCGGGCGGCGTGGTTCGTGTCCGCCATCACCATCTGGATCTGCGTCGCGCCCCGGAGCCTTGACGAGCACGCCCTGCGCGTCGCCGTCCCGCTTGCCAAGGGCGACCTCGAAGGCGCACGCAAGGCCGTCTCCATGATGGTGGGCCGCAACCCCGGACGCCTCGACGCCCACGGCGTGGCCCGCGCCTGTGTGGAAAGCGTGGGCGAGAACCTCACGGACGGCGTCCTGTCCACGCTGTTCTGGACGGGCGTCGGCCTGTTCTTTTTCGGATATCCGGGGGCCGCGTGCCTTGCCGTGCTGCACCGCTCCGCCAACGTGCTTGACGCGCTCTGGGGCAAGAAAAACGAAAAGTACATCCGTTTCGGGACGTTCGCGGCACGGCTCGACGATGCCCTGAACTTCGTCCCGGCCCGGCTGTCCCTGCCCTGCATCGCGTTCGCCTCCCGCATCATCCCGAACCTGCGGCACGGGGACATCCTGCCCGTGGGCTGGAAATACCGCGCGGCCCACGAAAGCCCCAACTCAGCATGGAGCGAGGCGGCCTTTGCCGGGGCCCTCGGCCTCAAGCTCGGAGGCCCCGCCGTGTATGGGGATCTGCGCGTCGACCACCCGTGGCTCGGCGACGGAACCCCCGACGCCAAGCCCGCTCACATCGTGCTGGCGGTGCGGCTCATGTGGCATTCCGTCATCGTCTTCACGCTATTTGAAGTGTTCCTTATCGGCATGTTGAGCTTGTAAGAACCATCCGTTGGAGAAGAAGGGCCATGAACACACTGACGATCCCCCCCTTTTCGGCAAGGGCGGCGGAAGCGGCGCAACGGCGTCTGGACAACCTCGCCAAGGTTCCGGGGAGCCTCGGCAGGCTTGAGGAACTGGCGGTACGGCTCGCGGGGATCACCGGGAACGAATGCCCGGCCTTTCCCGAAAAGGCCGTAGTGCTGTTCGCGGCGGATCACGACATCGCCCTTCGGGGCGTGAGCGCCACGGGGCAGGAAGTGACGGAAATGCAGGTACGCAATTTCGTCAAGGGCGGCGGGACGATAAACGCCTTCTGCCGCAATGCCGGGGCGAGGCTTTCCGTCGTGGACGTGGGCGTGAAGGGCGACCTCGGCGATGTGGAGGGCCTTATACGGCGCAAGGTCATGCACGCGGCCCGCGACTTCAGCGAAGGCCCGGCCATGACCCGCGAAGAGGCGCTGGCCTGCATACAGGTGGGCATCGACATGGCCCGCGAGGAGGCGGCCAAGGGCACAACCCTGCTTGCCGCCGGGGAAATGGGCATCGGCAACACCTCGCCCTCCTCGGCCATCGCCGCCGTGCTCACCGGCGCGTCGGTTGACGAGGTGACGGGCATCGGCTCCGGCATCCCTTCCGGGCGCGTCCGCCACAAGGCCGACCTCATCCGGCGCGGTATCGCCGTCAACCGCCCCGATCCGCGTGATGCCGTCGACGTGCTCGCCAAGGTCGGCGGGCCGGAGCTCGCAGCCATGAGCGGGCTCATGCTCGGCGGGGCGGCGCTGCGCATCCCGGTCGTGGTGGACGGCTTCATCGCCGGGGCCGCCGCAGCCGTCGCCGTGGGCATCCTGCCCGGCGTGCGGGACATGCTCATCGGCTCGCATTCGTCCGTGGAGCCGGGGCATCGGCTCCTCATGGACTACCTCGGCATCCCCACCTATTTTGATTTCGGGCTCAGGCTTGGGGAAGGCACGGGCGCGGCGCTGCTCTATCCGATCATCGACGCCGCCGTCCGCATCCTTACGGAAATGAACACGTTACAAGGCATAGGCATACAATGACGCTCCGCGCCGCCCTCGGCTTCTTCACCCGCCTGCCCATCGGTTCCGCGCCGCTGCCGCCCACCTTCCGAGGCATCGCCGTCTGGCTGCCCGTGGTCGGGCTCATCATCGGCCTGCTCGTATCCCTCGCCCTCGGCCTTACGGCGCAGATCCTGCCCGCCTCCCTGTGCGGCGTCATCGGCTGCCTTGCCTGGGTCGCGGTGACGGGTGGACTGCATCTTGACGGCGTGGCGGACTGCGGGGACGGGCTCATCGTGGAGGCTCCCCCGGCCCGGCGTCTGGAAATCATGAAGGATTCCCGGCTCGGCACGTTCGGCGGGGCCGCGCTGTTCTTCATCCTCGCACTCAAGGCCGCGGCCCTCGGCGCACTGACGGGCACGTTTCAGGCGGAAGGAAGCGGGCCGGACGCCTTCGCGCCCCTCCTGCTGTCCTGCTGCCTTGCCGGGACGCTGGCGCGGTGCATGGTTTTCGCGGCGATGCGCGTCCCCTCGGCGCGTCCGGGCGGGCTCGGCGAAGCCCTGCACGAAGGCGTGGCCCCGCGCCATGAGCTGATCGCCCTTGCAGCCGGGCTCGGCCTGTGCGCCGCCAACGGGATGCGCGGGCTCTACGCCCTCGCCGCCGCCCTGCTCGCCGCATCCCTTCTGCTTTCCGCCGCAAAGAAGCGGCTCGGCGGCGTCACCGGGGACGTCTTCGGGTGCCTCATCGAGCTGACGGAATGCGCCGTCCTCGTCGTGTGTTGCGTATGAAGTTGAATAAGGAAAACAGCCTGATGCCAAAATACACGCTCCCGAATATGCGTCTTGGCGCAACCTCGTTCCTGCTGCACGCAGCCTATGTGCCCGCCGTGCGGTTTGCGGCGGAGCGGTGCGATGACGTGGCGCTTTTGCTGCTGGAAACGGGCGGGCGCGGCGAATACCTCGCCACACCCGGCGAGATCGCCGAAATCGGCAGGATCATTGCCGGAGAGGGCGCAACTTTACACGTGCATCTGCCCACGGACGCCGATTTCGATACGCGGGAAGGCGCGCGGGCGATGATCGGGAAAGTCTGCCACGCCGCCGAACTCACCGGCCCGCTCGATCCGCACAGTTTCGTTCTGCATGTGGATTTCCCCTCCCTGCACGGGACAGGGCGGGAACCTTCCGCCGAACAGCAGGAGTGGACCGCCGAGGCATTGCGTGAAATCGCGGCGCATCTGCCCGCGCCGGAACGCCTCGCCGTGGAGAACCTTGAGTCCTACGCCCCCACGTTCTGGGATCGCTGGCTTGCGGGCACGCCATACTCCCGCTGTCTCGACGTTGGGCATATCTGGAAGGACGGCGGCGATCCCGCCCCTGCTCTTACGGCGTGGCTCCCACGGGTGCGCGTCATCCATCTGCATGGCCTGGAGCCACGCGGGGACGGGGCAGGTGCGGCGGGCGCGGCAAAACCGCAAGGCAGGCAAAAGGCCCCGGAAACGCCAGTGGGAAGGAACCTCTCCCGCCTGTTCGGGCCTCGCCCGCGTGACCACAAATCGCTCCGGTTCATGCCGCCGGAGCTCGTGGACGAGGTGGCGCATCCCCTCTGGAAGGCCGGGTTTTCCGGCGTGCTCAACCTTGAGGTCTTTTCCGTCGAGGATTTTACCGCTTCCCATGCCGTGCTCATGCAGTCGTGGGAGCGGTATCAGGGAAAACGATTGGGGAGGGAATAATTGGGGAGGGGAGGAAGGGACTTTCTGGAGAAAGTCCCATCC
>ENA-UEQE01002860-UEQE01002860.1-human-gut-metagenome-genome-assembly--contig:-NODE-2860-length-11828-cov-11.102374_pt1 | contig 11828 bp, 7 predicted proteins | sample MGYA00242934_ERZ507935 | MGnify/ENA primary metagenome ERZ507935 (study PRJEB26167, sample SAMN06115423) | human gut metagenome | host: Homo sapiens | place: China:Anhui | collected 2015-03-30... | reverse complement strand
AAAGGGGGAACTTTCTTCAGAAAGTTCCCCCTTCCCCTCCCCAATGCCTCTCCCCACTCAACTATGCTAAAACACTATCGCCAGCTTCGCTTCAAGCTTCCAGCGCTCGCCGAGGGAGGCGGCGGTGGGATACCCCGTGGGGGTTATGGCATCGTAGTCCTGATAAAGGCTGAACTGGGCGCTCACACCGAGCGAGGCGTTGTATTCGGGCAGCTTCAAGGTCACGGACGGCCCGGCAAACCATGTCGTGCTGGCGTCATTGTTGGAACGCCCGTAGCGCCGCGAATCCGTGTTGTATTCAAACTGCGTCTCAACGCCCATGTCCCAGTGTTGGGAGAGCGCATAGACGTAACGCCCGTTCAGGCGGAATACGTCGCTGACGTCTACGCGGGACGTGTGCCCTACCCCGCGATACAAATACATAACCTCGCCTTCGACGAACTGCCGCCCGCCGTCAAAGGCGTGCCCCACGCCAAGGCCCGCCATCGCGCCCCAAGCGCCTGTGCCCACGCCGTCGTCGGACGTGCTGCCCGTGGGCGTCCAGACGCCGAGATCCCACGCCACATCGACGGGGAAACCTTCCCGCTGACTCAAAAACTGCTTGTGCAGGACAAACGTGGTGTCGCCAATGCCGTTCTTGCTGCTGACGCTGTTGGGCGTGAGGGTGCTGTGGGCACGGAAATTGTTCATGACAATGGGCATGGCGAAACGCACGTCGTAACCGTCGCCGAGCCCGTAGCGCATCTTGAGGACGAACCGGTCATGCAGGTTCCGCTGCGTCCCTTTGTTGTCGGGATGCTTCGCCGAATGCCGCGAACCATTCTTATACCATGTATGCTTGTCGGCGTGGATGTAGTTGACGATAGTTGCCAGCTTGCCCTTAGGGATTGTACCGGACGCGGGCCCCATGCTCTCAATGACGACCTGCCCGACTCGCGGGACCGGCTGTTTCGTTTCGTCAGCCAGCGCGGGAACACCCAACAACGACAGGCCGAGCAATGCCCCTACAACGCCCAAATACTTCATGCGCCAATCTCCTCTTGTTTTATACAGTGAAAACACAACGGCGGACGAGGGCCATGCAAACCTACCCTGCATGACCGCAACATCCTGCAACTTCACAGCAAGAGAGCCCCTTTTTTCGGGATAACCGAAACAAGGGGCCCTCTTTTTAGGCTGTTTCTATACCGTCAGACCTTTTTTTACAAGGCTTCTTCGCTTCCCGCATCCGCGTCGGAGTTGACCGTGTCGAAGCCGACCACGCGCGCGCCGTCGTCCAGCTTCACCAGACGCACGCCGATGGTGGCGCGGCCTACGGAACGGATTTCATCCACGCCCATGCGGATGATCTTATTGGTGGAAGTCAGCAGCACAAGCGCCTCGTCGTCAAGCACCGACTTGGCGCCGATGACCGGGCCCGTCTTCGGCGTGACCTTGAAGTTGATGATCCCCTTCCCGCCCCGGCTCTGCACACGGTAGAGATCCACATTGGTACGCTTGCCGAAGCCGAGCGCGGAGATGGTCATGATCGCCGGGCTGTCTTCCTTGAGCACAAGGCAAGCCACCACCGTATCGCCGTGGCGCAGGGCAATGCCCTTTACGCCGCTGGCCCCGCGCCCCATGTTGCGGACGTCGCGGCAACTGAACCGGATGGCGATGCCGTCGGCGGTCGCCAGCACCACGAAATCGTCGTCCGTGATCTCGCGCACCATGATGAGCTCGTCGTCCTCACGCAGGCCAACGGCGATGAGCCCACCCTTGCGGCTCCGGGCGTAGAGCGCGGCGCTGGAACGCTTCACCATGCCCCGGCGGGTGGCGAAGAGGAACGACTTGTCCTCGGCGAACTCACGCACGGTCAGGATGGTGTTGACCCACTCGTCCTTTTCCATAGGCACGAGGTTGGCGATATGCACGCCCTTGGCCGTCCGGCTGCCTTCCGGCACCTGATGAACCTTGAGCTGGTGCATACGGCCCTTGTTGGTGAACATCAACAAGAACTGGTGGTTCGTCGTGGTGATGAACTCCTGCACGAAATCGTCTTCGCCGGTATGCACCCCGGCAACGCCCTTGCCGCCACGACGCTGCTGCTGGTAGATGCCGAGGCTCGTGCGCTTGATGTAGCCGCGGCGCGACAGGGTAATGACCACGTCGTCGTCGGGCAGCAGATCCTCAATGTCGATGTTTGAAAGCGCCTCGCGGATGACTTCCGTACGGCGGGGCGTGGAATACGTCTGCTTGATGTATTCCACTTCATCGCGGATGACGCCCCAGAGCACGGAGGCGTCGCCGAGGATGGACTGATACCACGCGATTTTCGAGAGCAGCTCCCTCTGTTCCTCTTCAATCTTGCCGCGCTCAAGCCCGGTCAGGCGTTGCAGCCGCATGTCAAGGATGGCCTGCGCCTGCACTTCGGACAGCCCAAAGCGCTGCATGAGGCGTTCCTTGGCCTCCGGCGGCGTCGCCGAAGAGCGGATCAGGGACACAACCTCATCAATATGATCGAGCGCCTTGAGGAGGCCCTCCAAGATATGGGCACGGGCTTCGGCCTTGCGCAGTTCAAACTTGGTGCGCCGAACCACCACCTCACGGCGATGATCGAGGAAGTAGGTCAACGCGGTCTTGAGGTTCAGCAGCACGGGCCGGTTGTCCACCACCGCCAGCATGTTGATGCCGAACGAGGTTTCCAGCGGCGTATACTTGTACAGCGAGTTGATGACGATCTCAGGCATGGTGCCGCGCTTCAGCTCGATGACCACGCGGATGCCCCGGCGGTCGGACTCGTCGCGCAGGTCGGACACGCCGTCGATCTTGCGGTCGTTGATCAGCGCCGCGATCTTTTCCACGAGGCTCGACTTGTTCAGACCAAACGGGATCTCCCGGATGATCAGGGACTGGAAGCCCTTCTTGCGCTCCTCGATCTCAACCTTGCCGCGTACCTTTACGGTTCCGCGCCCGGTGGTGTAGGCGTCGTACAGCCCTTGGCCCGCATAGACGTAGCCGCCCGTGGGGAAGTCCGGCCCCTGCACGGCATCCATCAGATCCTCGACGGAACTTTCCGGGTCGTCGATGAGCATGAGCAGGGCGTCCGACAGCTCGCTCAAATTATGCGGCGGGATGTTCGTCGCCATGCCGACGGCGATGCCTGACGAACCGTTCAGCAACAAGTTGGGGACCTTCGTGGGCAGCACCACGGGCTCGGCCAGCGTGTTGTCGTAGTTGGGCCGGAAATCGACGGTTTCCTTGTCGATGTCGTTGAGGAATTCGCTCGCCAAGCGGGACATGCGGACTTCGGTGTAACGCATGGCGGCGGCGGCGTCGCCGTCGATGGAGCCGAAGTTGCCCTGCCCGTCTTCCAGCGGATCGCGCATGGAGAAATCCTGCGCCAGACGGACGAGGGCGTTGTACACGGCGGAGTCGCCGTGCGGGTGGTACTTACCGATGACGTCGCCGACGATGCGCGCGCACTTCTTCGGAGGACGGTTGTAGCTGTTCGCCAGCTCCTGCTGCGCGAACAGGATGCGCCGGTGTACCGGTTTCAGGCCGTCGCGGACATCCGGGATGGCCCGCCCGATGATGACGCTGAGCGAGTACTCCAAGTACGATTTGCGCATTTCATGTTCAATATTCACATTCTGAGACATAGTATCCTCGAAGGCAGCGCCTCCGGCGGCCGGGGGGAATGATTCCCCCCGGACCCCCCCAAGGCGGCGGGCGCAACGGCTACGCCGTTCCGTCCGCCGCCCCGGACGCGTCGGAACAGGCCGTTTCCGGCATCGTTCCGCCACCCAAGTACCTGCTTGTCAAATATGCACGAGGGATGAAACCATCCCCTATCGCCGCCCTGCCCGCTCCCCCAAAAACAAAAGTCTTAGGAGGGAGAGAGGAGGGGGCCTGGGGGAGGAGGGAGGGAAGCCCTTCTTCAGAAGGGTTCCCTCCCTCCTCCCCCAGTTTCACTAAATATCCAAATCCCGCACGGTGAGGGCGTTGCGCTCGATGAACTCGCGGCGCGGCTCCACGCGATCGCCCATGAGCTGCTCGAACGTGTCGCTGGCGGCTTCGGCGTCCTCGACGGTCACGCGCAGCAAGGTGCGGTTCTCAGGGTTCATGGTCGTTACCCAGAGCTGTTCGGGGTTCATTTCACCGAGGCCCTTGTAACGCTGGATGTTGATCCCCTTCCGTGCTTCCTCAAGCGTCATGGCGTGCAGCTCGAAAATGTCGGCCGCCGCGTACTCCTGCTCCTTATTGCGAAGCGTGAAGCTGAGGCCGCCGCACTTCTGCCGGATGGCGTCGAGGGCTTCCCATGAGTTGAGGTACATCTTGGAAATGAAGAACTCGACGGATACCCGCGTGCGGTGGCCGTTGGCGTTCTCAATGAGCGCGAAGACGCGGTCGCCGTCCTCGTGCGGTTCCGTCTCCGTCGTCAGTTCGTAGCCACGCTCCTTGAGGAAATCGTAGCAGCGCGTCCCTGACGTGAGGCAGTCCGGGGTGACGCGATCCTCCACATCCACAAGGGCAAGGAAAAGCTCCCGGCCGATGCCCGCCAGCTCCGCGTCGCGCACACGGTGGGAAATGTTTTCGATCTGCCCCATGAGGGCCTTGATCTCTTCCCCACGGAAGATCGTGCCGTTGGGGGCCTCCACTTCCATATCGTCGCTCACGCGCTGCATCAGGAAGGCGTTCAGCTCGTAGTCGTCCTTGATGAACTTCTCCATCTTGCTGTTGTGGGCCCGGTACAGCGGCGGCTGCGCGATGTACAGGTAGCCGCGGTCGATGAGCCCCGCGTAGTTGCGGAAGAAGAAGGTCAGGAGGAGCGTACGGATGTGCGCGCCGTCCACATCGGCGTCGGTCATGATGACGATCTTGTGGTAGCGCAGCTTGTCGTAATCGGTATCCTCCTCGCCGATGCCCGCGCCCATCGCGGTGATGAGCGCCTTGACTTCCTTGTTGGCGAGCATCTTGTCGAAGCGGGTGCGTTCCGTATTCAGGATCTTGCCGCGCAGGGGCAGGATGGCCTGCGTGTTCGGGTTGCGGCCTTGCTTGGCCGAACCGCCTGCGGAGTCGCCTTCCACGATGAACAGTTCGGAATCCGCAGGGTCCTTGCTCTGGCAGTCGGCCAGCTTGCCGGGCAGCGCGTTGTCCGACAGGGCACCCTTGCGGCGGACAAGCTCCTTGGCACGACGGGCCGCATCGCGGGCGCGGGAGGCGTCCACGGCCTTGTCGATGATCAGCCGGGCTTCTTTGGGGTTCTCCTGAAAATAGGTGTCGAGCCTGCCGTACACCACGCCGCTCACGATGCCCGCAACCTCGCTGTTGCCGAGCTTGGTCTTGGTCTGGCCTTCAAACTGCGGCTGCGGGAGCTTCACGCTGAGCACGGCGGTCAGCCCTTCGCGGACGTCGTCGCCGGAAAGGGTCTGCCCCTTCATCTTCTTAACCAGATCGGGCTGGCCCTTGACGTAGTTGTTGATGGCGCGGGTCAGCGCGGTCTTGAACCCGGCAAGGTGCGTACCGCCTTCCTTCGTGCGAATGTTGTTCGCAAAGGTGTACATGTTTTCCTTGTAGCCCGCGTTGTACTGGATGGCGAACTCCACGGAAACGCCGTCGGCCACGCCTTCCCCATCGACGATGGCGTGAATGCCCACTTCGCCGGAGTTCAGATCCTTCACGAACTGGTGGATGCCGCCCTCCGCATGGAACAGGTGGACTTCACTGGTGCGCTCGTCGCGGCACTCGATCTGAAGCCCCTTGTTCAGATAGGCCAGCTCCTCAAAACGCTTCTTGAGGGTGTCGTAGGAGAACTCCGTGGTCTCGAAGATGGTTTCGTCGGGCTTGAAGCGGACGGTCGTACCGTGGCTGTCGGACTCGCCGATGTACTGAAGCTCCTCCTGCGGCACGCCCCGGCTGTACACCTGCTTCCAGCGCTTCCCGTCCCGGCGCACGGTCACCTCAAGGCGCTCGGAAAGCGCGTTGACGCAGGAGACGCCCACGCCGTGCAGGCCGCCGGACACCTTGTAGGCGGCGTTGTCGAACTTGCCGCCCGCATGGAGCTTGGTCATGACCACCTGAACGGCAGGCACCTTTTCCTTGGGGTGGATGTCCACGGGGATGCCGCGCCCGTTGTCACGAACCGTGACGCTGTTGTCCATGTGAAGCACAACTTCAATGCGCGTGCAGTAGCCCGCCATCGCTTCGTCGATGGAGTTGTCCACCACTTCGTACACGAGGTGGTGCAAACCACGGTAATCCGTGCTGCCGATGTACATGGCCGGGCGTTTCCGCACGGCCTGGAGGCCCTCAAGAATAGTGATTGAATCAGCTGTATAAGCGTTCGCGTTGGCTGTCATAGGCTCGTGAATCCATATGTTGGTTGTGGCGCCTCCGGCGGCAAAGGGCCGCCGCAGACGATCCGCAAACGCGGCCTTCCATGAGGCCGCGCCCTCCGGCCTTTACCCGGGAAAAGACCCCGGGCCCTTCAGAGGCCGCCTCATGCCGCATACATTCCCAGGCACGCGGCATGAGGCGGCTCCTGAAGATGCCCCCCTTCAAAGCCGAACGCTCCAAAACGGGGACAAAGGTTGTGACTAGAAAGAAACAATACCATAGACGGAATGAGAGAACCATCCCCCTATTCCAAGCGTTCAGGAAAGGGGGCTGAGGGGCGCTTCCATTACGAAGCGCCCCTCCAGCAGAGCACCTAGTTTTCTTCGTAATAACTTTCTTCGGCGATTTTCATGGGCATGATCAGCACGGTGTAATCGGGATCTTCCGTGCCGTTGATGCCGCAGGGCCCCTCGGCCCCGGTAAGGGTCAGGGTAAGCTCGCCGGACTGGTAATGGGTAAGGATTTCCATCAGGTTCTTGGTCGGGAACGCGATGCGCCCGATGGAGCCGTTGTAGGAAACTTCAAGGGACTCGTTGGCCGACCCGGTATCCTGCCCCTGCGCGGAAAGCATAACCTCGGAACCGGACAGTTCAAAATACGTACACCGATCGCTCTCCGTGTTGAAGATGCTGATACGATCGAGCGCATCGAGGCAGTCCTTCCTGTTCAGCTTGAGCAGGGACACGTCAGGGGCCGCCAGGCGGGTCATGAACGGCGAATAGTCAGGGTAGGCGTATCCGGCGCGGGGGAGGCTGAGGGTCTCATGCCCGTCGCCCGAACGCACGAAAAGGCGCTTGTCCGTCAGGTTGACCTCGATTTCATCGCCATCGAGCCATTTGCGGAGTTCGCCGACATACTTGCGCTGGATCAGCACGCCCTCTTCGGGAAGGCGTGCGGCCAGATCGTCGTGGGTGAAACGGGTCAGGGCGAACTGATGGCCGTTCAGCCCGCATACTTCGATGTGGCCTTCGCCGACGGGCTTAAAATAGAGGCACGCGATGGCGTCGGAAGCCTCGTCGTCGCTCACGCAGAAAAACACGCGGTCGATGATTTCCTGGAAGAAATCGCCGGACCACACCACGGCGCCTTCGCTGGAGAACGGCGCAAGGCTCTGGAACCATGTGGGGTCGTTGGCGGGGAGCTTGTAGGTACGGCGGCCCTGTTCGAGGATCACCGTGCCCGTGGCGTCGTCAAGGCGGATACGCAGATCACCGGCGGGAAGGCGGCGGATGAGATCCACAAAGTTCCGGCCGTTCACCCCGACGAGCCCGGGTTCCTTCACTTCGGCGGGATACGTGCCGGTGAACTCAATATTCGCATCGGTCGCCATGATGGTCAGGACTTCCCCTTCGGCCTTGATCCAGAGCGAACGCAGATATGCCGCTCCCGCCCTCGTGGGGATGATGCCCGCCGCCTTCTGAAGGCCTTCGATGATGTTTTCTTTCTTTACTGTAAAAAGCATGTAGAAGATCCTTGTTGTAGATTATTAAGAGACGCGCAATGTGCGTATCCTGATTAACTTGGTAAAATTACTCTTGTTTTTAGTTACAGTTCGTTCGATCGGTTAGGAACGGCGGGAACAGCTTCCGTGTTCGCAGCTTCAGCCGTGGTGTTCGAGGCACGCTTTTGTCAGCTCTGTCACCATACTGTGCGTAAGTCGATCACTTTCCTGCAATAATTTGATTTTTTTCACCCCATGCATCACCGTGCTGTGATCCTTCCCGCCGAACATGCGCCCGATGACGGGGTAGGAGTGCCCAAGCAGTTCGCGGCACAGGTACATGGCGAGCTGGCGGGCCTGCACGAGATCCGGACGGCGTTTTTCGCCGAGGATTTCCTTGGGCGGGACGCCGCAGTGTTCGCCGACGATGCTGACGATGAGCTGGGGGGTCAGCGCGGAACCGTCGCCTCCCTGCCGTACGATGTTGAGCAGATCCTGTTCGGAAAGATCGCGGCCGATCAGGGAACGGTGGGACGCCACCCGGAGGATGACGCCGGAAAGCCGCCGGACGTCCGGGCAGTGCTGCGCAATGAGCAGCAGGTGTTCCCTGGACAGGGGCAGGCGGCGGAATTTGGCCTGTTGCTGCGCGTAGCGCAGGCGCACGTCAAGATCCGGCTCAGGAAGCTCCGCCCAAAGCCCGGTTTCGAGGCGCGAAAGCAGCGCCTTGCCGAGGCTCCATTCCTTGGGGCGCCCCACGCCCGCCACAATGACGGGTTTGCCCTGATCCATGAAGCGATCCAGCAGGAGGCAGAGCTCCTCGCGCACGGACGGCCCGGCTGTCTCCGGCTCGGCGACAAGCTGGGCACGGAACCGGGACGCCGTGGCGGGCGTCCTGTCGGGAATCCGGCTCAGGTGCTGGAAGTCGTCGAGAAGAACGGCTTCTTTGGACAGCAGCTCCTGACGGGCGGCGAGGGCCGAACGCCCGGCGAACAGCAGTTCCAGATCGCTCAGGGAAGCGTAGTAAAGATCGTTCCCAAGGGTGCGGAAAAGCTCGTTGCCGATGGCCCGGAGCAGATGGGTCTTGCCCGTCCCGTGAGGGCCGCAGAGCACCAGCAGGCCCGGTGCTTCGCCGATGTCGTCGAGCGAAGGCGCGCGGCCGTGCGTGGCCCGGTAGACGGCGCGCCGGGTGATGTCGCGGGCAAGGCTCAAGGCCCATTTGTGCTTTCCGTTGCCGATAAAGGTATCGAATGTCCACTCTTCCCCAAAAGGCATCGGGTTGGCCACGGCGGGATGGAGGGCCTCCCCCCGGCCTTCGGGGGCAGGCTGGATGAAGGGGACGGGAGGGGCCGGAGCGAACTTCCCGGCGCCGTATGTGATGGAAAGCCCTTTCCCCCAAAGTTCCCTGGCCTTTTTTTCAAACAGTTTCTGGAACAGGCTGGAGAAGCGTATGCCGAAGAAGGCGTGGGGGAAACGGACAGCCAGCGTTCCCGATTCTTGATCCAGCAGGATTTCAAGGGGATCAAACCAGCTCTGCAGCGCGGTTTCCGAGCACGCCTCCAATGCTTCGCCGGCGGCGGAAAGGCGATCCTGAAGCTGGGGCTTTGGGGAGTCGGCGTTGGTGAAGCAGGAGAGCAGGGACGGGCGCGTTTGGGGGATCGCTTCGGCTGAAGACGTGAGGAGGTGTTTGCGTAGCGTTTCTTTGGACACGGCGTTGCGAAGCTCCACAGGGGCCAGAGCCTGAGTCAGGCTGAAAAAGATGGTGAAAAACGGAGGCGAAAACGCTTTGTTTCCAACAGAGAAAATATATCAGAAAAAAGTACGTTACACAAGCAAAGAGCCCCTGTGGATAAGTTGTTGAACCTCCCCTGAGGAAATGTGGAATTCCCACCGGAAGCGGGCCCGGCGGTTCTGGGTCGGGATGCCCCATCCGTGCCGCCGGGAAAGGAGGGGCCGGGGAAAGTCCCATCACGGAAGGAAGCGGGGCAGCCAGCCACGATAGGGCCAAGGCCATCGGAACATCCCGGCGCGGGAGAGGGCGGAATTACTGACCTCTGCCATATTTCGCAGCACAGCAGGAACATCCCAGCGCGGGAGAGGACGGAAGCAGCCCGGAAGCTCCCCGTGTTGCAGGGTATGCCGCACATCCCCGCCTGACGCCCGCCGTCAATCGGGAAGCCCATCCTGCAGGGCGCGCCCCCTGTGCCCCACGGATCTGGACAATGGCGTAACAGGTTGATACAATACAAGATAAGACTTTTTTTCATACAAAAAATTGAACTGCGCCGTATCCCGGCGCTTGCCTATCCACTTCTGACAGCGTGGTTCTTCCCTTGCGAAACACCTTTTCCGCAGGCACCATACTCATCAGTTTTATCTGCCTGTTCCTCGTTGTGGGCGGGATGTATCTCGTCAACAGCCGTCGGGAAGCCTCCCTGCTGATCCCTGAGAGCCAGCCCGCTGCCGCCTCTTCCGTGGCGCAGCCCCTTCAGGCGGAGGAGCGTCCAGGCCATGACACCGCCCGCTACAAGGCTTCTGTGGCCCAGCGCCTTCAAGAGCAGGTGATCCCTTCCCTTTTCGCCTTATGGGAAAGGGCAAAGAGTGCCGCTGCCGTGCAGTCCGACGAGCCACTTGTCCGGGAGGGGCTGGAGGACGCCGCCATCGTTTCCGAGATGCAGCAGGTTCCTTTGGAGCAGGAAGCCCCGTCCGATCCCTCCGTCATCAGCGGCGTCATCGCCAAGGGCGACAGCGCCTCAGAACTGCTTTCGCCATATATGTCCGCTGGTTCCGTCCAGCAGCTTCTGCATGTGACGCGAAAGCTCCATCCGCTCAGCAACCTCCGCACGGGGCAGCCCTACACGCTGGTCTGCTCCCCGGACGGCAAGGGCATGGAGCGCTTTGAATACGAGATCAACGATCGCAAGAAGCTCATCGTCACGAAAACGGATGAAGGGCTTGTCGCCCACGTCGAGCCGATAGTCTATGATTTCAGCTTGGTGCGCGTAAGCGGAACCATCCGTTCCAGCCTGTTCGAGACGCTGGCTTCGACCGGGGAATCGCCTATCCTGGCCGTGCGCATTGCGGAGATTTTCGGCTCGGAGATTAACTTCATCAAGGACTTGCGCGAAGGTGACAGTTTTTCCCTGCTGATTGAAAAGCGGTTCCGGGAAAACGAGTTTAAGGGTTACGGCAACGTGCTTGGGGCGACATTCACCAATCAGGGGAAAACATACGAAGCCTATAGCTTCGCAACGAAAGACGGCGAGGCCTTCTTCAACGCCAAGGGCGAAAGCCTCAAGAAGACCCTCCTCAAGGCTCCGCTGGCGTTCACGCGGATTTCCTCAGGCTACTCCATGAACCGCAAGCATCCGATTTTCAAGACCCGTAAGCCGCATCAGGGCGTGGATTACGCGGCTCCCACCGGAACCCCGGTCAAGGCCGTCGGCGACGGCACGATCGAAAAGGCCGGGTGGGGAAAAGGTTTTGGAAATATGGTTATCCTCAAACATTCCGGTGGGCTGGAGTCCATGTATTCGCATCTTTCCGGGTTTGCGTCCGGCGCCAAGCGTGGGGCGCGGGTCAAGCAGGGGCAGGTCATCGGGTATGTGGGCGCAACCGGATATGCCACCGGCCCGCATCTGGATTTCCGCCTCAAGCAGAACGGCAAGTACGTGAATCCCGCAAAGGTCGTAGCCCCGCGCGGCGGCAGTATCCCCCGCAGCCGGATGAAGGATTTTAAGAGCAGGAAAGCCTTAATCGGTGAATATTTGAGCGGCAAGCGCAGCCTGTCCGACTATAAGCGGTGATGCGGGAAGGGCCGGCATGTTGCAGGCGGGTTGTGCCCGGAGGGGGAAGGCCGCCATGTACTGGTTTCCTCTTGGAGGATGAAGGCAAAAATATATTGTTACTCCCTAGTATTTTTAGGGGGCGATGTTTTTTTCTTTATAAAATAATAATTAATTTAAATGAGATAAGAAAAAAATATTTGGAAGATGCTGAAAAAAGGAACCGA
>ENA-UEQE01002856-UEQE01002856.1-human-gut-metagenome-genome-assembly--contig:-NODE-2856-length-11836-cov-3.430139_pt1 | contig 11836 bp, 8 predicted proteins | sample MGYA00242934_ERZ507935 | MGnify/ENA primary metagenome ERZ507935 (study PRJEB26167, sample SAMN06115423) | human gut metagenome | host: Homo sapiens | place: China:Anhui | collected 2015-03-30 | study... | reverse complement strand
GCTTTTCAACTTATTTATCCCCCAACACATCGGGTGTACATTAAGTCCAATCAGACCAGTGAGTTGAGGGCGCATAATTACCTTTAAGTAAGTACCCCATAACGTAGCATCATTCAGATTTAATGTTCTCCTTTATGCCCTTTAACGCAGAGTTAAAAGGCGGCCGTGTTATGCAATGGATTCACGATAAACAAATGGCAAATAGATATGGAAAGATCGCTTAGCTTCACTACGTTATTCTTTTATCGCACCACAATATTATTGTTCCTGCTTTTACTCTTTCCTGTTCTGGTTCAGGCTGATGAATCCGTTTATGAGCATCAGATACAACAGGCACGTAACGGTAATTACGCTCTGTTTCTTGATTACCTACAGCGCTATGAGCAACAGCATGCTTTAACACCTGGACAGGTTGCGGACTGGTTACAGGTAGCCTCCTGGGCAGGACGCGATGATGAGGTTATTCGAGTCTGGCAGCGTTATGGTATTTATATGCCGCTGCCCGCTCGCGCCATCGCTGCTGTCGCCCAGTCCAGAAGAAACCAAAAAGCCTGGCCATCCGCCTTATCGCTGTGGAAAGAGGCGCTCAGCCTTGCGCCGGATAACGACGATTACCGCATCGGCTATGTTAAGACCCTGGCCGATGCCCGCAGAGATCGCCTCGCGCTTTCGGAAGCCCGGCAGCTGGTTAAGGACAATCCTTCTCCCGCGCACCTTGAGACGCTCTCCTATGTCTGGATGCGCCAGGGAAATAACGGGGACCGGCTGCTGGCGGACATGCGCGCGCTAAACGCCGCACCAGGGAATAACGCCCTTCTTCGCGAGACGATCGATGCATTAACGGATAACCGGGTAAGCACACCCGCACTCTGGCTGTCGCAAAGCGCAGCGATGTCCCCCGCGGAGCGTCGCCGCCTTGAGCGTAACGCTGCGGCTGAAAAGGTACGCCTGGCGGATGTGCCTGGCAGAACGGAGAAAGAGCGGCTGCGGCTGGCACAAAACGCAATAGATCGCTATCACGTCCTGCTTTCCCGCTGGCAAAACGAACCGCAGGCGGCTGAAGACATCATCCTTGCCCGTATCGATCGGCTTGGCGCGCTGTATGCGCAGGGTGATTACCGGCAGGTTATTAGCGAATATGAGGCGCTGACGACCGCACAGCATCCGGTGCCGGACTGGGCCATCGGCTGGGTGATCTCTGCATATTTGCAGGAGAAAAACACCGTCGCCGCCTTCTCGCTTGTACAACGCTATCCACACTACGCCTCCGATCCGCAGGATGAGGAGCATGCGCTTTTCTACGCCTGGCTGGATACGGGGCAGTATCAAACCGCCCGCCGCTACGTTGAGCGCGAGACCCGCAGCGTTCCCTGGACCCGCTACGATTTCGGATCCCCGACCGCTCAGCCGAACGATAGGTGGCTCACCGGACAGTCACTCAAACTTAACTATTTGCTGGCGACCAACGCCCTGCCCGAGGCCGAAAAGCTGTCGTATCGTCTGGCGTCAACGGCGCCGGGAAATCAGGGATTACAAATTGATTATGCCGCCCTGCTTCAGGCCAGGGGCCTGCCGCGCGCGGCCGAGCAAAAGCTTAAACGAGCAGAGGCGCTCGAACCCACGAATCTGGAGCTTGAAAAACAGCAGGCTTACGTCGCAATGGACCTTCAGGAGTGGCGCCAGATGGATTTACTGGCTGATGACGTAATTGCTCGCGCCCCCGCCGATCGCAGCGCCCGCCGCCTGGACAGGCTCAGAGCGGTTCACCATATGTCAGAGCTGCGTCTGAACGCGGGTAAAGGATTGCACTCAGATAACCCCGTCAGCGGTAGCCACGACATGACTTGGGACGCCACGCTCTATGGCCCACCCGTGGCGGATAACTGGCGGCTATTTGCTGGCGCCCGCTATGCACAGGGGAATTTCGACGAAGGTAAAGGCATCAGCCGCCACCTGTTGGGCGGCGTTGAGTGGCGCCCACGTGACCTCACGCTCGAAGCCGAGCTCTCCAGCAACCGCTATCACGGCACAAACAGGCCGGGTGCACGGCTCTCAACAACCTACAGCCTGAGTGATAACTGGCAGGTCAGCGGTAGCCTCGAGCGCTTATCACGCGCGACACCCTTACGGGCATTACGCAATGGGATCAGCGCCAACCGGGGTGAAGGTGGGGTGCGCTGGTATCAAAACGAGCGACGTGAATACCAGTTCAACGCCGCCGTCAGCCGCTTCTCAGACCACAACCGCCGTCAGGAATACACCCTCTCTGGGAAAGAGCGTCTCTGGCAGACCCCGACCCTGACGCTGGATCTCGAACCGGGGATCGCCGCCAGTAAAAACAGCCTGTGGAATACGCTCTATTACAACCCGGCACGGGATCTGTCCGTGACGGCCGCCCTGTCCGTTGACCATGAGGTGTACCGCCACTACGACACCCTCTGGAGCCAGCTGTTCGTGGCAGGCGGCGGCAGCTACTGGCAGAAAAATCAGTCGCCTGGCGCCATTACCCTGCTGGGTTACGGGCAACGCATTCAGTGGAACAACGTTGTCGATACTGGCGTGATGCTGAACTGGGATAAACGCCCTTACGACGGCAAACGCGAGAGTAATCTCTCCGTCACGTTAGATGCGACTTTACGCTTTTAAGGATGAATATGCTGAATACACGTTTTTCTGTAAGCCTGATCGTCATCGGCTGGCTCTGCCTCAGCGCGAGTCTCTGCGCGCAGCCGCTCTCCTTTATGGCTCCTGAAGAGAGGCCGCAGCTGGAGGCCAGCAAACCCTGGCCGGAGAATCAGTTTCTGGTCCTGGCCTACCACGACGTCGAAGATGATGCTGCCGATCAGCGCTACCTCTCCGTTCGCACCAGCGCGTTAAACGAGCAGATAAGCTGGCTTTTGCACAACGGCTATCACGCCATCAGCGTGCAGGACATTCTGGATGCGCATGAAGGAAAAAAAACGCTGCCGCCGAAAGCCGTTTTGCTCAGCTTCGACGACGGCTACAGCAGCTTTTACACCCGCGTTTGGCCCCTGCTTCAGGCCTGGAACGTTCCTGCGCTGTGGGCGCCGGTGGGCAGCTGGGTGGATACGCCGGCAAATCAAAAAGTTAACTTCGGCGGTCTGATGACGCCCCGCGATCGGTTCGCGACATGGGACATGGTGCGCGAGTTAAGCCGCTCCCCGCTGGTTGAAATTGGCTCGCATACCTGGGCCTCGCATTACGGCATCCCGGCCAACCCGCAGGGAAGCCGTGAACCCGCTATCGCCAACCGTTTTTTCGATAACGCGACGGGGCATTACGAAACCGATGAACACTTCAACCAGCGGATCGCCGCAGACGTACGGAAAGTCACCGAAAAAATCACCCAGGTGACGGGAAAAGCGCCGCGTGCCTGGGTGTGGCCCTATGGGGCTGCCAACGGTACATCGCTCGCTATCGCCCAGAAACAGGGCTATCAGCTGGCCTTTACCCTGGAGGACGGGCTGGCAAACGTGCGCGACCTCGGCAACATCCCGCGCCTGCTGATTGCCGGAAATCCGTCGATAAAAACCTTTGCCAACACGGTTAGCCGCGTTCAGGAGTTTGACCCGGTGCGCGTCATGCATGTTGATCTCGATTATGTCTACGATCCCGATCCGGCCCAGCAGACGAAAAACATCAACAAACTCGTCCAGCGGGTCTACGACATGAAAATCAGCCATGTGTTTCTCCAGGCGTTTTCGGATCCGCGGGGCGACGGCAGGATCGGCGCGCTCTATTTCCCCAACCGCCGGCTTCCGGTCCGGGCCGATCTCTTTAATTTTGTCGCCTGGCAGCTACAAACCCGCGCGGGAGTGAAAGTCTTTGCGTGGATGCCGGTCCTCTCTTTCGATCTCAGTCCAGCCCTGCCGCGCGTGCAGCGCCGGGATCGCCAAACGGGAGAGTTGACCGTGGCCGCCGAGCCCTATATCCGGCTCTCCCCCTGGAGTCCACAGGTTCGCCAACAGGTGACGGAGATCTATGAAGATCTGGCCCGCTATGCCAGCTTCAACGGGATCTTGTTCCATGACGACGCGGTGCTGACGGACGTTGACGATGCCGGGCAGGAGACGACGCGCCAGAAAAGCCAGCAGCTTATCGGGTTTACCCAGGCCCTGAGCCAGACGGTGAAGGACATCCGTGGCCCGCAGATCAAGACCGCGCGCAATATGTTCGCTCTCCCCATTCTGCAGCCCGAAAGCGAAGCGTGGTTTGCGCAAAATCTGGATGATTTTCTGGCGGCCTACGACTGGACGGTGCCGATGGCAATGCCACTGATGGAGTCCGTCCCGGCAGAAGAGAGCAATGCCTGGCTGACGCGTTTAGTCAACGCCGTCGCCGCACGCCCCGGCGCGCTGAATAAAACGATTTTTGAGCTACAGGCCAGGGACTGGGCGCAGAAACCGCAGCGTGCCGTAGCCGATGAACGTCTGGTGGGGTGGATGCAGGTGCTCCAGCTGAACGGCATCAAAAATTACGGTTATTACCCCGACGACTTTCTCAACAACCAACCTGATATTTCGCGTATCAGGCCTGAATTTTCTTCGTACTGGTATCCTGACAATGACTGATCGCATTATCGCCTTCTCTATTTTGTGTCTGGTATTCGGGTTGCCGTTAGGCGTAGCCGCGCTATTTACCGGCGAACTGATTCTGGACTTTGTCTTTTTCTGGCCGCTGTTTATGTCCGTGCTCTGGGTAACCGGCGGCTTCTATTTCTGGTTTCAGCTTGAACGGCACTGGTCGTGGGATAACGCAACACCCGCGCCCGCCTTAGCCGGTGAACCGTTAATCTCGATTCTTATTCCCTGCTTTAATGAGGAACGCAACGCACGGGAGACCATTAGCGCCGCGCTGGGTCAGCGGTACTGGAATGTTGAGGTTATCGCCATCAACGACGGCTCTTCGGACAATACCGCGCAGGTGCTGCATCAACTGGCGCAGGAGCAGCCGCGCCTGCGGGTGATTAATCTCGCGGAGAAGCAGGGGAAAGCCGTGGCGCTCAAGGCTGGTGCGGCGGCGGCCCGGGGCGATCTGCTGGTCTGCATTGACGGCGACGCCCTGCTCGATCGCGATACGGCCGCGTATCTGGTGGCACCGCTGATTCAGTATCCCCACGTTGGGGCCGTCACCGGAAATCCGCGTATTCGCACGCGCTCAACGCTGATTGGTCGTATTCAGGTGGGCGAGTTTTCTTCCATTATTGGTCTTATCAAGCGAACGCAGCGGATCTATGGCCTGGTCTTTACGGTCTCCGGCGTCATCGCCGCCTTTCGCCGACAGGCGCTGGCGGATGTCGGGTACTGGAGCCCGGATATGATCACAGAGGACATTGACATAAGCTGGAAGCTTCAGCTGCGCCACTGGGATATCTTTTTCGAGCCGCGGGCGCTGTGCTGGATCCTGATGCCGGAGACGCTCAAGGGGCTGTGGAAACAGCGTCTGCGCTGGGCTCAGGGCGGTGCAGAGGTGTTTCTGGTTAACCTGCGCAAAATGGCCCGCTGGGAGCATCATCGGATGTGGCCCCTGTTTCTCGAGTACGCGCTGTCAACGCTGTGGGCGTTTGCCTATGGAGCGACCGTGGTGTTGTTCATTCTTAGCCATATTATCCCTCTTCCCGCGAACCTGGCCGTTGCGAGTCTGTTTCCCCCGGCGTTTACCGGGCTGCTGCTGGGGGTGATGTGCCTGCTGCAATTCCTCGTCAGTTTGTATATCGAGCGGCGCTACGAGCGGAAAGTGGCAGGCTCGCTGTTCTGGGTGATTTGGTTCCCGATGGTGTACTGGATGATTGGCCTGTTTACCACCCTCGTGGCATTTCCGAAAGTCATGCTTAAACGTAAACGCGCCCGCGCGCGCTGGATCAGTCCGGACCGGGGAAAAGGAAGCATTCAATGAACGAAAATACGCTAATTCTGACTGAACATCGGCTATTGCCCCGTCTTTTTGATGCGGTGCTGACGCTGCTGGCATGGGGAGGTTTTCTGTTTTTCCTCTATGCCAATCTGTGGATGCAGGTAACCGAGGAAAGCAACTACCGCTGGGGCATTATTATTGCCTCGTTTACTACGTTGCTGAGCTATTGTCTGATCCCAGCTGCTCATTCTGTGGTATCAGTACAATCGCCGTCGCGCCCAGGTAAGGCGGCGGCGTCCCGATGACTGGCGTCACGATGAGCTGGCGAGAAGCTTTAACGTTCCCCCGCAAATCATTTCAGAGATGAGTCAGTACAATTTGCTGACGGTCTATCATGACCAGATCGGCCGCATCATTGATTTGAAGATCAGCGAGCAGCAGGTCGAGGAAGAAGAGTAATAAAAAGCCCCCGCAGCATACCCTGCGGGGGCTTTTTTATAACAGGGAGACGTTATTTATCCTTCACCACAATCAGCGGTTCAATATCGCTCTCTTTCTTCACCACCAGCGAGTCATCCCCACGCAGACAGGTTCCGCCATAGTTTCCGCCCACGGTAAAGGTGCAGACCTGTATGTATCTGCCGTCAACCTTTGGCAGGCACCATAGCTGCTGGTAGATATTTTTGCGGTCAACAAACTTGCCGCTGGACTGGTCCAGCAGTTGATCCTGGGCGCCGATCAGATCGATATTGCTCCCGCAGCGTCCGGCTATTGGTTTAACGGCATAGCCTGTCCGTTTCAGCAGCGCATTCACCTCAAAATCGGTATCCAGCAGGTAACGGTGGTTCGGGAACAGCTGCCACAGCACCGGCAGGATCGCCTTGTTACCTGGGATCACCGTCCACAGCGGTTCAAAGACCAGCACTTCCGGGCGCAGCAGGACGTCAATCAGGCGCACTTCACCTTGCGGGTGACCGGTACGGATGGGCACGGCGGCGTACTCGGTTTCGCTCACCTCGCGGATCTGCTCGATCGCCGTTTCCCACGCCCAGGTTTTCCATACGCAGTTGACGTGACGGCCTTCATCATCAATCAGTTGCCCGGCAGCATCCCAGCTCAGCGCGCCCAGTCCATGCAGGATTTTGGTTTCAAACCCGGCCTGGATCAGCGAGCGCTGAATAAAGAGCGCGTGGTAATCCTCTTCGATATCGTTGTCCTGCATGATATGGACGAACGGCCGCGCGTGGCTGTGCTTCCAGGCGCCGGTCAGCTCCTCCAGCAAGCCTTCCGCCGGATTGTGGCCGGTGCCGCGATAGCCGTTTTTCACCCACTCTTCAAGAATCAGCCCGCCCTCGGTATGGCAGGAGGCGGAATCCGCGTTGTACTCGTAAACCTTAATGCCGCGCTCATCCATGCAGAAATCCATACGACCGGTGATCATATGGTGACGACGCCACTGCCACGAGAGGCGCAGACGCGGCCAGAGAATTTTCGGGATGTCGAAAAGCGCGAGTAAGCTGTCGTCTTTCAGCACCTTGTCGGTGGCATGAAGGTACATCAGGTGCAGTTCGTTGGTGGCTTTGATCAGCTCCTGCTCGGCACTTTCGGTAATGGTGAAGTACTGGCAGGGATCGTTGTTAATAACGTGGCCGTTCGCGCGAATGTACGCATGTTGCAGGGCGTCGTTTTCATTGAGCCATTTTCCGTCGAACTGACGGTTGTTCTTCAACCGCGCGCCGCTGATTTTCAGCAGCTCACCGTCGATCTCCGGCTGAGGAATACTGTGTTCCGTCTCCTCCGTCTGGATCATCCAGCCGAGGATCTCGGTATCGCTGAACGTATCATGAAGCGTATAGCAACCGTTCTCAACGCTCAGACGCAGCTCGCGCGTCCACTGCTGCCCCATCGGCAGCGGAGAGTGAATAACGTTCTGCTCGGCAATGCGCACTCTGTCGTCCAGCAACTGGGTGATGACGGCGACGTGGCCGGTCTCTTGAAACTCACCGCCCTTTTGCCAGATGAGCAATGCACCGGCCTGCGGCGCGCGCTTCGAGCCATTAGCAAAGGCCTGTAGCGGCAGGATGTTGTCATTCACCACCTGGCGTAAAAAACGCAGGGAGAAGATCTCCCACGCCATCCCGACGTCGGTAAAGACAAACCCGTGGTTGAGAAACAGGAAACGGCGCGCAAACTCAACGCACTGCCATTTATGGCCCATGTATTCGTTGCCGATATAGCTGCGGAATTCCGCGTCTTCCGGGTAGTGCCGCGGATCGAGACTGCCGTAATTTGAAGAGTAAATCGCCACGCCACCCGGCGCATAACCTAATAACGTCCCGAAGGGTGCGTCACTGCTTAACGTTCCTTTACGCATGTGTCCAACCTAAAACAGGCAGGCGGCAATTTTTTTGTGGGGTTGTCGTCGTCTGCACGTTGTAATTAACTGACAGAGGTGGCGTTATCATACACCCGCCCTGCCCATTACGCTCGCATCGTTAAACGGTTCCCCTATCTCCTGCTACACTGCCTCAACACAACACCAAAAAGGCAGGCCAACATGTCAGATAACACCTATCAGCCACCGAAAGTGTGGGAATGGAAACAAAATAACGGCGGCGCGTTCGCCAATATCAACCGTCCCGTCTCGGGCGCTACGCACGAGAAAGAGCTGCCTGTGGGCGAGCACCCGCTCCAGCTGTACTCTCTGGGTACGCCGAATGGACAGAAAGTTACCATCATGCTGGAAGAGCTGCTGGCGCTGGGCGTGACGGGCGCGGAATACGACGCATGGTTAATCCGCATCGGTGAGGGCGATCAGTTCTCCAGCGGTTTTGTCGACGTGAACCCGAACTCGAAGATCCCGGCACTGCGTGACCACTCCACCACCCCGCCGACGCGCGTCTTTGAATCCGGCAATATCCTGCTCTATCTGGCCGAGAAATTTGGTCACTTCCTGCCAAAAGATCCGGCAGGACGAACGGAAACCCTGAACTGGCTGTTCTGGTTACAGGGCGCGGCCCCGTTCCTCGGCGGCGGTTTTGGCCACTTCTATAACTACGCGCCGGTGAAGATTGAGTACGCTATCGATCGCTTCACCATGGAGGCTAAACGCCTGTTCGACGTGCTGGACAAGCAGCTGGGGCGCGGTCGTTATGTAGCGGGTGAGGAATATACCATCGCCGATATGGCGATCTGGCCGTGGTTTGGCTGCGTGGCGCTGGGCAGCGTCTACAACGCCGCCGAATTCCTCGACGCCGGGAAGTACACCAACGTGCAGCGCTGGGCAAAAGATGTGGCGAATCGCCCGGCCGTTAAACGCGGGCGCATTGTTAACCGCACCAACGGCGAGCTGAACGAGCAGCTGCATGAGCGCCATTCAGCGAGCGACTTCGATACCCAGACGGAAGATAAACGTCAGGATTGACCCATGACCGGGCGGTTCGCCGCCCCTCTTCTGCGATGAGAAAAATGAGTCAGCACGCGTGAGCAAGGATCCTCGAATGTCAGACCAGACGCTAAAAGCGACCCGACAGCAGAGCATCATCACCCTGCTGAGTAAAAGTGACTGGCTGACCACCGATGCCCTGGCTGAAAAGCTCTCCGTCAGCAAAGAGACGATCCGCCGGGATCTGAAGTCGTTACAGCAGCAGGGGAAACTTCTGCGCCAGCACGGGCGTGCGCGTCTGATTCACCCGGACAGCCGCGACAGCGGTGAACCCTTTGGCGCACGCCTGAAAAGCCATTATGCCGACAAAGCCGATATTGCCCGACACGCGCTGGGCTGGATCAGCGAAGGGATGACCATCGCCCTCGACGCCAGCTCGACCTGCTTTCATCTGGCGCGCCAGCTTCCGGATATCGAACTCACCGTGTTTACCAATAGCCTGCCTGTCTGCCACGAGATGGCGAAGCGCGAGCGGATCACGCTTATCTGCTCCGGCGGAACGCTTGAGCGTAAGTATCGCTGCTATGTTAATCCGGCGCTGGTGACGCAGCTTAAAGGACTGGAGATCGATCTGTTTATCTTCTCGTGTGAAGGGGTTGATGAGCATGGCATCCTTTGGGATCCGTCCGAGCACAACGCGGGCTTTAAGGCGCTGCTGTTAAACCGGGCCAGCCAGTCGCTGCTGCTGATCGACAAAAGTAAATTTATGCGGGCAAGCGAAGTGAAAATCGGTCAGCTGTCGCAGGTGACACAGATTATTCAGAGCGATAAATGTCAGGCCGCCAGAGACGGCCTGACGCGATGATGTTACGCGGAGAGACGGAACTTCTGCACTGAGCGCTGGAGTTCTTCGGTCTGCCGTTCCAGTGCGGCCGCGGCGGCGGAAACCTGCTCCACCAGCGAGGCATTCTGCTGGGTCACGCCGTCCATCTGCGTGATGGCTACGCCGACCTGAGAAATACCTTTGCTCTGCTCCTCTGACGCGATGGCGATCTGCTTCATAATGACGGTCACCTCCGTCACGTCGCGCAGGATAGCTTCCATCGTCGTGCCGGTATCGTTCACCAGCTGCGCCCCCTGCTCCACGCGGGCAACGGAATCCGCAATCAGCCCTTCGATCTCTTTTGCCGCATTCGCGCTGCGGCTGGCCAGATTACGCACCTCACCCGCCACGACCGCAAAACCGCGCCCCTGCTCCCCGGCCCGAGCCGCTTCCACCGCGGCGTTCAGCGCCAGAATATTGGTCTGGAAGGCGATGCTGTTGATAACGGTAGTGATTTCAGCAATTTTCTTCGAGCTGTCCGAAATGCCGCTCATGGTCGTGACCACATCGTCTACCAGCGACCCGCCGCGGCTGGCCGTACTGGAGGCGACATCCGCAAGCTGGCTGGCCTGGCGCGCGCTTTCGGCGTTCAGCTTCACCGTTGCGGTAAGCTGCTCCATGCTGGCCGCGGTCTCTTCCAGCGCAGCGGCCTGCTCTTCGGTACGCGAAGAGAGATCGTTATTCCCGCTGGAGATCTCCGTTGCCCCGCGCCAGATATTCTCGCTGCCGGAACGAATCGTGCTGACCGCCTCCCGCAGGCTGTCCTGCATGGCGCTCAGCAGCGGAACCAGTTGCCCCACGCAGTTGCGGCCAATGGGCTCAATCGGCTGGCTGAGATCGCCCTGCGCAATCTGGCGGAACTGCTGACGGATACGCTCCAGCGGTTTTACCAGCAGCGCCACCAGGTAGCGGTCGGTGAACAGCAGGATCAGCAGACCCACGATCGTGGCGGTGATAATCACCGTCCGGGTCATGCTGGTCAGGCTGTCGACCACAACGCGCGTACTGTCGAGCGCCTTCACCGCAGAATTGTTAAAGTTCTCAACCGCGGCGCCAAACGCGCGGCTTAGCGGCGGCGTAACGTTGTTGGCATGCTGACGATAGCCTTCGAGCGTCGCCTGCTTTGCCTGCACCATCTGAGGCGTAACGCCCCGATCGAGCAGCGCCTGCCAGGTGGAAATCACCTGCGCAGAGACCTTTTCATCCATCGGGCCCGGGGAGATAGCCTTCATCTCTGCCAGCTTTTTACTCATGTTATCCAGCGCCTGCTGAGCAGGAGCCAGGTCCGGCGTGCCGCCCGCTGCTTTAGCTTCCATCGCCCGGCTCAGGCGGGTGACGAAACGGAAATACTGATCGTTGCCCTGGCTCAGCACCGTCATTTGCCTGACCAGCTGGCGGTCAACGTCATTACCATCAGAAACACGAGACAGAGACCAGGTGCTGTAAAGCCCCACGCCTGCCCACATGACACAAAAGATCCCCAGTACCGTCAGCATGACGAAACGGATGGTGAAATTACGAAGCATCTTCATTGAGTATTCCTTGCCGTGAGGGTGAATTCGCCCAGAGGCGAGTACTACTTTCGTTATCGGCAGAGAAGGCGGAAATTATAACCTTTTGTGATTATTTTTGATTAGCACGACTTCACAGGTAGCACAGCAGAAGTTAATCATTCCCGGCGGTCAGGCATGTCA
>ENA-UEQE01002850-UEQE01002850.1-human-gut-metagenome-genome-assembly--contig:-NODE-2850-length-11868-cov-7.343058_pt1 | contig 11868 bp, 10 predicted proteins | sample MGYA00242934_ERZ507935 | MGnify/ENA primary metagenome ERZ507935 (study PRJEB26167, sample SAMN06115423) | human gut metagenome | host: Homo sapiens | place: China:Anhui | collected 2015-03-30... | reverse complement strand
CGCCATTCCGATATCTCCCTAAAATATCCATCGCTACGCAACAACGAACTAAAGAAACAATCGTCCGTGCCGCACGGATTTATTTTATAAAAATATATTCTTCTATTTTTATAAAAAATATAATTAATTATCAAACCTTTAACCGGTTCACATCCCGAAGCCCGCACACACGGCGGAATCCCGGCGTTTTCTCATCGCCCTGTCGAGCCACCGAACATACGATCGACAAGGCATTCGCCCCGGACACGCGAAATGCGTCCGGTTCTGCCCGTCCGGGCGGGTTTTGCGTCGAGCCTGCAACCGGTATTCCCCTCATTCCATGCCCATCGCGACCGTCCCCCGGCCGAATCAAGATTCCGACAGGGCAGGACGGATACCGATGAAATTTTTATCGTATGGGCACGTTCTATCCAGCCTCCGCAGGACATGCCGGGGAAACGATCATCGTGAAACGGCGGAACGGGAAATCAGGACTTGATCAGATGGATGAATTCTTCCCGGGTCTGCATCTGAGTGAGGAAGGCACCGGTAAAAGCCGAGGTCGTCGTACTCGAACTCTGCTTCTCGACGCCGCGCATCTGCATGCACATATGGCTCGCCTCGATGACGACGGCCACGCCGAGCGGGTTGAGTGCCTTCTGAATGCAATCGCGGATCTGCACGGTCAGCCGCTCCTGCACCTGCAACCGGCGGGCATAGGCCTCGACGACGCGCGCGATCTTCGACAGCCCGGTGATATAGCCGTTCGGGATATAGGCCACATGGGCCTTGCCGTAAAAAGGCAGCATGTGGTGCTCGCAAAGCGAGTAAAGCTCGATGTCCTTGACGATCACCATCTGGCGGTACTCCTCCTTGAACTTGGCCGAGAGCAGGATTTCGCGCGGATCCTCGTCGTAACCCTTGGTCAGAAAGCACATGGCCTTGGCGACCCGCTCGGGCGTCTTGAGCAGTCCCTCGCGCGCAGGGTCTTCCCCGAGCAGTTTCAGAATAGCCTCATAGTGCTCGCCGAGCGCCCGGAGAGTGTCCGAGTCGAAACGCTCCTCTTTATCGTAGTTGCAGTTCATCGTGACGGTTTTACCGGGCAAAGGTAATACGATCGGAGCAGAAAAAAAACACGGAAGGGGAAACCCGCCCCCTCGCTTCCGTCTCCGTTCGGGACCGGACGGTTACCGGTCGCGCCGCACCTCCGGACAGCGCCGTTTTTCACGGCAGAAATAGCCCGACGGCGACGGGCAGGCACAAGGCCGACGGGCGAAGAAATCCCCGCGGCCAGGAAAGAGGCGGATTTCGTCCCCGCGAGAGAATCCGGAATCTTCCGGGGCATCCGCTTTCCGTTATCTGCCGAAACTCCTTCCCCCCGACGACCTGAACGTGTCGAGCGACGATTCAGACAAAAGTCCCCGGCGACTTCCTCATTTGGGACAGAAACGTAAGGATCGGGACGAAAACAATTAAGGAACGCCGGCCGATTGCACCGGCAACGAGCCGATGCTTCGTTTTACCCGAAAGGATTATCAATCCCGTCCGGACAGCGCGGGCAGATTTTCGTTTTGCAGTTCGAGGCAGGCAACGTAGGAAGGGCACATATCAAAACGGCCGTCGGAAAGGACTTCCGGCGGTTTCGACGTGTTCCGGCATTTGGAAGCGCGGGACCATGCGACGGCCGAAACCGTGTCGGCCGGCCGGATTTCTTCGCCGAGCGGCCGCATGTCAAAACGGTTGTACCGGAGACGATTTCCGAAGCATGTCCCGACACGGCTATTTCTGAGATTCAGAACCAAGAACAGGTCACAGCAGGTACGGCTATCGGCCGGACAAGAGCGAAGAGAGTACGGGAAATCGCCTCGCAGGGTCCGGTCGGCTTTATCCGTCCGCCGTATCGCTGTCGCACGACAGCGAGCTGCGTACGTAAAGGACATCGCGGAACGAAACGTCGCCGCCGAGCGCCTCGCAAACCCGGGTCAGCGTTTCGCCGGGGTGGTCGCCGAGGTATCGTGCGATCGTCTCGATTTTGTCGGAGGGCAAGAAGCGCTCCACGCGGAGCACGCCTTGCCCGATCAGATCGGCGATATGCCGGGTAACGGTCATCGGCCGGAGTCCGCGCTCGCGGGCGATTGCCGGCACGTCCAAACCCTCCTCCAGCAGCCTCAGGGTAGCGAGCCGGGTATCCTCTCGCGTTTTGGAAGTCCGCCCGCCAGTCCGACGCTCTTTCTCGGCTCCGCTCTCAGTACGCGGGCTCTCCCGGTCGGAGGCCTCAGAGGCCTGGCGCCGGGCCTCGAAATCGAGGTCGTCGCCACGCTCGGCCCGATAAAGAGCAACGATCGAAAGAACCTGTTCCCCGTAGCGTTCGACCAATTTGGGACCCACGCCCTTGATACGTCCGAGCTCGGCACTCGACCCGGGCAACAGATTCGCAATGCCGAGCAGCGCCTGCTGGCTCATCACCACATAGGCCGGCACGCCCGCCTCGGCGGCTTGTTCGCGTCTCCACAGCCTCAGCCGCTCGAACAGCTCGGGATGCAGCACGTCTTCTCCGGCCGTAGCCTTCGTCTCTTTCTTCGTCCGTGCCGCCGCGCCTTCGGCCGCCACCCGAGCCCGCGCTTCCAAATGCCGGAACACGTCGAAACCGCCGGAGGCCACCTCCAACGTGGCCGTCTTGACACGCAACCGCTCGCCGGAAAGATCGAGCAGGCCGGCGAGCGCCTTGCGCGTTTCCTTGCTGTCGGTTTCGACATAGCTGGCCTCGATCAGCGGGGCGACGACTCGCCCGCATTGTTCGGCGAAATAGGCCGCGCCCTTCACGACGCGCTCGCGCAGCCGTTCTCTTTCGTCGCTGCGAAGCAAGCTCTCGAGCTGCAAACGGAATCGCCGGGCGACATCCGTCACGGACGCGCCGAACTCGGCGGTCCCCTGCTGCCACTGGAGGGCCAGCTTCGGATAGAGCTTGCCGAAATGCTCGGCGACGAAATCCCCGAGCCGGCGGAGCGACGCGCCGAGCGAGTCGAAGTCGAACAGTTCGAGCAGCAAGTCGCGGTAATAAGCCCTGCTCCGCCGCTCGAGTTCCGTCCCGTCGGGTCGTTCGGACGACACCCGCTCGCAGAACCCTTGCACGGTCGGATCGCCGACGATGCAGCGCTCGTCGAGCGGCGAACTGAGCACGAGCCCGTCCAGACTGCGACACCGGCTCAGCGCGACATAGACCTGCCCGTGCGAAAACGACGCGGCGGCATCGATCACGGCCCGGTCGAAAGTAAGACCCTGACTCTTGTGGATCGTAATCGCCCAGGCCGTCCGCAGCGGATACTGCACGAACCGTCCTTCGATCCGTTCGGAAATCTCTTTCGAGTCGGGGTCGATCACGTATTTCGCATTCGTCCACTCGGCCGGTTCGACGGCGATCGGGACGCTCTCGCCCCGGGGAAGCACCTCGACCCGATTTTCGTCCAAAGCCGTGACCGTGCCAATCCGCCCGTTGTAATAGCGCTTCTCGGGCGACGGATCGTTCTTGACGAACATGACCTGAGCCCCTTTCTTCAGCGTGAGGGACGGATGCGTCGGATAAAGATATTCGGGAAAGGCCCCCTCGATTTCGGCCTCGAACGTGTGCGAAGGAGCGTCGAGCTCGGCAAGCCGCCGCTCGTTGATCGCGTCGGCCGTATGGTTGTGCGACGTGAGCGTGATGTAGCCCTCGTCGTCCCCGGGACGGAAGCCGGGGACATAGCGGCGGTTCAGCTCGTCGAGCACGTTGCGGTCGACCCGGCCGTCGCGCACGCGGTTCAGCAGCTCGACGAAGCGGCCGTCGCTCTGGCGGTAGACGCGCTGCAGCTCGATACCGACGTAATCGGTTTGCTTCAGCGCCTTCGAGTCGAAGAAAAAAGGAGAGTCGTAAAATGTCCGCAGCAGCGCCCACTCCTCGTCGCGCACGACCGGAGCCAGCTGCTGCACGTCGCCGATCAGCAGCAGCTGCACTCCGCCGAACGGTTTGCGGCGGTCGCGGAAGCGGCGCAGCACGTCGCTCACGGCGTCGAGCACGTCGGCGCGCACCATGCTGATCTCATCGATCACAAGCAGGTCGATGCTCTTGATAATAGCGATCTTCTGCCGGCTGAAGCGCACCGCTTCCCGCGGCCGGTCCGGCGCGATCCCCCGCTCCGACTCCGGAACGTAGGGGGCGAACGCGAGCTGGAAGAACGAATGGATCGTCACGCCGCCGGCATTGATCGCGGCTACGCCGGTCGGCGCCAGAACGATCATCCGCTTCGGACTGCGCGCGCGCAGCTCGCGCAGGAAAGTCGTCTTGCCCGTGCCGGCCTTGCCGGTCAGAAATACGCTGGTCGCCGTCCGTTCGACGAAGCGGCGGGCCAGTTCCAGTTCGGGATTCTCCATTTTCCTTTCGGGATTATGCGGGCGACCGACGTCCGGACGGAATGCGCCCGGGCGGCCAAAGCGGCGAACCGCGCCGAACGCTTACATTTTGTCGCCGTAGGCCAGATCGCCCGCGTCGCCCAGCCCGGGTACGATGTACGACTTGACCGTCAGCTCCGAGTCGACCGTGCCGCACCAGATCGACGTATCCTGAGCCGAAAAGTGCTTTTTCGCATACTCGAGACCCTCCTCGCTGGCGATCGCGGCGGCGAGAATCGTCCGGCGCGGACGGCCCGCCTTCTCGACAAGCGCCTGAAAGGTCAGCGCCAGCGACGCGCCGGTGGCCAGCATCGGATCGACCAGCAGCAGCGTCTTGCCCGACAGCTCGCACGTCGAGATATACTCGACATGAATACGGAAGCTGCCGTCTTTGCCGTACTTTCGATAGGCCGAAACGAACGCGTTCTGCGCGTCGTCGAAATAGTTCAGGAAGCCCTGATGAAAGGGCAGACCGGCGCGCAGGATCGTCGCGATGACGATCTGATCGTCCGGCAGCGCGACTTCCGCCTCGCCCAGCGGCGTCTCGACCGTACGCATCGAATAGTGCAGCGTCTTGCTGATCTCGTAGGCCATTACCTCGCCCGTGCGTTCCAGATTGCGGCGGAACCGCATGCTGTCGCCCTGCACGCCGACGTCGCGCATCTGGGCGATAAACTTGTTCAGCAGGGTATCATTCTCCCGGTCCAGTATTCTTATCATCATAGTCTGCTTCTGTAAGTTTCGGTTCGGTCAATACAGGAAATTGTTGAACGGATAGCGCCCGGCGTGTATCTCGCGCACCATGCCGTACAAATCGCGCCGGAACTTGTCGATATTCGTCCGCTTGCGGGCCGACAGGAAGATACAAGGCGTATTGGCCCGTGCGATCCAGCTTTTCTTCAGATCGTCGAGCGAAAGGTTCTCGCGCGTGGACGGCGTCAGGTCGTCCTCGTCCTTACGGACGTAGGTATAGGCGTCGATCTTGTTGAATATCAGAAATACGGGCTTGTCGCCGGCGCCTATCTCCTGCAGCGTCTGTTTCACGACGGCGATCTGCTCCTCGAAGCTCGGATGCGAAATGTCGACCACATGCAACAGCAAGTCGGCCTCGCGCACCTCGTCGAGCGTCGACTTGAACGACTCGACGAGCTGATGGGGCAGCTTGCGGATGAAGCCGACGGTGTCCGACAGCAGAAAGGGCAGATTCTCCAGAACGACCTTGCGGACCGTCGTGTCGAGCGTCGCGAAGAGCTTGTTCTCGGCGAAAACCTCGCTTTTCGCTATGAGATTCATCAGCGTCGACTTGCCGACATTCGTATAGCCTACCAGCGCGACGCGCACGAGCGAGCCGCGGTTGCCGCGCTGAACGGCCATCTGGCGGTCGATCTTCGACAACTGCTCCTTGAGACGGCTGATGCGGTTGCGGATTACGCGGCGGTCGGTCTCGATCTCGCGCTCGCCGGCCCCGCCGCGCGTTCCCGTGCCGCCCCGCTGCCGCTCGAGGTGCGTCCACATGCCCGCGAGCCGGGGCAGCAGATACTGGCACTGCGCGAGCTCGACCTGCGCCTTCGCATAAGCCGTCGTCGCCCGCTGGACGAATATGTCCAGAATCAGGCTCGTGCGGTCGTAGATCTTGTTCTTGAACACCTTGTCCAGATTGCGAAGCTGCGAAGGCGAAAGCTCGTCGTCGAAGATCACGTAGCGTATCTCGTTCTCCTCGACGAAGGCCGCGATCTCGGCGAGCTTGCCCTCGCCTATGAAAGTCTTGGCCGAAGGGGCGGCCAACCGCTGCGTGAACCGCTTGACGCTACGTATGCCGGCCGTCTCGGCCAGAAATTCCAGTTCGTCGAGGTATTCGTTCGCCTGGCGCTCGTCCTGCCGCTCGCGGACGACGGCCACCAGAACGGCCCGACGCTGCTCCGGCGCCGTATCGATCGTTTCTCCCATGAATCTTTCCAAAAATAAAGCCCGAAAGCGTGCTTCCGCCGCATCGTCCCGTCGCGGCCACGCGTCCCGCAAGGGCGCATACAGCACACAATATACCACAAATCTACGAAGAAATACCGAGGAATGAAACAAAAGGCCCGGATTTACCCCGGAATCGCCGCGCCGCGGAGCGACCGCGCGGCGATTTTCCGGCATTTTTTTTTGGAATCTGCCGAAAACTTTTTACTTTTGCCTGCGCACGAAGGGGGATTAGCTCAGCTGGCTAGAGCGCTTGCATGGCATGCAAGAGGTCACGAGTTCGAATCTCGTATTCTCCACGACGCATCAGGACAGGCTGTTTCGATTCGGGGACAGCCTGTTTTGCATACGAAGGCGAGGCATTCCCGTACGGCGGGCAGACTTTCCCCGCGAAGCGTAGCGACTTTCCCGTTCCGAGCCGGCGAATCCGGACTATCGCAGAGGCGGAATCCCCCCCTGCGGGAACGAACGGAACGCGATTCGCCACGCGGCCTTGCCGGGATATCCGCCCGCAGGAATACGCCAGAGAACCACGAACGGATAGAAGATCGATGGAAAATTCCGCCATACCGACCGACAAGCCGTGGCTGTTCGGCCTCACGCTCGACGAACTGGAGCGGATCGCCGCCGAGAACGGGATGCCCCGGTTCGCCGCGCGGCAGATCGCCTCGTGGCTTTACCGCAAGGGAGCCGATTCGATCGGCGGGATGACGGACCTCTCGCTGAAAAACAGGGAGAAGCTCGCCGGGAAATACGAGCTGGGCACGATTTCCTTCGCCGACGTGCAGCGATCGGCCGACGGCACGAAAAAATACCTTTTCCCGACTCTGCAGGGCCGCTTCATCGAGTCGGCCTACATCCCCGACGGCGACCGGGCGACGCTCTGCGTCTCGTCGCAGTCGGGTTGCCGGATGGGCTGCCGCTTTTGCATGACCGCGCGGCAGGGTTTCGCGCACCACCTGACCGCAGGGGAGATACTGAATCAGATCCGCTCGATTCCCGAAAGCGACCGGCTGACCAACGTCGTCTACATGGGCATGGGCGAGCCGCTCGATAACGCGGAGCAGGTCATCCGATCGATCGAGGTGCTGACCTCCGACTGGGGATACGGCTGGAGCCCGACGCGGATCACCGTGTCGACGGTCGGCGTGATTCCCGCCATGCGGGAGCTGCTGCGACGGACCCGGGTGCATCTGGCCGTCAGCCTGCACGACCCGATCCCCGCCGAGCGCGCGGCCATGATGCCCGCCGAGCGCCGCTATCCGATCGAGCAGGTGGTCGCCGAGCTGCGGCGGCACGACTTCGCGCATCAGCGCCGAATCAGCTTCGAGTACATCGTCTTTCGCGGAGTCAACGATACGCCGGCGCACGTCGCCGCGCTGACGCGGCTGCTCGCAGGGCTCCGCTGCCGGATCAACCTGATCCGCTTCCACGCGATTCCCGACGCTCCGTTCGAGGGAGCCGACGAGCCGACGATGGTCCGTCTGCGCGACGAGCTGTCGCGGCGAGGCATCACGACGACGATCCGCGCCTCGCGGGGCGAGGACATTCAGGCGGCCTGCGGCCTGCTCTCCACCCTCCGGCAAGGGAACGGTTCTCCGGCCGGACGAAAGGAAAGCCCGGAAGCGAGCGGAAGCGAACCGCACGAAACATCGTCCGACGCTCGTTGTGGAACGACAATTGCACCCGAACGAACCGAACCCGATAATAAAAAAACGATACCATGAAAAAATGGATGACGGCCGCGCTGCTCGTATTGTTCGCGGCAACCGCTTTCGCACAAAAGAACCAGGGAACCGTTTTCGAGAAAGGAACACTCAAGGAGCTGCTCGCCCTCGCGGACGAGCAGGACAAATATCTGTTCGTCGACGTATACGCGACATGGTGCGGGCCGTGCCAGATCATGGCCAAGCAGATATTTCCCCAGCAAAAGGTAGGCGAGTTTTTCAACAAGACGTTCGTCAACGCCAAGTTCGACGCCGAAAAGGGCGAGGGGGTCGACGTAGCGAAACGATACTCCGTCAAGGCCTATCCGACCTTTCTGATTCTGGATTCCGACGGAGAGGAAGTCGGACGGATCGTCGGCGGAGCCGATGCCGACCGCTTCATCGAGGAAGTACGGAAAGTACTCGAGAACATCGAGCGGTAAATTTCGGCTTTCCGTAGCGACAGAACGGCAAACCGGAACCCGTGTCCATGACCGTATGAGGCATGGACACGGGTTTGATTCGCATATCCGCTCCGCGCCGGGAAACGGCCGGTCCGGGCGCTCGATTGCATCCCGGGTCCGCCGGAAAATTCCGCTCGCAGGTCGCAGCGCCCGATCGGATCGTTCGGGTCGTCGCCTCCGGCTCGTCGGCCGAATCTTCGCTTCGGCCGGCGCACTCTATTTCTCCGAAGCGCATTCGCTAAGCCCGATACGCGTGGCCGGTCTGCGGCTTCCGGCCAAGAACCAAGAAATGGTCCCGAGAGCCCAAGTCCGCCTTTCCATGCCCGCACGGCGCTTTTTTGACTCGGAAAGTCGGCGGAGCGGATTATTTGCCTATTTTTGCCTTCAAACGACCCGAGTATGCTGAAGCAACTGGCCGGGCAGACCGCGATCTACGGCGTCGGAACGATCGTGCCCCGGTTTCTGAACTACCTGCTCTTTCCCTACCTGACCCGCCTGATGACGACCGGGGAGTACGGCGTGGTGACCGACCTCTACGCGCTGATCCCGTTCGCGCTGGTCGTGCTGACCATGGGGCTCGAGACGGGCTACTTCCGCTTTGCCGGACAAGCCGCCACCGAGCGGGAGCGCAAGGAAGTGTTCGAGACGACGTGGGGCGCTGTCTCGCTGTTCGCGCTGCTGTTTTTCGCCGCAGCCCTGCTTTTTACCCCTGCGCTGGCCCGGATCACGGACTATGCCGAGCATCCGTCGTACATCCGGCTGACGGCGGCCATCATCGCGCTTGACGCCGCGACGGCCATCCCGTTCGCCCGACTGCGGCAGCAAGGACGCGCGAAACGTTTCGTCGCGCTGAGGCTGCTGTCGGTCGCCGTCAATTTGGCGCTTACCGTCTTTTTCTATTCGGCGCTCCCCGCTCTGGCAAGCCGAGGAGCGGACGCAGGTATGTACGACCCGGCATTCGGCGCAGGCTACGTACTGGTGGCCAACCTATTGGGCAGCGCGGTCGTATGGGTCGGCCTGTATCCCTCCTGTCACGGCGCACGGCCGCGCATACGGCCCAAGCTGTTGCGCGCGGTCATGCTCTATTCGCTGCCCCTGCTTATCAGCGGGATAGCCGGAACGGCCAACGAGTTCATCGACCGGCAGATGATCAAGTATCTGCTGCCGCCCGGGAGCTCGATGGATGCGCTCGGCATCTACGGAGCCGTCGCGAAGCTGGGCGTCGTGCTGATGCTGTTCACGCAGATGTACCGCTACGCGGCCGAGCCGTACTTCCTGTCGGCCTTCCGGCAGGAAGACTTCCGCCGGAGCAATGCCGAGGCGCTCAAGTACTTCATCATCGTGTCCGTCGGCATCTTCCTGACGATCATGCTGTTCGTGGATTTGTTCGGATTGCTGATGGGCCGCGATTTCCGGCAAGGCATCCGCGTGCTGCCGATCATTCTGCTCGCGAACATGTTCTCCGGCATCTGGCTGAACCTGTCGTTCTGGTACAAACAGAGCGGACAGACGCAATATGCGATCTGGATCACCGGCACGGGACTCGTGTTCACGGTCGGACTGAATCTGGCGCTGACCCCGGCGCTCGGCTATCCGGGCGCCGCTCTGGCCCGTCTGGGCTGCGAGATGGCCATGATCGCCGTCAGCTACTATCTGAACCGGAAGCACTGCCCGACGCCCTACGACCTGCCCCGGATCGGATCGTACTTTCTGGCGGGCGGCGCGATCTACGCCCTGTCGCTGCTGACGGTCCGTCTGAGCCCTGCGGCGCACTACGCCGCCAACCTGCTGTTGCTCGCAGCCTTCGGGTGGCTTGCCGTACACCGCGAGCGGATCGACCTAAAAGGGTTGCTTCGCTCGATCGTCAAGCGTTAGACCGCAAACCGCACTGTCCGAAAAACGGAACGCGATACTTGTGACAAACATAAACCGAACCGTTCGATAAGATAACAAGGAGAACCCGAAGAAAACCGAACCGCGCGGGTCGCGCCACGCTCATGCGCCGCGTCCGACCGAACTTTCTCGCCCGGACCGGGGCGGCGGCACCGAACGCCGACTTCGCCCGAGGATGCGCTTTCGCGTTTTCCGCAAATGAAAAAAGCCATGAAAATCAAAGTCATCAATCGCTCGGCATACGCCTTGCCGCAGTATGAAACCGCCGGAGCCGCCGGCATGGACGTGCGGGCCGACATCCGCGAAAGCATCGTGCTGGGCCCGCTGGAACGGACGCTGGTACCGACCGGGCTTTACGTCGAGATTCCGGACGGATACGAGATTCAGGTACGCCCGCGCAGCGGTCTGGCCGCCCGGCACGGCATCTCGCTCGTGAACTCTCCGGGCACGATCGATCCCGACTACCGGGGCGAGATCAAGGCGATTCTGGTCAACCTGTCCAACGAACCGTTCGAGATCAGGCCCGGCGAACGGATCGCCCAACTGGTCGTCGCCCGCTTCGAGCGCGCCGAATGGGAAAGCGTCGAGACGCTCGGCGAAACGGCCCGAGGCGAGGGCGGCATGGGATCGACCGGACGAGGGTGACAGACTATTCGCCTCTCAGAAAAACGTAGCAGGCAATCCCTTCCTCATAAAATCCGTTCCGGCGAGCCGAAGCGATTTCGTCGCTATCGGTCGTATAGAAGTAGCGTCTGGCAACATCTCCGCTCCATGTAGCGCATTTGTAAAGAGGAACTGCCTTGGGATCGGATGGAACGTTATCGGGACTGAAAACGTATCCGATCATCTTATCCATATAAAAACCGTACTGTCCATACGATAATTCGTCCTTATCCACCGTATAGAAATATCGCGGAGTATAGGTCTCGGTGGATAAATACCGGTACAAGGGAACCGTCCCGGACGGTTGAGCTGTCGAAGAATAGATATAAAATCGGACGGGGGGACTCTCCAGCCAATAATCGTAAGTGCCGTTTACAATCTCCGTTTCGTCCGGAGTGAGAAAATGCCTATTGTCGCCCGAATGATATCTGTAGACAGGTGTTTTGTATCCGAGGCTTCGGAAAGCGTGATCGTTCAAGTATCGCTCAACAGCTATTTTCAAATCAGCCCGGCGTTTGGGATTTTCAACAACCTCATAGATAGGCACCAACGAACCCGGGTAAACATCGGTCAATACCGCATTATCTAAATTACAGCTCGCTTGCCAATTACTTATGTCCACTGTCACCGGATCTGACGATCCCAAATCGATTTTGCCGAACAAAGATCGTGTTACATCGCCCCCGATCGTCTTATATGCAATGACTTGTTCTTTATTTTGACTTGCAAGGGTCTCTTCCGTGGTCGATCCGATATTTTGACTGAAGATTTTC